>OGGQ01003195.1_pt1 | contig 15884 bp, 11 predicted proteins | sample 1571191 | NCBI WGS metagenome assembly OGGQ01 (sample SAMEA2582061, study PRJEB24529) | metagenome | biome: Human gut stool | place: China | collected 2011
CCAACGGCATCACCGACGGCCTGACCTACGCCGCCAAGGGCAACTGCCCCCGGTCTGACGCGGTCTACTTCCTCTGGCAGCAGCTGGCCGACCCCGAAGAAGAGCAGCAGGCCCAGCAGCCGGTGACGCCGGAGAAGTCGGAGCAGGTGGACGCGGAGCGCCCGGCCCTGCCGGACGAGGCCGGCGCCACCCTGGCCATCATCACCGGATTCTTGGACAAGCGGTCCGCCATCGACATCAGCGATTTCAACCTGGAGGCATCCCAGGCGGAGACGCTGGCTCTGGAGATCGCCGACATGGATGGGAAGAACCCCTACGGCGTCACCCATGTGAACGCCTATGAGCAGGACGGCAAGATCGCCAAGACCCTGGCGGCCTACTACACCACCTCCACCGTCACCGTGGTGGTCAACGACTGGCGGGTCATCTCCGACAAGGCACAGGCCGAGGCTGACCGGGTGGTGGACCAGATCATCACCTCCGGCATGAGCGACTACGACATCGCCAAGGCCCTCCATGACTACCTGATCCTCAACTGCGACTACGATAAGCGGCTCTACAGCGGCAATATGCCCTACACCTCTTATACCGCCGAGGGCGCCCTGCTGGAGGGAGCTGCCGTGTGCGCGGGCTACTCCAAGGCCTACGAGGCCCTGCTGGACGCCGCCGGCATCCCCAATGAGACGGTCACCGGCTACGCCGGCGGATACCACGCCTGGAATCTGGTGCAGATCGACGGGGATTGGTACCACGTGGACACCACCTGGGACGACCCCACCAACCAGGGCGGCGACTACATCCGCTACACCTATTTTCTGAAGAGCGACAAGGTGATGGTCAGCCGGAGCCACCGGAACTGGGAGGCGGTCTACGCCTGCACCAGCACCAAGTACGACCAGGACCTGCTGGACTCGAGGGACCAGGCCATGGCCGATGAGCGGCAGGAGCAGGTGGATGCCGTCCTGGCCGCCTGTGCCTCCGCCCTGGCGGACGTCCCCTCCTGGACCCAGGAGGAGCTTCAGGCCCTCACCGATGAGCAGCTGAACGACGCGCTGTACTTCACCATCGACCTGTCCGGATCCGGCTATGACTCCAACACCCTGTCCAAGTACCGCCAGGAGGTGATAGACTCCGTCGTTGCCCAGCACCCGGAGTTCGCCTACGGCTCCTTCAATTCCGGGGAAATGTCCTTTAAGTTCCGCCGGGACGATGTGGCGAAGGAGCAGCAGCGCCGCAAGGATGAGGCCAAGGCGGAGCAGGAGCAGCAGCAGAACCAGGACGAGGTCACCGCCCAGGAGATCGTGCCCATCCTGGAGAAGGCCATCGCCGAAATGGACTGCTATACCACAACGGTGACCCTCACCGGCTACACCGACGGGGCCATCGAGGCCGCCTGTGACATCATGAAGGCCAGCGGGTACACCTTTGAGGGCTACACCTACCGGGACGATTACAGCGTCAGCTGCAAGGCGGGAGGGATTGTGACCCTCACCAACTACAAGTGGGCCCAGGCGGAGGAGCAGCGGTACCTGGACCAGATCGACACGGCCATCGACAACGGGGAGCTGGAACTCTATCTCCAGCCCGGAAACTACCCTGACAAGCCGGATAAGCCCTGGTACTACGCCTCCCAGGCGGCCACAGCGGCCAAGCAGGAGGGGCACACCACCCCCGGCGGACTTGTGGCCGGGACGGATTACACCATCAGCAGAACGGCGATCCGCGCGGACAGCAACGAGTATTTGGTCCGGATCCAGTATCTGAACCTGCCTCAACTGGACCCGGAGACGGCGGTGAACGACTACATCAGCCAGATCCAGGACGCCATCCGCAATAAAAAGACGGAGCTGCTGATTCAGTGCGATAGTACCACCCAGCTGTCCTATATCCAGGAGGCAGTGGAGACGGTGAACTGGCACATCCGCGGGGAGGCCTACTCCTTCGACAACTACACCGCCGGGGAAGACTATTGGATCAGCTATGGCTACAGCACAAATCCCGGCACCCAGATCATTCGTCTCACCATCGGCTATCCGGCGGAGGAGTAAGCGGCTGAACGTCAGCGGCCGGACTCCGTGCCATGGCGGAGGGTGTAAAACATAAGATGCTGGCAAAGCAGCTTGTTGCAGCAAAAGCGGCCCAATCGGAGGATTGGGCCGCTTTTTTACAAGCACTGGAGCCGCTTATGGAGCGGGAGCATTTTGACAGGGCAGCTCCAAAAGAAACCGGCTGCCGCCGGAGGGGCTCTCTGAAACAGAAACCGTTCCCCCGTGGAACTGGGCGATGGCCTGGACCAGAGCCAGGCCCAGCCCTGTGCCGCCTTGCCGGCGGGTCCGGGCATCATCCACCCGGAAGAAGGGCTCAAAGATCCGCCCCCGCAGATCTTCGGGAATACCGGGGCCCTGATCTTCCACCGAAATAAAAAGCCGCTGTGCCCTGCACTGGACACGGATGTTTACCGCGCTGCCCTCCGGGCTATATTTTACCGCATTTTCCACCAGATTGAAAACCGCCCGGTAGAGCAGCTCCCGGTCCCCGTACAGAAGGCAGGATTCCCGGGCGCCCTGGAGCAAGACGCGCCGCTCTGCCGCCAGGGGGGCGAGCTCCTCTTCCACGGCGCGCAGCAGATCCGCAGAGGAAATGGGTTCCCGGCGGGTATTTTGCGCCAAATTGGTCAGTTGGAGCAGACCGCCCACGATGCCGGTCAGTCGGTCCACCTCTCCTTCTGTAATCTGGAGCAGTTCCTCTACCTCGGGGGACTGGCGGCCGTATTTTTTGCGGAACAGGCTGAGCCTGGTCTTGAGAATGGTGAGCGGCGTGCGGAATTCGTGGGCCGCGTTGTGGGAAAAATTTTTCTGCATAATAAAGACTTGATCCAGCCGCTGGGACATCTGATTAAAAGCGTGGGCCAGTTCCGCCACCTCGCCGTCACAGCGGGGCACGGCCAGGGGCCGGGCCAGATCCTCCGCCGTCCGGGAGCGGATCTGCCGGGTCAGCTCATCCAGAGGGGCCAGGGCCCGGCCCACCAGGCAATAGATCAGGAAGGCTCCGGCCGCCAAAATGGCGGCCATGGCCAGCAGACTCTGTGCGTGAAAGACGTTCCTGGCGTGACGGGTGGCAGTGCTGGCGGTCAGTTCCGACATGGGCAGTTCCAAGCCGGGTTCCGTCCCCACGCTCTGGGCAGGCAGCACAGGGGTGGCCTGAATGCTGTCTGCCATCCGAAGGGCGGAGAGATTGTTGGTCAGCGTGATCAAAATACAGCACAGGGCCAGCAGAGCCGTGCAGGCAAGCGTGACCCGGAGGCGCAGGGAGCGGGTTGGCTTCATGGAAGTTCCTCCGTTTCCAGGCGGTAGCCTTGTCCTACCTTGGTGCGGATGGGGTCGTAGCCCAGCGTCCCCCGCAGCTTTTTCCGCAGGGCGGAGATATGCATCCGGATGGCGTTGGTGAAGGGGTTGGCGTCCGTCTCCCAAATGTGGTCCAGCAGGGACTCCTGGCTGAGCCAGCGCCCCTGGTTGAGCATGAGGTGCTCCAAAATGGCAAATTCCCTGGGAGTCAGAGCCAGTGCGGCTCCCCGAGCGAATATCTCCCGGGCGGCAGTGTCCAGCAGCAGCTCCCCGGCCTGAATTCTGGTATCCCGCTGGACAAATTCCCGGCGCAGGAGGGTGCGCACCCGGGCCTCCAGCTCCTCCAGGGCAAAGGGCTTGGTGAGGTAGTCGTCCGCGCCCAGATCCAGCCCGGCCACTTTATCGCTCAGCTGGGCCCGGGCGGACAGGATCAGCACCCGCAGCTCCGGCCGCTCCGACCGGATGCGCCGGAGCAGCTCCAGCCCGTCCATGCCGGGCAGATTCAGATCCAGAATCACCAGATCATAGTGCTCCACACACAGCCGCTCATAGGCGTCCTCGCCGTCGTAGCAGCGGTCCGCCGTGTACTTTTCCAGCTCCAGATCCTCCGCAATGCCGTCGCACAGGATCCGCTCGTCCTCCACCACCAATATCCGCATGAAATCACCTTCCTGAATGTGCCTGCTATTATAGCATATCGGTGTAAAAGTTCCATCAAGAGGACCTTGACAAAAAAATTACATCCCATGTGCTATGATCCCACACGTCAATACCGCCGCAGCTGCGGCAAGGAGGTTTTCATGATGAAGCATGTGAATAAACGGCTCGTTGCCGCTCTGGGACTGGCTGCCGTTATAACCCTGGCCCTAACGGCCTGCGGCGAAAAAAAGCCCAGCCAGGAAGAGGTGGAGCAGGCCATTGAGGCCGGCACTCTGACCGTGGATGACGCCCTGGAGAAAGGATGGATCGATCAGGCTTGGGCGGACTCCTACCTGGAGGACAACAGCGTTCCGGCTGCCGATAAAATGGAGGCCAACAAGGTGGCTGACTTTGCCACCACCACTTTGAACGGCGGAGAATTTACCAGGGATGACCTGGAAGCTGTGGTATTCTTTGCCTTTGCGGATCCGGCAGATCCCGGCGCCCCGGAATTTTTTCAAAGCCTCGTGGACGCCTATGAGGGTGTGGCAGCCAACGGAGCAGGTATCGTCCTGTGCACCAAATCCGGGGAGGGCAGCGACATTTTTGCCGGCGCCCCATTCCCCGTCATTGTCTACAACGATTCCCTGCAGGAAGCTGTGGGCGGCAACCGGGACATGATCGAAGATGAGGAGACCCCCAACACCGCCTCCTGGTATGTGAACGGTTCGTTCTACTCCGCCTGGAGTATGAAGGTGGAGGCGGAGGATCTGATCCAGTCCGCCGCCAGCTTTGTGGAGATGAGCAAAGACCAGGGGCTCAGCGGGTCCGGCTCCTCGGCTGTGACACCCGGGGAAGACTCCTCCCCGGAGGTTCCCGGCGGCGGATCTTCGGCCAAGGCCCCCAGCGGAGCCCCCTCCGCCATGACGCCAGGCGGGACTTCCCCTGCTTCGACACCCAGCGGCGGGACAGCTGCCATGGCTCCTATGGGCTGATATGAGAAAGGCAGCCTTATTTCTGCTGGCCGCCGCCCTGCTGATGATTGGCTTCGGCCTGTGGCGGGGGGAGGGAGCCGTTGTCCTGAGTAAGGGCATCAACCTGTGTCTGGAGTGTGTGGGCATTGGCTAAGAACAAACATCGCTGGAAGATCCAGCTGGGCGCGACCATCGCCTCCAACCCGTTTTTTCTCCATTTTCTTCAGGGGAAAATCTCCCGCGGAGGGCTGAAAGAGCTCTGCGTGCCCGGGCTAAACTGCTACTCCTGTCCGGCGGCAGCGGCCTCCTGCCCCATTGGGGCTGTGCAGGCGGTCATCGGCTCCTCCAAATTTCACTTCGCCTACTATGTGACGGGCATTCTCATCCTGGTGGGCGTGCTGCTGGGCCGGGTGGTCTGCGGCTTTCTGTGCCCCTTCGGGTGGTTTCAGGAACTGCTGCACAAGATCCCGGCAAAAAAGTTCAGCACCAGGCGCTTTCACATTCTGACCTACTTAAAATATGGGATTCTGGTCCTCTTTGTCGTCATCCTGCCTATGACGGTGGTCAACGAGGTGGGCATGGGCGATCCCTTCTTCTGCAAATACATTTGTCCCGCCGGTATCCTGGAAGGAGGTATCCCCCTGTCTATGGTGGACGGCAGCATCCGGGCCAGTCTGGGCGGGCTCTTCACCTGGAAGAGCTGTATTCTGCTGGGCGTGGTGGTGCTGGCAGTCTTTTTTTACCGCCCCTTCTGCAAGTGGCTGTGCCCTTTGGGGACGTTTTACGGCTTGTTCAACAAGGTGTCCCTTTACCGCTTTCAGGTGGACGGGGACATGTGTACCGCCTGTGGGGCGTGCGGCCGGGTGTGCAAAATGGATGTGGAGGTCTTCCGCACTCCAAACCACGCCGAGTGTATCCGCTGCGGGGACTGCATTGCCGCCTGTCCCCATCAGGCCATCAAAAAGGTCTTTTCCTTAAAAAACACAACCGGAAAGAAGGAACCCGTATCATGAAACAATTACTCGCTCTGCTCCTTGCCGCCGCCCTGATGACAGCGGCTCTGGCAGGCTGCTCCTCCAAGGAGGACAATTCCCTGGTAACCAAGGAGCCGTTCCCCGCCTTTGACGAGGTGAATACGACGGGAAACGCCATTTCCAGCAGCATCTTCGGCGACTACGATGCCACCGTCATCAACTTCTGGAACAACGGCTGCGGAACCTGCATTGAGGAAATGCCGGAGCTGGAGGAACTGTACCAGGGCTGGAAGGAGCAGAACATCAATCTCATCGGCGTGGGTACCGACTCGGGAGAAAACGGGGAGGCCCTGGCCACCGCACAGAAGATCTTGTCTGAAAAAGGCGTGACCTATATAAACATCTCCCCGGACCCGGAAAATGACTTCTACAAGGACTTTGTGTCGCAGATCTTCGGCTATCCCACCACCTACATTGTAGACAGCGAGGGCAATATCATCGGAGCGCCCATTGTCGGCAACGTCAAGGCCCAGATGGATACCGTGGAAGAGCGGCTGGAGCTCATTCTGGGCGAGAGCGGTTCCTGAGAGCAGACCTTCTGCCGGAGACTTCCGGCAGAAGGTCTGCTGCTTTATGGGATGCCGGCAGGAAAGACGAGAAATTACGTAAAGCGCCAAAACTGTTGACAGTTGTAGACTTTCGTGATAGGATGTGTTTACAGAAGTAGACAGAGAGGGGGGAGGAGATGAAAGACAACAGGATCAGCCTGACTCCGGCGGAGTGGAGCATCATGGAGTGCCTGTGGGAAGAGGGGGCGCTGACCGGGCGGGACGTGACCCGGAGGATGGAAAAAAACTGTGGCTGGAGCCGGAGCACCACCCTCACCCTGCTCAGCCGCCTGGAGAGCAAGGGGGCGCTGGAGAGTATTCCGGTGGAGAAAGGGCCCAAGGTATTTTCGCCCCTTCTGCGGCGGGAGGACGCCGCCCTGGGGGAGACGCAGGATTTCCTCAGCCGGGTGTATCAGGGGAGCGTGAGCCTGATGGTCAGCGCCCTGACCAAGAAGCAAGCCCTGTCCCGGGAGGAATTGGATGAGCTGTATGAGCTGCTGAAGGGATTGGAGGAGGAGCGGCATGATTGAGTGGGCGATTACCTCCAGCGTATTGATTTTGGTGGTGCTGGCTTTGCGCCGCTTGCTGATGGGAAGGATCAGCCTGCGGCTTCAGTACGGGCTGTGGGCACTGGTGCTGGTGCGGCTGCTCCTGCCGGTGAGCTTTGGCGCAACGGCGTGGAGTGTCCTGAATCTGACCGAGCATGGGCTGCACGGGGAGGAGGAGGCTGCAAGTTCCCAGCCGGAGGAGGGGGAGCGGGCCACGCCGGAGCTGTCCATTGTGGTTCCGGATGATACGCTGGATCCCCAGCTGGCCATAGCGGAGCCGGACGCGTCTTTCACACCGGAGCTGCCCCAGATAGAGTCCAGTGCTGCAGCGCCTCCCGAGACTCGGGAGAGGATGGCGGAAGTGAAACAAGGGGTGGCCGCGCTGTGGGCGGCGGGAGCAGTGGGGCTTGTCCTGTGGCTTTTATGGGTCAACGTCCGGTTTGCAGGTGAACTCCGCCGCAGCCGCAGGCCGCTTTTGGCAGAGGATTGTCCTCTGCCCGTGTATGTGACCGGAATTGTGCAAACCCCCTGCCTCTTCGGCCTGCCCCGGCCCTCCATCTATGTGACGGAGGAGGTGGCCGCTGACGGGACGGTGCTGCGCCACAGCCTGGCCCATGAGCTGACCCACTACCGCCACAGGGACCACATCTGGGCGGCCCTGCGGGGAGTGTGTCTGGCCCTTCACTGGTACAATCCCCTGGTGTGGCTGGCCGCCGCCCTGTCCCGGCGGGACGGGGAGCTGTGCTGCGACGAGGCCACGGTGAAGCGCTTGGGAGAGGGGGAGCGGGCTGCCTACGGCCGCACCCTGCTGGCCGTCACCTGCCAGGGCCGCGCCAACCCCATGCTCACCGCCACCAGCATGACCGGCAGCGGGAAAGGCATCAAAGAGCGCATCCGCCTGCTGGCCAGGCGGCCCAGAACAGCCGCTTACACCCTGACGGCGGTGGTGCTCATTGCCGCAGTGGCGGTGGGCTGCACCTTTACCGGGGCTCGGGAGAGAAATGGCGAGATTTCAATCAACTTGGCCGAGGGAATTGAAGTTCCCCAGGCTGTGTCCGACTATGCCCGGGAATATGTGAAGGAACAGCTGGACTTTTATACAGAGAACAATGGTTATGAGATCACACAGGCAGAAATCGTCGGCCTGACCACCGTCAACACCGGCGTTGCCGCCAGGAACAGCGGCGTGAGCTTATTCCTGCTGGAGTATCGGTTCACGGTGGCTGATTCTGAGCATATAGCGCTGATGGACGGCATGACCATAGAGGATGGCTCCATTACCGAGTGGGGCAGTGCCGGACAGCCTTATCTGTTGTTCTGCTGGGAGGATATGGACAACGAGAAGGATTGGAAGCCGGTGTGTGTGACCCACACCGACACTATCACTCAGGATTACGGAACCCCCGAGATGCTGGAGAACTACGCAGACGCTTATACGGCGGCAGCTGTGGAGCTATACCAGCGATTCCAGGGTGAAAACTCTATGGACGAGAGCTTCTATCAGCTTCTGAGTGACTGGTACGAGGTGCGGTATCCCAATGAGCGCTGGTACTTCCAGACGGATCAGCCCGACCAGCCCCAGGAAGGAGACATCTGTCTGGGCCCGGTGGGATATCAAGGCGGGGGGGTCTACATCAATGAGAGCACCGGTGAGGTCTATGTAGTGGAGGTGTCCCGCTATGAAGATGGGCAATTCCGTGCGCTGCCCGATCCCCATACCCTGGTACTCCGTCGTGGGCCGGATGGGGCTTTCCAGGGGGTGCTGGGGGCGCTGGAGCGGGATACCGGCGGTATGACGGTGGAGGACATTGTGCTGAATGTGGCCCTGGGACTGATGGACGCCGATGTCTCCCTGCGGCGGGACGGGTATCCTCTGCCCGTTGGGCCGGGGACCTGGGCGGAGCTGTTTTACCCGATCTACGACGGGGAGCCGGAGGTGCAGGCCCTGCCGGACTATGAGCCCATTTACGGCGAAGGAGATTACTGGGAGCGGTGGAGCGTGGAGGGATTTTCCGCCCTGCGCTACTACTCCGCCGCGGAGGACTGCTGGGAGGCCAATACCATTGACATAACCCGCACCGATCTGTATACTCCGCGGAGGATTCGGGTAGGGGACAGCCGCCAGCAGGTGCTGACGGCCTATCCGGAGGCCCTCACCGGCGACTACTGGGGCAAATACCCGGAGGAAACCGACCTTCTGGCCTATGTGGCCTGGAACCCCCATGCCCCGGGGGAGATCAGCGACCTGTCCCAGCTGGAATTTTATGAGGGGCTGGGCCCGGCTATCCTGTTTTTCTTTGATGGGGATACCCTGCGCCAAATTACCCTGACCAATATGTTTAACTGACGGGCGGCCGGAAGGGACCTGGAGGTTTGGCCGGGGAAAACAGCTGCCGGAAAGACGGTAAAACCGTGTGCCTCCCCGCTGCCCGCCCGGGCAAAGCTTGCTTTATTCACGGTACCTCGTTCCCCATTGGGCCCGCCCACGCTGGGCGCGCATGAGGAAAATCAAACGCACCGGACAGGAAGTAGTTCCTGTCCGGTGCGCTTTTTTACAGAACATGTCCCGGAACGCGGCCCGCGGCCCGGGCGGGGGAAGAAAATAGTATGCGGCGCAGTCATTGCTTACAATGCTGCGCCGCATGCCGAAAAGAAAAGAGGTTAGGGAATGATATCTTGGTCCTTTAATGCGGGGTCCATATACTGAATGGTCCAGCCGCTCCAGATGCAGATCAGAGACATAATGGGGTTAAACATGGCAAAGAACATGAAGGGGGCGTACTGGGCGGTGGCCACCCCCAGCGTGCCCAGAATAAAGGCGCCGTCGGTGCTCCAGGGGCAGAAGGGGGCGCACAGGGTGCCCACGTCCTCCAGGATACGGGACAGGTTCTTGGGGTGCAGGTTGCGCTCCCGGAAGGTCTCCCGGAACATGCGGCCGGGCAGCACCAGAGCCACATACTGCACGCCGGTGGCAAAGTTGGTGAACAAGGTGGAGAACACGGCGGTGGTCATCATGGCCTTGTCGCTCTTGGCGTGGGCCAGGATTTTCTCCACAATGCTGTGTACCATACCGGTGCGCTCCACAATTCCGGCAAAGGCCAGGGCGATGAGAATAAGGGCGATGGTATCCAGCATGCTGGACAGGCCGCCCCGGTTGACCAGCTTGTTGATGGCCTCTACGCCGGTGTCCAGGCTGACGCCGGTGTAAGCAGAGCCCAGCACCTGGGACAGGTGGGCACCCTGGAAGGCCATGGCAAAGATGCCGCCCAGAGCCGCCACGCCCAACAGGCCGGGAATGGCAGGGACCTTAAAGATGACCATGAGCAGCACGCAGATGGGGGGAATGAGCATGACGGGGCTGATGTTGAAGTTGGCGCTCAAGGTCTCCAGATACAGGTCGATGGTGCCCAGATCCGCATTTTCTCCCACCACGGAAAAGCCAAGAATGGCGTAGAGCACAATGGCCACAATGTAAGAGGGAGTTGTGGTGTACACCATGTGCTTCATGTGGGAGAAGACCGTGGTGCCGGCCATGGCGGGGGCCAGGTTAGTGGTGTCAGACAGGGGGGACATTTTGTCGCCGAAGTAGGCGCCGGAGATGATGGCGCCGCAGGTCATGCCGGGGTTGACGCCCAGACCGGAGCCCACGCCCATCAACGCCACACCCACGGTGCCCATGGTGCTCCAGGAGCTTCCGGTGAAGGTGGAAACCAGGGTACACAGCAGGCAGGTGGTGACCAGGAAGATCTTGGGGGAGATCCAGGTCAGGCCATAGTAAATCATGGTGGGCACGATGCCGCCCAGCATCCAGGTGCCGATGACCATGCCGATGATCAGCATAATCAGGATGGCCGGGGCGGAGGCCTTGATGGTATCGCTCATGCCGGCCTCCAGATCGCTCCACTTGTAGCCTGAGGCTACACCCACAATGGCGGCTACACAGCCGGCCAGGACCAGGGGCATGTGGGCGGATGTGCCGAAGAAGAGGATGCCGCTGAGAATGAATACAAAGGTGAGGACAAATACAAGGGCGGATTTCCCAAATCCAACCGGGGCTTTCTTTTCCACGTGTTCAGGCGATTGACGCATTGTTTTTCGCTCCCATCACAATCAGTTTAGTTGCAGAGTTCCATCCGGTGCGGTCAGCATCCCTCCCTGTGTCATTGGCCGGACCCGCGGTTTCGCGGGAAATGGCCGGGTTTATGCAGCAGGCGGGCGCCTTACAGGTCCGGCGCCTCCATTGCGTCCAAAAGGTCAAAGACCACGCCCCGGGCCGCGCGCTCCTTGTACAGCTGCTCCGCCGGTGTGAGCTTCAGCTTGGAGGGGCGGGTGCGGTTCAGGCGGATTTCCTGAATCTGGCGGGCCAGGCACTGGGCGGCGGCGTCCGCCTGCGCCGGGTCTGCCAGAAGCTGCGGTTGGGGGAAGGGGCAGGGCCGGCGGTCAATGGCGCCCACCACAGCGCGCAGGTGGGTGCGCTGCCTGTCTTGGGTATTCCAGGCGGCACAGAGGGAAATTTGAGCAATGGTAACCTCCCGGCGGCTGCCCAGTTTTACAAAGCAGCTGTCCAGTGTCTGGTCAATGGGCAGCCAGATGGTGGTGAGAATTTCCTTTGGCTGCAGGTCTGTGCGGCCGTCCGGGTGAAGGAACTGATCCATGGTCAGCCGCCGGATGCCTCCCGGGCCCAGCAGCTCCACCTCGCCGCCATACAGTACCGCGCAGGGGGCGATGTCGCCGGCGGGAGAGGCGTTGACCAGACTGCCGGCCAAGGTCCCCTTGTTCCGGATCTGCTGAGAGCCGACGTGGCTGCACGCCATGGACAGCCCCCGGAACCAGCGGCGGACGCGGGGATCCCGGGCGGCTGCGGCGTGGGTCACCATGGCGCCGATTTTCAGCCAGCCATCCTGCTCCTCCACGGCCCGGAGCTGGGGAATCTTCCACAGGCTCAAAAGGCAGGAATAGTCGGGATGGCGGTCCCGGATTTGGATCATCAGGTCGGTTCCGCCGGCCAGTACGGCGGTCTTTTTCGGCAGAGTGGGGAGGAGGGAGGCAAGCTCCTCCATGGTGTCAGGCTGTAAATATACAGTGCCGCTCACAGGGCCTCACCTCCCTGGCTGTGCTGGGCGGCTTCCTGGGCCGCGGCCTTGACCTCCTGATAGCCGGTGCAGCGGCAGATGTTGCCCGCAATGGCCAGCTTTACCTCGTCCGGGGTGGGATGGGGGTTTTTCAGCAGCAGCGCCTTGATGGACATGACCATGCCGCTGACACAGAACCCGCACTGCACCGCGCTTTTTTTGATAAACGCCTTCTGGATGGCGTCCAGCTCGCCGTTTTGCTCCAGGCCTTCAATGGTCCACAGCTCGCCCCCGTCCAGCTGCCCGGTCATAGTCAGGCAGGCGTGGACGGCATCGCCGTTGAGCATCACGGTGCAGGCGCCGCATTCCCCCTCGCCGCAGCCCTCCTTGGTGCCGGTGAGATGGAGATCCTCCCGGATGAAGTCCAGAAGGCGTTTGCTGCCGTCTGCCTCCATGACCTGGGGGCGGCCGTTTAAAGTAAATTCCAGTTTCATGATCTCTGTGCCTCCAATGCCTCCAGAATCACCGCCGGCGTCAGCGGCAGATGGTGCAGCTGTGTGCCCAGCGCGTCGTTGACGGCGGCCACAATGGCCGGCGCCACCGGGACCAGGACCACCTCGCCGATGGACTTTGCGCCGAAGGGGGCGTCCGGCTCCGGCTCCTCCAGAAAGATGACCTGGTAGTCGGGCATATCCACCGCGTTGGCCACCTCGTAGTTTTTGAAGTTGGTGATGAGGGCCTGGCCGGTTTTGGGGCTGATTTTGATCTCCTCGCACAGGGCCATGCCCATGCCCTGCTGGATTCCGCTGCCCACCTGGCCCCTGCACAGGTCGGGGTTGATGGCCCGGCCCACATCATGGACGGACAGGCAGTCCAGCACACGGGTAAAGCCGGTGTAGGTGTCTACCTGTACGTGGGTAAAGTGGGCCGCGGGCACGCCGGGGTTGGCCTGGGCGTTGGTGGTCACGGAGCAGAACACATCCTGTCCCAGGACCCGGATGGAGTGCTCATAGACCTGGGGCAGAGAGATGCGCACCGACTTGTCCGTCTCCTGGAAGAAAAAGCCCTTTTCGTAGCGCAAAATGGTTTCGGTGCAGGAGAGGGCGGCGGCAGCCCGGGTTTTCAGAATTCCCATGAGTTTTTCGCAGCAGGTCTCCACCGAGGTGCCCAGGGAGTAGACCGTCCGGCTGGCGTAGCAGCCGTGGTCATACAGGCAGTCCCGGGTGTCGGCCTCCTGGAGGAGAATCTGCTCCAGGGGCAGTTGTGTGACCTCGCTGGCAATTTTCTTCAGTGCCATGATGGTGCCGCAGCCGTGGTCGTGCACCGATACGTGGAGAATGAGACTGCCGTCTTCCTGGAGCTTCGCGGTGGTGGAGGCCACGTCCACCCGGTAGGGGAAGAAGGAGGAGGTGTGGGAGGCCAGTGCCACGCCCACGCCGTAGCGGTAGCGGCGCTGGGTGCGGTTTTGTTCCCGGCACTCCGCCTTCCGCTCCTCCCAGCGGAAGGCCTCCCGACCCCGGAGCAGGCAGTCCCGGAAATGGGCGTTGCCCACGGAAATGTGGTGGACCAGCTCGTCCTCAAAGGGCTCGTGGACATTTTTCAGCCGGAAGTCAATGGGGTCCATGCCCAGATCCCGGGCCACCATATTCCAGTGGTTTTCCAGGCAGAGGGCCACCTCGCAGGACCCCCAGCTGCGGAAGCTGCCGTTGATGGGGGTGTTGGTGCACACGGCCCGGCCGTCAAAATGGAGGTTGGGGATGCGGTAGACCTTGTTTATTTTTTCTCCCATGGTGGAGGCATAGTCCCGGGACACCGTCAAATAGGCGCCGGCGTCCAGCCGGCAGGAGAGGGACAAGCCCAGAATGGTTCCGTCGGGCTGTACCCTGCTCTCCACCTGTGCGTCCACACTGTGCTTCATCATGGTGTTGACGATCTGTTCCTCCCGGGTGTAGACCAGCCGCACCTCAGCCTGAAGGTCCAGGGCCGCATAGGCGGTCAGAGGCTCCAGCAGAGTTTCCTGGCGCACGCCGAACGAGCCGCCCATGGGAGCTTTGATGACCCGTACTTTGGCGTAAGGCAGATCCAGCAGCTCCGCCACAGTGCTCCGCACGCCGAATACAGACTGACAGCCGGTCCAGATGGTCAGCATGCCCTCCGAGGCGTCGTAGCACGCCCGGCAGGACTGGGTTTCCATGCACAGGTGGGTCATGCGGCTGATGTGGGACTGGCTGGTGTGGCACAGGGCCCCCTGTATGGCGGAAAAGTCGCCCCGTTCCACCGGCTCTGCCGGGTACACATTTCCATCGGGGTGAATGCGGGGGGCGCTCTCCTGTTCCGCCTCGTCCACGGAGATGACAAAGGGCAGAGGGTCGTATTCCACCTGAATGAGGCGGCAGGCCTGCTCTGCAATTTCTTCGGAATCGGCCACCACGGCAGCCACCCGCTCTCCTATAAACCGCACCTGCCGGCTGAAGAGGGGCTCCTGGTTGGGAACCTTCTCCCAGGGGCCCACCCGGCCCCGGTCATAGCACTTTGCCGGCGTGTTCTCCCAGGTGTACACCGCGCGGACACCGGGCAGCGCCTGGGCGGCAGCGGTGTCAATGGAGCGGAGGATGCCGTGGGTGACAGTGCTGTGCTTCAGCTTCATGTACAGCATCCCCGGCGCCTGCATGTCCCCGCAGTAGCGAAGACGGCCGGTGACTTTTCCGTATGCCTGGTCGTTTGACAGTTCCTTCCCAATTACCTGAAAGTCTTTCAAAGCTACCATCCTTTTTCCGTAAATCCCGCGCGGACCAAATGGTGGAAAACACGGTCCGGGGAGTTGTCTGCATACATGTGATACCAGTTGGTGACAAGTATAAAAGGAGACAGTCAAAAGGCGATCGATAAAAGCATCTAAAAAGCATCGAAAGTTAATTTCTTTTTTTATTCTCTGTTTTTCTTTGGGAAAAAGCAGCTCTTTCTCCCGGAGAGGGCGGTTTTGAAAAGCCGTCCGGTGGGGAGGCGGATTGTGTCTGGCAAGGGGGAAGGGGGTGTGGTATAATAAAATCCATTCAGGCGTCCAACCGGTTGGAAAACCAGGACTGCTGCTGTGTAAGAAGGGAGGCTGATGCATGTGGACAAGCTGACGGGGCTTCTTCTGGGCCGACCCCGCGTTCTGCTCAATGATGAGGGAATCAATCTTCCGTTCAAGCAGGCGGAGGCCCTGCTGTACTATCTGCTGGTAGAGCATGAGGTTTCGCGCAGCAAGGCGGCCGATCTTATCTGGGGCAGCCACCTGGACGAGCGAAAGGCAAAGTCCAACATGAGAAACGCCATCTATGTCCTGAGGCGGGCGTTTTTTCCGGACTTTTTAGTGGAACCGAGGAAAAATATACTCCAAATTAACCCTCGGATTGCCATCAGCCTGGATGTGGAGCAGCTGAAAGCGCCTGGGGACAGCGTGCCGGACGCTGACCCGGGGGAATTTCTTCAGGAGTTTTATCTGAAGGAGAACGAGTACTTCAACGAGTGGATCCAGAGCACGCGGCAGGAGCTGAAGCAGCTTTATATGGAGCGGCTGAAGCGGGCCATTGAGGGCAGTTTCCGCCGGAAGGACTGGTCGGCGTGCGAGGATCAGGCCAAGCGGCTGGTGGCGCTGGACGAATACGACGAGGACGGCTACTACTATCTGATGGAGATCTATCGGATGCGGGGGGAGTACCACAAGAGATCGGAAGAGCGTC
>OGGQ01003206.1_pt1 | contig 15822 bp, 14 predicted proteins | sample 1571191 | NCBI WGS metagenome assembly OGGQ01 (sample SAMEA2582061, study PRJEB24529) | metagenome | biome: Human gut stool | place: China | collected 2011
GCTGGGAGGTGCCCAGGTGCTGGTGGTGCCGGCGGCCTTCAACATGACCACAGGCCCGGCTCATTGGGAACTCCTTTTCCGCCAGCGTGCGGTGGACGGTCAGTGCTACACTGTGGGCGTGGCTCCGGCACGGGATGAAAAGGGCTGCTATGTGTCCTATGGCAATTCCATTGCCGTCTCCCCTTGGGGAGATGTGCTGTGGCGGGCCGGGGCAGAAGAAACTTTCCAGGTGGTGGAGCTGGATATGGAGCAGGTACAGCAGGTGCGTCAGCAGCTGCCGCTGCTTTCCGCCCGCCGGGAGGATGTATATCAGGTGCGTGAACTGAAATAGGAGGCGCCTATGGCCAGAAAGCTCTTTTGCCAGTGGGGACCTTGGGCCTATCGCATCTCCCAGGAAAAGGAGATTCTCCGCCGGAAGATGAAAGACCTTTCCCAGGGCCCCTTTGCCAAGACAGTTCAGAAAGAACCATTGCCTCAGCTGATCTATGACCATAAATCCCTCATCCTCCGCCGGTTGGGGGATGTGGATATGGCTTTGCAGCAAAACAAAAAGGTAAATCTGACCCTGGCCGCTCCACGGGTGGATGGGATTCTGATCTATCCCGGGGAGACCTTTTCCTTTTGGCATCTGGTGGGCCGGTGTACCCGACGCAAAGGCTATCAGACGGGTATGACCATCGGCAAGGGACAGGTAGGCCAGGGCGTGGGCGGTGGAATGTGCCAATTTACGAACCTCATCCATTTTATGGTGCTCCACAGCCCATTGACCATTCTGGAGCATCACCATCATGACAGCATGGATCTGTTCCCCGATTTTGGCCGTCAGGTGCCCTTCGGGGTGGGAACCTCCATTGCCTATAATTACCTGGATTACCGGGTGAGAAACGACACCCAGCAGGTTTTTCAGTTGAAAGCCTTTATTGACGGGGAGTATCTCCACGGTCAGCTGCGGTGCCAGGAACCTCTGCCTTATTGCTGGCATATCCGGGTGGAGGACGAGTATTTTGAAAAAGAAGGGGCGGAGCTTTACCGCCATAACACCATCTATCGCCGGAAAGTGGACAAAAGAACGGGAAACTATGAAGACACCGTCCTGATGCGCAATCGGGCCCGGGTGCTCTATGACCACAGCTATGTGCCCCAAAGCGCCATCCGGCAGCAGGAAGAGGAAGGAAAGGAAGAAAGCAAATGTTCCAGTATACAATAGGATTCATCGGCACAGGAAACATGGGCGCGGCCCTGGTACGGGCGGCCTGCAAGGGCATTGGCCCTCAGCAGGTGGTGGTGACCAATCACACCCCGGCCAAGGCCCAGGCTCTGGCCAAAGAAGTGGGCTGCCAGGTGGTGCTCACCAATGAAGAAGTGGTACGCCAGAGCAAATTCATCATGCTGGGGGTCAAGCCCCATATCCTTCCGGAGGTACTGCGCCAGATCGCCCCGGTGGTGAAGGAATGCATGGATCAGGGAGAAGAGAAGGTTCTGGTTTCCATGGCCGCCGGGGTCACTATGGAGAGTATGTATCAGCATTTGAACCTGACCGATCGGGTGCCGGTGCTGCGCATCATGCCCAACACCCCCGCTGCCATCGGCAAGGGGATGACTTTGATCCATCCGGAATGCTGTAAGCCGGAGCTGGTGGATGAATTCGAAACCATCATGGCCCAGTCGGGCCGGTTTGACCGGATCGGGGAGAACCTAGCCGATGCCGCCGGTGCGGCTTCCGGCTGTGTTCCCGCCTTTGCCTATCTCTTTATGGAAGGCCTGGCCGACGGCGCTGTCATGGCTGGTGTACCCCGTCAGAAGGCCATGACCTATGTGGCCCAGGCCGTGCTGGGGGCCGCTTCCCTGGTGCTGGAAAGCGGCCAGCATCCCGGTGCGCTGAAGGACGCCGTTTGCTCCCCCGGGGGCTCCACCATTGTGGGCGTCTCCAAGCTGGAGGAAGGCGGCCTGCGCAGCGCCTGCATCCAGGCTGTGGCTGGGTCTGCGGAGAAAAACAAGAAGCTGGGCAAATAAGTGGAAAAAAAGGGCTTCCTGCAAACCGGGAAGCCCTTTTTGGTAAAGAGAAAGGAGCACAATATGACAGAGGTGGTGGCAGCGCTCATCTGGGAAGGGGACCGGTTTCTCATCGGCCAGAGGCCGGAACACAAAGCCCGGGGGCTTTTGTGGGAATTTGTAGGAGGAAAGACCGAGCCTGGGGAAAGCAAGGAGCAGGCCCTGATCCGGGAATGCCGGGAAGAGCTGGATGTGGAGATTCAGGTGGGGGATGTCTTTTTGGAGGTGACCCACGAATATACCGATCTCACGGTGCACCTTACCCTGTTTCACGCTTCCATTGTTCGGGGAATTCCCCAAAAGCTGGAGCATCAGGACCTTCGGTGGATTACCCCGGAGGAAATCGAAAATTACGCCTTCTGTCCGGCCGATCAGGTGATACTGGACAAACTGCGCCGGGAAGGCAAAGGCTAACATATAAAAACAGACTGCCGAAAACCCCATATAGTAGGAAAAGGCTATTTACCCCATACCTTATTGATTCGCAAAAAGCCGCGACCTGTGCGTGGCTTTTTGCACCTCTCAAGGGGCAAGTGTGCGCCAAAGCGTGCATGCAGCCCCTTGCAAAAATTCGGAAAAGTGGCAAAAGCCACTTTTCCGACACATAAAAGACCTGGCCATGTGGCCAGGTCTTTTTATATATAGAACAGGAGGAAGTTACTTCTTCTGATAGCCGCACTTGGGGCAGACGCCCTTTTCATTCAGGGCAATGCCGCACAGGGGGCAGCGGTCGATCTGGTTCTTGGTGACAAATTCCGCAGAAGCGGCATTGACACCGCTGGTGAAGGTGATCTTGGCAATGTTCAGCTTGTCCTTCAGCAGATCATAAACGATTTTGATCATGCCTTCCACCGTCAGGGTCTCCTTGGTGACCACCAGGCGGCATTCGGGGTAGGCCTTGGCCAACTCGGTCTGGAAAGCGGGGCCTTTCATCTGGTTCTGGGGAGCGCCGTTGCGGATGCCCTGGTCCTCATACACCTGGAGGACGGCGGGGAGCAGGGGATCGTCTTCCCGCAGGATGAGGGCGTGGTCAAAGTTCTTCAGCACTTCCCAGGCTGTCTTTTGAATTTCGTTACAGGGGAAAACCATGTTGACCCCGGGCTCGATAGTGTCTTCCACCTCGATGGTCAGGACACCGGTGTGGCCGTGGAGATATTGGGCCTCTCCCTTGAAGCCGTAAAAACGGTGGGCGTATTGCAGATCCAGTGTGGTGATGCTTCGCATAGCATTGTCCTCCTTGTAAATGAATTTCCAGAGATGCCCTGGAGAAATAAGAATTAGAATTATTCTAGTTCTAATATACACAAGAAAGTAACAGTTGTCAAGAATTTTTTTGACAAAAAAATCCCCCCACCGGCGGTGAGGGGATTTTTTGCAATCATTATGCAGAGGTCTTTTCTCCCTGAAGGCGAGCGGCCCGCCCATCGGAGATCACATCGATCACTCGTTTTTTCTGGAAAATAGCCATGTTGATCAAAATACGCACGATCTGATCGAGAGCAATGGCCACCCAGATAAAGGACAGATCCAGGTGAAGGAGTTTGCCGCAGATCACTGCCATGGGCACACGCACACACCAGATGCCCACAAAGGATACTGTCATGGGTACATTCCGGTAGCCCGCCGAGCGGATGGTGCCGTTATAGACCTTGGCCAGGTCCTGAGGAATCTGGGCAAAGCCCATGATGAACACATACACCCGGCCCAGAGCCTGGATCTCTGCTTTGTCGGTGAGCAATGTCATAAAGCCACCGGCAAAGGTGAAGAGGGCCACACTGGCAAAGACGCCGGTGAAAAAGGAAAACTTTCGCATTTGCCTGAAGTACAGCCGGTACAGAGAATCGTCGTTCATGCCGATGGCCCGGGCTGCCAAAGAGGTGGAGGCGGTGACAAAGCCAATGCCTGGCATTTCGCAGATGGTCTCGGCCTGGAGCCCCAGGTTGTAAGCGGCGAAAGCGGCGCTGCCATAGCCCAGGATCACATTGCTTAGCACGATGGCTGAAAGCTGCCAGAACACATTTTCACAAGCGGCCGGGATGCCGGTTTTGTATACTTCGGCCAGCACATTTTTGTCCAGAGAGAAAAAAGGCTGGTTGTGGATCTCGTGGCTGAAATAGCCTTTGGGGGCATAGAGAAGGAACAGGCCGGTAAGTCCGCCTGTCATCCAGGAGCAAACGGTGCTGATAGCGGCGCCGGTGAGTCCCAAGGCCGGAAGCGGGCCGGGGCCGAAGATCAGCAAAAAGCCCAGGACGATGTTGACCCCATTCATCAAAAAGGCGATGTACATAGGGGTTTTGGTGTTGCCGTGGCCGTTGAAAGCGGCGGCATTCAGGCTGGACAGGGCCATAAAGGGCACGGCGAAAATGGCGATACGGGCAAAGCCACGGGCGGTATCCAGCAAAGCCTGATCCTGGGTGAACAGATGAAGGATCGGGTCCAGGAAAATCAGCGTGCCCAGCACACAAAGAAGGGCAACAGGGATGACCGTCACATAGGCCTGCTCCACCGTACGGCGGCACTGATCCCGTTTTTGCTGGCCATAGCGCAAAGCCACGATGACCGTGGTGCCGATACCAATGCCTTTGAAAAGCGCCCAAAAGGTGTTGATGATCCGGTTGCCCACGCCTTGTGCGGCGATGTCATCGGCCATCAGCCGTCCGATCATGGCTGTGGTCACCAGTCCAGCGGACATCTGGAGCATATTCTCAATGATAATCGGCAGCACCATTCTGAAAATATCCCGATTGACTTGCTTTTTGTCCATCTTCCCCATCCTTCCCTTTTTAATGGGGGAGCGAACGGCTCCCTTGCTCCCATACTAACATACCCCCTTGCACCGCCGCAAGGGGGGCAAAAACGGGGAAAATCCAGTTGTTTGATTTTCGCAACTTTTTCAAGGGATATCCACTGTTTTTGCAGGAACTTTACAAAAAAACACCGGGGAAAAAATTTTTTCCCCGGTGTAGTTTGCCCGCCGGGCCCCACGGCCCGGCGGGAGAGAAATATGGTATCTTTGGTGTTTACTTCAGCATTTCGCTGTGGTTGACCACCTGCTCGTTATAGAGGAAGAGCACATCCTTCCCGGCGAAGTCCACATACTGAGGCAGCAGGCTGCTCATCATGTAGCGGAGATCCACCAGTGTGACGGTCTTGTACTGCTCCACCAGCAGGGGAGCCAGGCTGCAGGAATAGGAATCCCGGAAGATCACCAGCTCCTTGTCCGAGGTGGCATTGGGGTTTTCCAGAGTCACCAGGGGAGTGGGGCCGGAGAGGAACACATCATAGGGGGAGTCTCCATCCAGAGCAGCCACATCGTAAATGGTAGTGGGAGCATTCTTGTCCCAGTTGTCCACCTTGACCTGCTCCATGGCGGCAGAGGTGAGATAGATCAGGGTCTCAGTGGGGAAGTCCTCCTTGCCCTGGCCGTGCTGGCCGGTGATGCCTTCGATGGTGGTGTTGGCTGTGAAGGTGGACAGGTCAACGGAAAAGCCCATGGTCTTTCCCAGTGTATCGACTACATCCTGCAGGCATTCCTGGCGCCAGTGGGGATCGGTCTTGTAGTAGTCCTCCAGCTGGAGTGCGCCAAACAGGTCGATGTACTGAGCGCTCTTCACATTCTCGCCCAGAATGGACTTCATCTGGTCGTAGTCAAAGGAGGTCTCCAGTTTGTCATTGACAAAATAGGACTTGCTGGGGATGACGGAATAATACAGGTTGGCCGCTTCTTTCAGCTGATCGGCAGCCAGGTTTTCGATCTTCGCAGCAAAATTTTTCACCGAATCGGGCCGCAGGGTGCCGATGTCGTCCATGTAATAGTCCTCATACTGGATCAGGCCGTCGGCGTCCGGGGTGAGTTTGGGGGAAAGGTCCAGCTTCATGAAGCTGTCGGCGATTTGCTGGGGAATATCCGGATTGATGACCATCAGGATCAGATTGCCCTGGCTGGCCATGACGATGTCCTCACGCTCCACGCCTACGCAGATCCACTTTCGGGGATTCACCGAGGTGCGGATCTCCTCTTTCAGAGCTTCCACATCCACACCGTCCTTGGCCCGCACCAGGCAAACCGAGTGAGGCATAGAGCCGATGGCCGCTTCCGAAGCCACCGCTTCAGAAACCTGGGACAGATCTTTCAGGCCCAGATAGTATTCGGCGGTTTCATCGGTGATGCGGGTGGTGGTTACCATGGGGATCACATCGGGATCTTCCAGACCGGCATAGGTGCGGTCGATGATCCCTTCCAGAGAATTGGCATCGTGAACCAGGCCCAGGGAATCCAGCAGCTTGACGCTTTCGGCCCGGGTGATGTTGGCCAGAGGACGGAGAGTGCCATCGGGATAGCCGCCCAGATAGCCTTCCTCCACAAAGCCAGCCACAGAAGCCTGGGCGTAAGCGGCTACCTGATCGCCATCAGAGAACTTATTCAGCACATCGGTGTTTGCCGAAGTGATGCGGAAAGCGCGCCCGGCCATGGTCATGGCATCCTGACGGGTGATGTTCTGGGAGGGGCGGAAGGTCTCATCCTCCGAAACAACGCCATAGGCCAGCAGCTTGGTGACAGCAGAATAATACCAATCACCTTCCTTCACATCGGAGAAGGGGTTTTCGGGAGTTTCTGCCGGCTGGGAGAGCAGGTTTGCCAGAATGTTGGCAAATTCCGCCCGGGTGATGTTGTTGTTGGGGCGGAAGGTGCCGTCCTCATAGCCGCCCAGTTTGCCGGCTTCCACCCAGCGGGTGATGTTCTCCTCGGCCCAGTGGCCCTGGATGTCGCTGAGGGGAGCGGCAGCAACGGCGCTCCACAGCATGGTAAGGGAAAGAGCCGCAGCCGCAGGCCGGGCCAGGTAATGCTTTTTGTTCATGGGTTACAGTCTCCTTTCGGTCTCATAGAGATTTCGTGCCCTCTTTAGACGAAGGGAGGAGGGAAAAGTTCCCGGTTTTCAAAAAGAAAAACTGCATATTTTCAAAGAGCCGCTGGGAACGATCCAATAAAAAGCAAGTGCAGCCGGTTGCCCGCTTTTATCGGACAACCGGCTGTACACAGATCCTTGCAAAGAAACGAAAAAGTGGCCTCGGGCCACTTTTTCGCTGCGCTGAGAGCGCATGGGGGAAGATATCAATATTTATCGTCCGAGGCCAAGGAAGGAGAATAAGTGGGAGTTCTGGGTGGTTCCTGGACAGAAGCGGAATGTTGAGCTAGTTTGAATTCCGCCATAAGGTTCTCCAGAATCGTGGCCTGGCCGGAAAGTTCTTCGCTGGAAGCGGCACTTTCCTCCGCTGTTGCAGCGTTGTTTTGTACCACGCTGGAGATCTGTCCCAGACCCATTGTGATGCTGCTCAAGGCTTCTGCTTCTTCCAGAGAAGATTGAGCGATTTGGACGATGGAATCCATCACAAGACTGGCGTTCTCCGCCGTCTCATCCATCCCCTGGGCGGTTTCCGCCATCAGGTTGTTGCCCTGTTTGACCGCTTCAATAGAAGCCTGGATCAGCTCTTGCGTCGTTTGAGATGCTTCGGCAGATTTGCCAGCCAGGTTGCGCACTTCGTCGGCCACAACGGCAAAGCCTTTACCGGCTTCACCGGCGCGGGCTGCTTCGACGGCGGCATTCAGTGCCAGAATATTGGTCTGGAAAGCGATATCATCAATGGTCTTGATGATTCCTTGAATCTGATTGGAAGTGTCTTGAATCTGATCCATGGCGCTTACAAGATCGCGCATTTTCTGACTGCTCCGATCAAGGCTGTTTCTGGCGGCGAGAGTTTGCTTTTCTGCCGCTTCTGCTTGGCTGGCTGTGTGATTGATCTTGTCGGAGATCTCCTGAGCGGTAGCCGAGAGCTCTTCCACAGAGCTGGCCTGCTGCGTGCTTCCCTGGGCCAGCGCCTGGGCGCCGTTGGCTACCTGAACAGCGCTGGATTCCACCAGGGAGGCGGAGGTGCGCACCCGAGATATGGTATGGTTCATGGCCGATGTGATGCCGTATAGAGAATCGCGAATGGCCTGGAAATCGCCCGGATAAACAGCACCCGTGGTTACGGTCAGGTCTTTGTTGGAAACACCATGGAGCACGGAAGCGATGTCCGCAATAATACTTTTCAGATTGCTTTGGGTTGTGGCAAAAATCTCTTCCAAGTCCCCGATCTCATCGTTGCTGCTGCGGGTGATTTGGGAATCCAGTTTGCCTTTGGCGAAGTTTTGAGCAACGACTCCCAGAGAAATCAGCGGCCGAGTCAACGCCCGAGTGCGGATCAGGCAGATCACCGCAATCACGATGATGCAGAGGAGGAAGCCGATCACAAGGATGGTGAAAATCACAGTGGTTTCTTGTAGATATTCGCTGGCGGGCATACAGGCCAGCACTTTCCAGTGGTATAGATCAATAAAGCGGGTGCCGCCATAATAAGTGGTACCGTCCCGCTGATATTTTACAACCTGGCTGTTTTCGTTGTTCTCCAGCAGCTTTTTCATGTTGTCGGAATAGGGAACTTGATTTAAGCTGTTCATCAATACCGCCTTATCGGGGTGGTAGATAACATTTTCCGCAGAGTCATATACGGTTACATATCCGCTTTCACCGATGGTGATTCCGCTGAAAAACTCCATCAGATTATCCAAAGAAAGGTCAATGCCGATCACGCCGATCATTTCTCCGGCTTTATTGTGATAGGGCATTGCGGCGGTGACCACCAGATTGCCGGTGGAAGCATCGGTATAGGCAGGGGTGAGAATGCTGACCCCAGGGTTCTCAACCAGAAGTTGATACCAGACTCTCGTGGTCACATCAAAGGAAGCGTCGGTGATGTAGCCGTCGGATTGAATGACCTGGCTGTTTTTCACACCGGCCACCCAGACGCTTTGCACGGCATCTCCTCCGGTGGAGTCTGCATATTGCAGATCTTCCATCAGACGGGAGAATGTAGGCGAGGTTTCAAACCGATAGGAAGCAGGGGATTGTTCCAGTTCGGAAAAAATCTGTTGGACGGAATTTTGATAGCTCACAAATTCTTCATTGACAAAAAAAGGATCGAAATATTGGGTCACCTGGTTATAGACGGCCTGCATCTGGTTGGAGATATCTTTGTTTTTTAAGCCCCATACAGTGTTGACAACACTCACAGTGACGATGATTGCAAGGATCAACAAAATAGCCGTGGTGGGCAGGGCCACATTGAGAATCATTTTCCCGCTGATGCCCAGTCGGGAATTCTTCTTTTTTTGCTTGGTTGCTGCAGTCATAATAAATCTTCATTCCTTTCCATTCAGATGTCAAAAATATGGATAGGATCAAGAAGCGCTGTGTTTACAAAATGCATCTTTTTGCATTTTTGAAAAAAATAATCTGAAATATTTTATCTGTTTAAACAGAAAAATAGGGGATGTAATTCTTGAATTTTTTCAGCAAAAAGGAAAAAAACATCTTGATTTTCTTGAATTATCCACAGTTATAAAAAAGCCCGAACAATTCAATTGTACATCAAGATATTGAAAAATCAACAGCAATTTCCAGCAAATACAATAATTTTATTTTTAAAAAGATGCATCTTTATGCAAAATCTAGTGCGCTTTTATTTTGGAGGAAAATGGGCCAATTTTTTCACATTTATTGGGATGTTATAGAGTGTTTCTAAAAACATGAAATAAAGAAAGGCAAAAAATAGAAAAAATCAAACAGGGGAAAATTGCGAAATGTTGCGAAAATCATGCGAAATATTGCTCAAATGCAGGAATGGTTTTGGACGCAAAAAAGGCGAGACAAATGTCTCGCCTTTTTTGAAAAGATTCGATTTACAGAGCAGCCTTGGCCTTTTCCACCAGGGAAGTGAAAGCAGCCATGTCGGACACAGCCAGCTCGGCCAGCATCTTCCGGTTCAGGCCGATGCCCGCCTTCTTCAGGCCGTTCATGAAACGGGAATAGTTGATGTCGTTCTGGGCGCAAGCCGCAGAGATACGGGTGATCCACAGTCTTCTGAAGTCGCGCTTTTTCAGCTTTCTGCCCACATAGGCATACTTCAGGGACTTCATCACCTGCTGATTGGCAACCTTATAATGGTTCTTTTTATTGCCCCAGTAGCCTTTTGCCAGCTTGAGGGTCTTTTTTCTTCTTTTGCGCGTCATCATCGCGCCTTTTACTCTAGCCATTGTATTTCAGCCTCCTGTGTATGCTTTGTTTAGTTGTAGGGCAGCAGACGCTTGATCTGAGCGACCTTAGTGGAATCCACATAGTCGGCCTTGCGCAGCTGGCGTCTTCTCTTGGCGGTGTAGCCATGGCCATTGTTGAAATGGCGTCTGTTGATGGAACCGTGCTTGATTTTGCCGGACTTAGTCAGCTTAAATCTTTTTTTGGCGCCTGTATGAGTTTTGATCTTCGGCATAGCTTTTGAAACTCCTCTCTTAAAACAAACGGCACAGCCGTTATGGTTTTTTCTTGATGGGGGCCAGGAACATGATCATCTGGCGGCCCTCCAGCTTGGGCTCTTTTTCCACATTGCCCACTTCCTTGCAGGTTTCGGCGAACTTCTTCAGCAGATCCATGCCGATCTGGGTGTGAGCCATTTCCCGGCCGCGGAAGCGGACGGTGACCTTCACCTTGTCGCCGCCGGTGAGGAACTTGGTGGCGTTGCGGGCCTTTACCTCGAAATCATGCACATCGATCTTCGGAGAAAAGCGGATCTCTTTGACTTCCACAATGCGCTGATTTTTCTTGGCTTCCTTCTCTTTTTTAGCCTGCTCAAAGCGGAACTTGCCATAGTCCATGATCTTGCAGACGGGGGGATTGGCCTTGGGGGAGATGTTCACCAGGTCGAGTCCCTTTTCTTCGGCGGCTTCCAGCGCCTTCTGGAGGGACATGATCCCCAGCTGCTGGCCCTCGCTGTCGATCAGCCGGACTTCCTTTTCCCGGATTTCCTCGTTGATTTGATGTTCCATGATGCTAATGTAAAAGCACCTCCTTGAAAATGAAAAAAGCTCAGGCGCAAAGCGACCGCCTAAGCTACAAAAACCGCTCTTTCCCCAAAAGGAAAGAGAAACCCAGTCTTAACCCTTTCTGTCAGCCATGAGGGTGAGGGCGGTCAGCCCTGCTTTGTTTTACCAAAGATAGTATACCAGCGAAATCTTTTTGTGTCAACTCTTTTTCTTTGCCCTTATTGTGGTATAATAATAAAAAAGAAACCGAAAGGAAAAGCCGGATTTTCCGGCGGGATGGATGCTTTATGAGCACACTGAGCCAAAACCAAGACGGCTACGGCAATGATTTTCTCACCCTCACCGATGACGAGGGCAATCAGCTGGAGCTGGAGCACCTGGACACTCTGGAATATGAAGGAGAGACCTATATGGCCTTCATTCCTGCCGAGATGTCCCTCTCTGATGAATATGAACTGATGATCCTGCGGGTGGAGCCCGATGGGCAGACAGGAGAAGAGATCCTGGCCACCGTGGAAGACGAAGAATTGCTGGAAAAAGTGTTTGAGATCTTCTCCCAGCGCCTGGAGGATTATTACGAAGAACAAGAGGAAGAAGAGGCCCGGAAAGAGGGATATTGATCCTCTTCTCTCCACATCATAAAATTTGCCGCCCCTTTCGTGCTGGCGGCGCCGGATCCATTTTAACCCACAAAGTAACGAAACGGGACCGCGTATTTCGCTGCGGATTGCAGGCCTCCCGCCCTCTTCGGAGAGTCGGAAGTTGGAAGCGCTGAAACAGTGAAGAGCGGACCCACCTGCCGAAAGAGCAGGTTACTACGGGTCCGGTGTCGCCAGGACGAAAGGGGTTTTTTATTATTTTTGAGAAAGTCCGGTGCCCCGCTCCAGAGATACATAGCCCCATTCCCGCAGTTTGAATGCGGTGAGCACAGTCACCGGCAGAATGAACATTCCGGCAAATCCTGCGATCCGAAAGCCAAAATAGATGCACAGCAGCGTGACAAAGGGGTCAAGCCCCAGCTGGGCTCCCACAATGCGAGGCTCCAGCAGGCTGCGCACCAAAAGCATCACTGCATAAAGCAGCCCCAGGCCAATGGCCAGACCCTTTTGCCCCAGGAGAAAGGAAAACAAAGCCCAGGGCAGCAGTACGGTGCCTGCTCCCAAAATGGGAAGGGCGTCGATGAGGGCGATGAGCAGGGCCAAAAGCCCGGCATAGGGAAGATTTAAAAGGAAGAATCCTATCGAAAGCTCACAGAAGGTGATGCAGATGAGAATGCACTGGGCCCGCAGCCATTTGCCTACACTTTCATAGAGAAAGGACCGCAGCTGTCGGCCTAATCGAGTGCCCTTTTCCCCCAAACATTGGGCCAGAAAGCCGGAGATTTTGTGTTGCTCTCCGCTCATGAAGTAGGTGCCCAGCAGGATGAATGCCAGGGTGAGGAGCACCGAAGGCAGACCGGTGGCCGCCGATCCTACGGTACTCAGAATTTGGGTCACATCCACAGAAGGCGGCTTGATCTGGGCCAAAAGGGTTTCAAAGGACAAAAGGGCCGGGTCGATGAAAGGCAGATGCCACCGGGCGGCCCATTGTCCTAAAGCCCGGTTGGCACGGTCCAGCATTTGGGGCAGATTTTCCAGGTAGGCGGGCAGGGCCTGGAAAAGGGCCAAGGCCTCCGCAAAAAGGTGGGACAGCACAAAATAAACAACCCAGCTCAAAAGTCCCACGGTGAGAATGGTGCAAAGGAAGGCGGCTATATTCCGGGGCAGCCGGCATTTTTGCTGCAGGAAGGCCACCGGCTTCTGAATGAGCCGGGAGAGCAGGTAGGCGATGACCAGCGGCAGCACCCAGCCGAAGATATAGTGAAAAAACAGCCAGACCCCTCCGGCGATGAGCAAAAGGTAGATCAGCTTGAGCAGCAGGTCAATGGATGGGTTTTCATGCAGATGCACAGGGTTTCACTCCTTTTGTGGGACAATGGGCAAAAGTCTCTCAGGCAGCTTTAAAAATATTATGTAACATTGCCCTTTAAAAAAACAGGAAGCCCCTTTAAAATGTGGAGAGGAAGAGCGGCCCTTTGGCACGGAGGCTCATATACTGGTAATGAATCGGCAGGCCGGAGCATAGGCTTTGGCCCGCGCCTCAGATATTGGAGGACGATAGCGTGTCTTTGATGGTATTGAAATTCGGCGGCACCTCGGTGGGGAACAAAGAGCGCCTGTTCCATGTGGCCGCCATTGCGAAAAAGAATTGGCAGCAGGGGCATCAGGTGGTGGTAGTGGTATCCGCCCAGGGAGACACCACCGATGAACTGCTGGAAAAAGCGGCGGAGATCGGTCACGATCTGCCGCCCCGGGAGATGGATATGCTCCTTTCCACCGGGGAGCAGATTTCCATTGCCCTGCTCGCCATGGCTCTTCATCAGCTGGGATGCCCGGCGGTGTCTCTCACCGGCTGGCAGGCCGGGGTGCGCACCGACAGCCAGCACACCGTGGCCCGGGTGCGCTTTGTGGAAAACGCCCGGCTGAAAGAGGAGCTGGAAAAGGGAAAGGTCGTAGTGGTGGCCGGCTTTCAGGGTCTGGATGAACAAGGGGATATCACCACCATCGGCCGGGGCGGTTCGGACACCACAGCGGTGGCGCTGGCCGCTGCATTGGGCGGGGAAAAATGCATCATTTATACCGATGTGGATGGGGTCTATACCGCCGATCCCCGGATGGTGGAAGGAGCCCGGAAACTGGATGACATCACCTATGACGAAATGCTGGAACTGGCGTCCATGGGAGCCCAGGTGCTCCACAACCGGTCGGTGGAAATGGCCAAACGCCACGGTGTGCCTTTGGAGGTGCGCTCCAGCTTTACCGATGCGCCGGGAACGGTAGTGAAGGAGGAGACCATGGAACGGAGAACAGTCAGCGGCATTGCCCGGGATCTGGATGTGGCGGTCATCAGCTTGACCGGTACTGCCGATGTGCCCGGCATTGCCTATCAGATTTTTGACCGGCTGGCCAAGGAAAAGATCAGTGTGGATATGATCGTCCAGTCTGCCGGGGAAAATGGATGCAAACATATCTGCTTCACCGTGGAGAAGCGTCAGGGAGAGCGGGCGCTGGCCATCATTCGTGAGCAGAAGGATGTGGAATATGCCAGCCTGTCCATGGACCCGGAGGTGAGCAAGATCTCCATTGTGGGAGCCGGTATGGCAGGCAGCAGCGGCGTGGCTTCCGATATGTTCCAGGCTTTGTATGAAGCGGGAATCAACATTATGTTCATCGCCACCAGTGAGATCAAGGTGTCGGTGATCATCAAAAGCCAGGATACCCAGCGGGCCATGCAAGCATTACATGATAAATTTTTCGGTGAAAAGGACGGCATGGCCCGCTGAGTCCGGTGCCCGGACTGTCAAGTTGGCCCGTTCCGGGCCGGTTTGCAAGGGAACCGCATGATTTCTTTCGGTAAGCTTTTGCAGGAACTTGTCACAGCGATTTCAGCAGCTATCATAGTTTGTCCCCGGAAAGATTCGTCCTTTCCGGGGCTTTTTTTATCTTGGGACAAAAAGAAAATGTGAAATTTGTCGAAATTCCCGGGGCAAACGGTTATTTTTTTTCGGTCTTTCTGTTATAATGAAGGATACCGGGGAAAGAATCCCTGAGAAACGGAATAAATTAGAAGAAACAATGGAGGAAAGAGGCATGAACAAACAGCCGGAAGGACGCAAAGGGCAGGATGGACGGGGAGCCCCCGCCTGGCGCGGCAAGGGAGGAAACAAAGGCCGTCCCTTCCGTGGGGGACCGAAAGCCCCAGCCGGCGCCTCTGATGAGAATATGCTGGAGGGGCGCAATGCCGTCACTGAGGCCCTGCGCAGCGGCCGGGAAATCGACAAGATCTATTTTGCCCAAGGGGCCATCGGCACGCTGGGCCATCTGGTGGCTCAGGCCCGGAAGCAGGGCATTACCGCCCAGGAAATCGACCGCCGGAAGCTGGATGCCATGAGCATTACCGGCTCCCATCAGGGTATCATTGCCTTGTGTGCCGCTGTGCCCTATCGCAGCGTGGAGGATATGCTGGCTCTGGCCCGGGAGCGGGGGGAGGACCCGCTGCTGGTGCTGTGTGACGGCATCACCGACCCCCACAATCTGGGAGCGATCATCCGCACCGCCGAGGTGGCTGGCGCCCATGGGGTCATCATTCCCCGCCGGCGCAGCGCCACACTGAATAGCGCCTGTGCCAAAGCAGCTGCCGGGGCGTTGGAGTATTTGCCGGTGGCCAAGGTCAATAACCTGCCTTCGGTGATCTCCCGGCTGAAAGAAGAGGGGATTTTCCTCTTTGCCGCCGATATGGACGGGGATCGGACGCTGTATGAAGCCGATTGGAAAGGGCCTGCGGCCATTGTCATCGGCAGCGAGGGGGAAGGAATTTCCGCCCTGGTAAAAAAAGAATGTGATTATGTGGTGCGAATTCCCCAGAAAGGGCGAATCTCATCTCTCAATGCCTCCAACGCCGCCGCGATTTTGCTGTATGAAGCGGTGCGGCAGCGGATGGAGCAGACAAGGAGCGAAGTGTGAGCTGGAAACCGGAAGAGGAAGAATATTCGGTAGACGAGATCGTCGCCGAATTTAAAAATGCTCAGCTGCGGGAGCCGGAGGAGCGGGAAGTGGACGCTCCTGTGTTTGATGAGCTTACGCCGCCGGAAGAGCCGGTCCCGGCTCCCATCCCCATGCCTTCTCGGGAGAAGAAAACCCAGCCGGAGTCTGAGAAAGAAAAAAGCCGAGAAGATAACGAAGAGGCCGAAGAAACGGAAGAGCAGGAGGAAAAAACGCCTTCCATTCCACCTCTTCAGCCGGGGGAGAGCCGGG
>OGGQ01003211.1_pt1 | contig 15767 bp, 14 predicted proteins | sample 1571191 | NCBI WGS metagenome assembly OGGQ01 (sample SAMEA2582061, study PRJEB24529) | metagenome | biome: Human gut stool | place: China | collected 2011
GGTTCCCCTGGAAGCCTCCCTGGCGTCCGTCACGGTTCCCCTGGAAGCCTCCCTGGCGTCCGTCGCGGTTCCCCTGATAGTTTCCTCCATGGGCGGAATCCTGATGCCCGGCTGTTTCCTGAGCAGTTCTGGCTGCCGGAGCCGCAGAAGGCTGCGGAGCCTGCGGACGTGCTTCCGGCTGCTGTGTTTTCACTTCTGCTGCCTGAACCGGTGTTTTTACAGCCTCAGCTGTCTCTGTTTTCTGTACGGCTGCCTGTGTCTCATTCTCTTTCACCGGAGACTGCACGCCTGTTTTCTGCTGAGCCGGAGCTGCTGTCTGAGCCGGCCTCGAAGCGGGAGCTCCTGTTGTGGGACGTACCTGCATGCCTGCTCCTGCCGGCCTTACAGGTCTCTGTCCCTGTCTCTGCCCGTTTCCTGCAGGTCTGTTTTTCTGACTGCTGTTCTGAGGACGGTATACCGCCGCGATTCTCTTTTTCTGCGGCTGTGCCGGTGCACCTTCCGCCTGTTTTTCACTTCCCGCAGGATTTTCCTGTCCGGGTGCAACTGTTTTCTTTACAAGTGCAGCCTGATCATCTGACAGATTTGACAGGTTGCTTTTTACATCAATATTATTCTTCTGCAATATATCCAAAACCTCTTTACTCGTTTTTCCTAAATCTTTTGCCAATTCATTCACCCTCACACTCACTACCTCCGTTCCTGTTCAGCTGTTTCTCGATTGCTCCGGAAAAGCCGTTGTCCTCCACGGCCAGAGAAGCTCTCATCTTCTTGCCCATGGCATGCCCCAGCTCTTCCTTTCCTCCGAATTCATAGTATGGGACCTTATAGTAAGTACACATGTTCATGAACATCTTTTTGGTATTCCCGGATGCCTCTTCGGAAACGATGACCATGGAAGCCTTCCCGGATTTCACGCTTTTTTCCGTGGAAAACTCTCCGCTCCGTACCTTTCCGGCCTTCGTTGCCAGTCCCAGTAGACTCAGGACCTTATTCCTGTCTGTCAATCTGCTCCATCTCCTTTTCCAGACTTTCGTAGACTTCTTTCGGAATCGCCATTTTAAAGGAACGCTCCAGGCCCTTGTTTTTCACAGCCTTTCTGAAGCAGTCCATGGACCGGCAGAGGTACGCCCCCCGTCCGTTTTTTCTTCCTGTGGCATCCATCGAAATATTTCCCTCCGCATCCTTCAGGACACGGATCAGTTCCCGTTTGTTCTTCATCTCACCGCATCCGACGCACTGCCGCTGCGGCACCTTTTTCACTGTACTCACTGCGTTTCCACTCCCTGACTGTTATTCGGATCTTTCCGGTTCCTCCTGGTAGTTTTCGTCTGCGGGCTCAGCATAACCGTCTGTTTCCGGACCGTTTTCCACTTCCGCGTCGATCTCGCCTTCATAACCGCCTTCATACTCACCGTACTCCAGCTCATCGAAAAGTCCCAGTTCTCTTGCCTGAGTCTCACTCTTGATGTCGATCTTATAGGTGGTAAGCCTTGCGGCAAGTCTTGCGTTCTGTCCTTCCTTGCCGATGGCCAGAGACAGCTGATAATCCGGAACAATAACCTGAGCCTCCTTGGCATCCTCATCCGCCACAACGGAAATGACCTTTGCCGGACTCAGAGCATTTTCGATCAGGAACGCCGGGTTGTCATCCCAGTTGATGATGTCAATTTTTTCTCCGCGCAGTTCATTGACGATGGCATTTACCCTGGCACCGTTCAGACCTACGCATGCGCCTACCGGATCCACGTTGGGATCTGTGGAGCTGACGGCAATTTTTGTTCTGGAGCCTGCTTCCCTGGCAATGGCCCGGATCTCAACCGTGCCGTCCCTGACTTCCGCGATCTCAGCCTCAAACAGCCGTCTCACCAGATCGGGATGGGTGCGGGACACGGAAATTCTCGGCCCCTTGGGAGTATCCTTGACCTCCAGAATATATACCTTGATCCTCTCGGTTCTCTGGAACACTTCGCCTTTCACCTGTTCGGATTCCGGGAGAATGGCATCCACTTTGCCCAGATCAATGCTGACATTCCGTCCGATATACCGCTGTACGATACCGGTTACGATTTCCTTTTCCTTGCAGTACCATTCGTTGAACTGTGCTTTTCTTCCTTCTTCACGGATCTTCTGGAGAATGACATTCTTGGCATTCTGTGTTGCAATACGGCCGAAATCATGGGAATCAATGGGAATCTGCACAATATCGCCGATTTCAAACTTGGGTGCCTTCATTCTGGCATCGGCGAGGCTGATCTGTGTCACCGGATCCTCCACCACTTCCACCACTTCTTTTTCCGCATAGACAGAATAATCACAGGTTTCATGATCAATGACAACCTTTACATTATCCGCCTTGCCGAAGTGGTTCTTGCAGGCAGTGAGCAGGGAATTCTCGATTGCCTCCAGCAATGTCTCTTTGCTGATATTGTTCTCCTTTTCCAGCACGTTCATTGCTTCCAACAGTTCCTTATTCATTTCTTATCCTCCTTTAAAAATCGAATGCCAGCCGAATCAGGGCAATATCTTTTCTTTCAAATGTACTTTCCGTTCCATCTTCATAGCTGATGGTTACGGTATTCTCATCGTATGCCTTCAAGGTACCGGTAAATTCCTTCTGCCGGTCCACGGCACGGTACAGCCTGATCTCCACCTGCTCGCCAAGGCTCCGTTTAAAATCCTTTTCTTTTTTCAAAGGTCTTCCAAGTCCCGGGGAACTGACCTCCAGAATATAGCTTTCATCAATAAAGTCTTCCCTGTCAAGCCAGTCTCCCAGCCTTCTGGAAACCATCTCACAATCGTCCACCGTGAATCCGCCGGGCTTATCAATATATGCCCTGAGATACCAGGTCCCCGCTTCTTTCACATACTCCACATCCACCAGTTCGAATCCGTTCTCATCCATCACAGGAAGGAGATATTTTTCAACTCTGGACTCATATTCTTCCTTTTTTCCCATATTGCTTCACCACCTTTGCAAGCCGTTTCCGGCTGTCCGGATATTCATTCCGGCAAAAATGAAAGAGTGGACTTCTGTCCACTCTTTTCAGCCGGTTACTTATGATTTCTTTTATACTATATCATGCTGACGGTGAAAATGCAAGGGGTTTCCTCAAAAAATCTCATTCCTGCAGGCCCTCAGAGAAACCGCCCCTGCGGTTCTGTGCTGCCGGAAACAATGGCGCCGGAAAAAAATCCCTGATAAAATTGCCCGGCCACTGTATACCTCCGAATTTTACTTGCTTATTGATCCCGGGTTTTCTATAATATTCCTGATGGGAAAATCACATGTTTCCCCCATCGCCCGGCGTGCATCATGCCGTTTATCATGAATAACCCCTGCAGAGGAGATGTAATGTAATATGAAAGCAAAAATCCGGTCTTTTTTTAAGGTCCCGCCTTCGGTTCTCCCCGAATTCCGCCAGACTGCATTCCACCGCAATCAGATTTCAATGCTGGTGATGTGCATCATGATTTTCGGCATGGAACTATTCAACATGTCCAGAGTGCTGTTCTGGTCAAAATCCGGTCTGGGAACCCTCAACAACAGAATTTATTTCGGAATGTATCTGTCACTTTTTCTTGCCGCTGCCCTGTACCTTATTCTGCATTCCTGCGTCAGCCGCAGCCGGCTTCGTTTCCATCTGGCCGTGCAGTATGGAGCTGTTCTGTTTTTTCTCCTGTGGCATGCATCCCTCAACGCCTATGATCTCATGAGAAATCCCAATGCCGATCTCGGAATCTATTATACGGCAGTTCTCGGCGTTGCCGTGTTTATTCTCATGCCTGCCTGGACTGCAGCCATCCTGCACACGGCAGCATATGTTCTCTTTATGGGCCTGGCCGGTTCCATCCTTACCAGCGGGGACAGGATCAACGTTACCTTTACGGCCATTGTGGCACTGGCTGTTTCAATGACAAACAGCTATCACCATATGACCATCGTTTCGCAGCGTCAGGAGATCAGTAAAATGAACGAGATGCTGCTGGACAAATCCCGGAGAGATGCGCTGACGGGACTCCTTAACAAATCTGCTTTTCAGCACTGCGCAGAACCCTTTCTGAATCAAAAAGGCATTATGCTTCTGATCGCTGATCTGGACAATTTCAAGACGGTCAACGATCAGTACGGCCATCCCTGCGGTGACTTTGTTCTCAAAGAAATGGCCCTGCAGATGGAAGCCGCATTTCCCGATGCCATCGGCATCAGCCGTATAGGCGGAGATGAATTTGCCATCCTGACCCGTGAAGAAAGCAGCCCCAGCCCAGCTGATGCAGCGGCAGCCCTGATCCGCTCTGTCTCACAGATTACATGGCATGGCCGGAATGTCAGCACCGGCTGCAGCATCGGCTGCTGCTGCATCGGACTCACCGGAGTTTCCTTTGAGCATCTTTACAGCCAAGCTGACCGTGCTTTGTACCAGGCAAAAAAACAGGGCAAACAGCAGCTCCATGTCATCCGGCTTCCGTAGCGCCTTATTTTACGCCGATGCTCCCGCTTACCGCGGGTCCTTCAGGACATAACAAATATAAAAGGAGCGGATACCGATTTTCTTTGAATCAGTACCCGCTCCTATTTCATTGTATCCATTGGTTTCAACCTCATTCTGTTACATTTTGTTTTTGTTTTGCGAAACTTTCATTCGCCTTACTGATAAAATCCCCGGTTATCAGTTATCTATTTTATTTATTCTCCGTCATCTTTCCATTCTATACGAATCCCATCTGTTCTCTATCCGTCTTATGAAGACTTTTAAAAATTGATGTCGGATGATCCGGAGTTTCCTGAGGATTAGCTTCTCAGTACTTTGGACTGTACCTCCTTTTCTGAGATTTTCTTATCTCTTTTTGTTGTCTTTATTATATCCGTTCATTTCTTTTTTGTCAATACTTTTTTACATTATTTTTTATTTAATTTGTATTCTTTTATATTGTATATTATTTTTCTGAATATAAATGCATTTTATCTTTTATGTCAGATTCTGTTTTCTGAAACAACGGTCCGGTTTTTTCTTTCCTGCGCCCGCTCACCCGATCCTGTGTAATTTTGTATTGCCATATTCCCTCAGACTGCTATAATAGAAGAAAATCAGAGACTGCAGTCAGAAGTTGTCTGACATGACAAGGAGGTACCATCATGACAACATTTTTTACCAATGCCAGAATCATTGATGTTCTTGCGGGAACTGCCATTGAAAACGGAAGCGTTCTCGTTCAGGACGGAATCATAAAAGAAGCCGGTTCAGGAATTTCCGCACCGGCAGACGCCCGGATTGTTGATCTGGAGGGAAAAACCATGATTCCCGGACTTTTCAACTGCCATGTCCATATGTGTTCCGATGCCGGAAACGGTCTCCGGGAATCCGCAAGCGATGCCGCCATCACCATCCGCGCCATTAAAAATCTGAAAACGCTCCTCTCTTCCGGCGTTACCTATGTCCGGGATGCAGGCGCTCCCAATCACATTGATATTGCTCTTCATGAAGCGGCAGAGGCCGGAGACATTCTTTCTCCCGAAATGCAGACTGCCGGAAAATGCATCTGCATGACCGGCGGACATGGTCATGCCACTGGACGGGAAGCCGACGGACCCGATGAATGCAGAAAAGCCGCCAGAGAACAGCTGAAGGCCGGTGCAAACTGGATCAAGGTCATGGCCACAGGCGGCGTCATGACCAAGGGTGTGGAGCCGGGCTCCGCTCAGCTTACGGAAGAAGAACTGCGTGCTGCCATCGAAGAAGCCCATAAAGCCGGTGCAAAAACCTTCACCCATGCCCAGGGAATGGAAGGCATCAAAAATGCACTCCGGGCCGGTGTGGATTCCATTGAGCATGGCTTTTTCATGGATGACTGGTGCTTCGATTTTATGAAGGAGCACAATGTTTTCTTTGTTCCTACCCTGGCTGCTCCTTACTGGATCAAGCTGAAGGGCACCGCTGCCGGTATTCCGGATTTCATGGTGCGCAAGGTGGAAAAAACCATCGATGCCCATCAGGATACTTTCCGCAGGGCGCATAAAGCCGGAGTAAAAATCGCACTGGGAACAGATGCCGGCACCCCGTTCAATGCCTATGACAAAACAGCCATGGAAGCTGTCCTGATGGTGGAAAACGGAATGACTCCCATGGAAGCCATCCAGTGCGGAACCATCAACTCTGCAGAACTTCTGGGCGTACAGGAGACCCTTGGTTCCATAACTCCGGGCAAGAAAGCGCATTTTGCCGTTTTCGAAAAGAATCCTCTGGATGACATTCACGCCCTTCTGGACTGCTCCATGACCATCATGAACGGAACAATCGTATACAGAAAATAACAGCAGACGCCCTGGTTTCTGAAAACCAGGGCGTTTTTTCATATGACAGGATACAGATCTTTAAACTTTTTCTCGTTCAGATACTTCCGGCAGCAGACAGGTGCATTTCCGCTCCTGAACCGGGCTTTTATTCTTCCTCCGTCTTTCCCTGCGGTTCTTTTCCAAGTCTCATTTTCTCCAGATATTCCGCCACTTCCCCATCGGCATGGGACAGAAGATAATTTTTCCCGGAGCCGGTGCGCCGTTCTTTTTCTTCTGCAATTTCCCGGTCTGCCCTGCGGATTTCTTCCAGCAGGTCTGAAGCCGACATCAGAAGACATCCCTGTCCGCGGATAATCAGCTGCTCCAGTCCGTCAGACGTGGCAACCGTCACCCGGTACCTGGAGCCGATCCGATGGGCCAGTTTTTCTATATACTGATCGGCAGTCTCCGCCTCTTTTGTATATACCACATGAATATTGTGGTATCGGATGGCTTCCCCGGTATTTCCCGTTACTTTATACGCGTCAAAAACCACAATCAGGATACATTTCCTGAATCCCTGATAATTGCAGAGAATGTCCATAAGCTTATATCTGGCTCCGTCGATGCTGACCTGGGCCAGTTTTTTCAGTTCTTCCCATGCAAAAATAATGTTGTAGCCGTCCACCAGCAGATATTCTTCCTCCGGCTCGCGCTCTTCTTTCTGCACTTTTCTTCCCGTGGTGCCTGCGGCCGCACGGATCACACGCCGTTCTGTGCCTCCCTGGGGTCCTGCCTTTTTTCTCTCTCCGAATCTCCGCACAAAAATTTCTTCCAGTTCCCTGTCAGACTCGTATGCGGAACGGTATCCGTTCCCTGTCCGTGCAGAACCTGACGGAATGTTTTCCTTTATTTCCCGTCCTTCTTCCGGAGCCGGTACAGAATGTCCGGCTTCAAAAAGGTCCGGCCGGATCCTCCGCAGAGGACTTTCCACATGCATATGGGCCTTGACCTCATTCCATGGTACCACATATCCGGCTCCATGGGAGCAGAATACCGAGCCCGCAGGATCCTGCAGATCATTTTCAAAATCATATCCCATGGCTTCCACGACTTCCTGCTCGTTATGACAGGGCTCATATCCCTTTACCCTGCAGGAAAATCTGCCTCTTCCGCGGGTATAGGAAACCACTTCCCTCTGGTACCCGCGCATGGATGCCACCGGCGCGCTTCCTTCCAGAACCGCCATATCATTTTCCTGACGGGGCTGTCCGAAATTCCCGTACATCCGTTCAATATCCGCCATGGCGCGGCCCAGGGATTCCGCCGGTATTTCCAGGCGGAACTCATACCAGGGTTCCAGAAGCCGGCAGCCGGCTTCCTTAAGTCCCTGTCTTACTGCCCGGTAAGTGGCCTGGCGGAAATCACCGCCTTCCGTATGTTTGACATGCGCTCTTCCGGCAATCAGCGTGATTTTTACATCAGTAAGTTCCGACCCTGTCAGAACCCCGCGGTAGGCTTTTTCTTCCAGATGAGTCAGAATCAGCCTCTGCCAGTTTTTGTCCAGCATGTCCTCGCTGCAGTCCTTTGCTGTCTGAATTCCGGTTCCCGGTTCTCCCGGCTCCATCAGAAGATGAACTTCGGCATAATGGCGGAGAGGCTCAAAATGTCCCACTCCCTCCACCGGCCCTGCAATGGTTTCCTTATATACGATACTGCCTGCTCCGAATTCCACGTCAACGCCGTACCGGTCTGCAATCTGGCTTTTCAGGACTTCCATCTGCACATCGCCCATGACCTGGATCTGGATTTCCCCGTGGACATCATCCCAGACAACACGCAGCATCGGCTCTTCTTCCTCCATCTGACGGAGAAATGCCAGCATCCTGTGGACGTCGCATCCCTCCGGAAGAATCAGATCATAAGTGAGTACCGGCTCCAGCACCGGATTCCAGCTCTCCGCTTCTGTGCCCAGTCCCTGCCCGGGCCTGGTGGACAGAGGGCCTGTCACGGCACAGATCATTCCGGCTTCCGCCTCTCCTGCCGGTTCAAACCTGGCCCCGGAATAAATGCGGATCTGATTCACTTTTTCTCCTCCCGGCCCTCCCAGGAGTTCTTTTACTTTCAGGCTTCCTCCGGTGATCTTCAGATGGGTAAGACGGTTTCCCTGATCATCCCTGGAGATTTTAAAGACCCGCGCCCCGAATTGTTCCGGGTACTCCGGACATTCCGCATAGGTCTCAATTCCTTTCAGCAGTTCTTCCACCCCCGTGAGCTTCAGCGCCGATCCGAAATAGCATGGAAATACCTTTCTGCTGCGGATGCAGGCCCTCAGTTCCCTGTCCGGAATCTTTCCTGTTTCCAGATAGATTTCCAGGAGTTTTTCGTCGCACATGGCCAGAGCCTCTGCATTTTCCTCCATATCCGCCCCGAAATCCACACAGTTTTCATGAAGCCGTTTCTTCAGATCTTCCATGAGAACGTTTCTGTCTGTTCCCGGCTGATCCATTTTATTGATAAAAAGGAAAACGGGAATCCTGTATTTTTTCAGCAGCCTCCAGAGGGTTTCCGTATGTCCCTGAACGCCGTCAGCGCCGCTGATCACCAGAATCGCATAATCCAGAACCTGAAGTGTTCTTTCCATTTCTGCCGAAAAATCCACATGTCCCGGGGTGTCCAGAAGAGTCACCGACAGATCCCCCAGGCGGAAAACCGCCTGCTTGGAAAAGATCGTAATCCCCCGTTCCCGTTCCAGCCGGTAAGTATCCAGAAACGTATCTTTGTTGTCCACACGGCCGCACCGGCGGATCACCCCTGTCTGAAAAAGGATTCCTTCTGACAGCGTTGTTTTTCCCGCATCCACATGGGCCAGCAGGCCAGCACAAATATGATTTCCGTGTTTCTTTTTTTCCGCCTGTCCGCCCATAAAAAATTCCTCCTCCTGTGAAAACATGACATCAATCAGTATATCACAAGAGGAGGACTTCGTCGAGATGCGTCACACCCGGGAAATCATTATTTTTCCTGTCTAAAAAGCCGCACCGCTGCCGCGCACAAATCCGGTCACCGGAAATCCGGCCCCGGAAACAGCCTTCCGCAGAAGCTGTTCATCCGGCTCCGTTTTCAGATTTACTTTCACCTGATGATGCTCCAGATCTGCCCGGGCCCAGACCCCGTCCAGACGGTTCAGCGCATTTTCGGCCCGCCGGGCACACGCGGCACAGACCATGCCGTCCACATTCAGAACCGCTCCATATGGGTAATTGGCCTTCTTTCTGTCTTTTACCTTTACCTGCTTTTCCGGCCGTTCCCCGCCTCCGCAGCAGCAGCATCCTCCGGAACGGAATCGTTTTATGCAGAATCCTGCGGCACCCGCGCAGAGCATCAGAAGAACTGCCAAAATTCCATAATCTGCCATTTTTCCTCCCTGTCCGCCATCCGGCACTGATGTCCGGCCGGTCTGTCTCTGACTCCCATCTGACTGACCGTTTTCCGTACGGATCGCTATTTCACCATTCTCGTATAGCCTGCAGAAGATGTACATGGCAGCATCTCCGTTCTGACTTCTTCTCCATCCAGCGTAACTTTCAGAAGAGCCGTTTCGGGAATGCTGCTTCCGAACACGAAATTTCCCAGACTGTATACAATGGTTTTTCCCTGATATTCTTCCATGGGCTGCAGAACATGGGGATGGCTTCCCACCACCAGATCTGCCCCTGCATCAATATATTCATGTCCCATGACCTTCTGGTATTCCCTGGGTGTTGTCTCCCTTTCCACGCCCCAGTGAACATACACCACCAGATAGTCACAGAGTTCTCTGGCAGCGCGGATGGATTCCACCGCCTGGCGGGAATCATAAGTGGAAAATACCCCCGGATGTCCGGCCCCTGCGGCCCAGCTTCCATCCATATAGACTCTGGAAGTTCCCAGAAATCCGATGGTCTTTCCCCCCACTTCGATGGTTTCCAGCTTTCTGGCCCGCTCCAGATCAGGTCCCGCTCCCACATACCGGATTCCGGCGCTGTCCAGAGCAGTGCAGCTGTCCAGAAGCCCCTCCTGTCCGAAATCCAGAATATGATTGTTGGCCATGGTTACAATGTCAATTCCCATCTCATTCATCAGATGCAGGCGGCTCATGGGAAGGCGGAAGGTAAACTGCTTATCCTGCGCGGCCGTTCCGCGTTCCGTAAAAGGGAATTCCTGATTGACCATGAAAATATCCGCCCGGCTGATCTCATCCCGGATGGCATCATCCAGAACGCCCTGAATCCCTCCGGCCTTGTCATAGGCATTCAGCACATGATCGGAAAGGTATACATCGCCGCCAAACAGAAGCACAATTTCCTTCTCTTCCTCTTTTTCTTCTGTTTCTCCGGCTCCGTATCCGGGCCCGATTTCCTCTGTTTCCAGCGCCACTGTTTTCCGTTCTTCTTTTCCGCTCTCCTCTGCAGCTTCCCCTTCCGTATCCGGATTGTTTTCTCCCTCCGTTTCTTTTCCCGACGCCGGCTCCGGTGTTTCTTCCTCTGGACCAGATGCGGATGCCGGCTCCCACTGTTCATAACCTGTTTCTCCCATGGCGAGCATCCATCCGGCCGTGCCCACAAGAACAAGCAGAAGGATCACCAGTCCTCCTATCAGCAGTTTTCTTCCTGTTCCCCGTCTCATGACTCTCCTCCATCCTTATTCTGTGAAAGGCCTGCCTTCTGCAGGCCGTCCGGTCTGCTTCCCGGTGTTTTCCGAATTACTGCAGACTCCATCCCCATTCTCCGTGATAAATCATCTGCCTGGTCATTCCGCCGTCAATGCAGATATTCTCCCCGGTAATGAATCCCGCCTTGTCCGAGCAGAGATACAGGACCATACTGGCAATATCTTTTCTGCATCCCACCCGTCCTGCCGGCTGCTGCACCGCGTCCGGTCCATGCCAGACAGCATCTTCCGTATCGATCCAGCCCGGTGATATGGAGTTAACCCGTACCCGTCCGCCGAGACTTACCGCCAGCGCATGAGTCAGTGCGGAAATACCTCCTTTGGCCGCCGAATAGCTTTCCGTCTGCGGCTGGCTCATCCGGTCCCTGGAGCTGGAAATATTTACAATGGAAGCCCCTTCCGCAAAATACGGAAGAAACAGCTTTGCCAGGTAAAACGGCGCTGCAACTCCCACCGCCAGGGCATTCTGAAATTCTTCATATGAGCATTCACAGATTCCTTTCATCAGGGGAGCTGCATTGTTGATAAGATAATCCACATGTCCGTACCGGCTGATCACATGCCTGGCGAACGCCTCCAGCACTGCCGGATCTGCCAGATCTCCCACATAATGGTCTCCCTCCCGGATGTCGATAACGGCACAGGTCACTCCTGCCTTCCGGAATTCTTCCACAATACAGGCTCCGATGCCATGCGCTCCGCCTGTGACCACCGCGATTTTCTCCGCTTCCTTTTCTGTTTTTTCCATTTTTCTTTTCCCGCTTTTCTTCATTGTTTCTGTATTTTTCATTTGTCTGTACTTTTCTGACCTGTCCCGGCCGGCAGTTATTTTTTCACCGGTTCCCGACAGAAGAAACCGTCAGGTCCCGGCCGGCTCCGGTTTCAGCCTTCCTCTTCCCGCTCGTCCACTTCTATATAAAAGCTCACCGGCCTGAATCCGTCGTTGCAGGAAATCATGGCGGATCTGGGGTTTTTCATCCATCCGTCATAAAAATTCTCTCCGCCGTGGGCCAGGGTCATGACAAACGGGGACATGCTCTCCCAGGCACTTTCACACATTCCTTCCGGCCTTTCCCATCCATTGGCAAAAAATACCTGCCCTTCGCGGATTTCACATGCATGTTCCATGGGATTTTCGTATTTCTCCATCAGATCCCTGTATTCCGCTTTGCGGACTGCCGTAATTCTGATTTTTCTCATTGCTTTCCTCCCGGTTTTCATGACATTTCAAAAACTGCAATACACTCCCGGCTGTCTCCGCCCGGAAACAGATCCCTGCAGTCAACTGTCTCCAGCAGCGTCAGACTGTCCAGAGCCGTCAGATATGACAGGTACTCCTCCGACGGGTAATAAAAAAACAGAAGTATTTTTCGGGGACATCTCTGCAGAGACTCCTGAATTCTCATCATGACCTTCTCCAGAAGTTCTATGGAAAACGGATTAAAAAAATAGCACCGGTCCACTTCCTCCGGAACCGGGTATGTTTCCGCCGGAATTTCCACAAACTCCGTTTTTCTTCCTGACACCGCCGTCCTTCGGTTTTCTTCTGCGCTGCGCCACAGTTTTCTGTCATATTCCACACCAATGGACCGGCATCCGGTTTCATGGGAAAGGTAAAAACTGACACGTCCCTTGCCGCATCCGTAATCCAGCAGAACATGCTTTTTCCCCATATAAGGACTGGAGGCCAGCCTCTCCAGAATACAGTACGGCGTGGGCTCATAAGGGTAACGGAATCTGTCCGCGCCCGAATCATCCCGCCCGGAAGTTCTGATCCTCAGCAGCCTGTCCCACTGCCGCTCCCTGTTTTCTGCCTCCCCGGCTTTCCTTCCCATGGTCTCTCCCTTCCTGTTCCGCTGCCGCCGGCCGGATCCCGGCATTCTTTTTTCTGTGCTGATGCTAATTGTACCATGTAATGAAGGCAAAGTCCACCGGGAACCGGCCATCCCTTCTTCCGGACAGTCCGGCTCTCTTCCCGGACAGCAGACGCTCCGGGACAGGATGCAAAAAGGGCACCTTCCCGGATCCGGGAAAGTGCCCTTTCAGAATTTACAGTTAACGTCCCGGGGCAGTCTGCCGTTTCAGGCGGTTTCATTCTGCCCCCTCTGGCTCTTAGTACAGTTTCGCTCCGGCAGGAATTGCGTCATCCAGCATCAGCAGGTTCAGTCCTTCGTGTCCGTCATATTCGTACACGGCGGAAATCAGCATGCCGCAGGAATCAATGCCCATCATCTTTCTGGGCGGCAGGTTCACAATGGCCACGCAGGTCTTTCCGATCAGCTGCTCCGGCTCATAGTATTCATGGATTCCGCTTAAAATGGTGCGGTCCGTACCGGTTCCGTCATCCAGGGTAAACTGCAGAAGTTTCTTGGATTTCGGCACTGCTGTACAGTCCTTTACCTTTACCACACGGAAGTCAGACTTTGAGAAGGTCTCAAAATCCACCATATCCTCAAACAGAGGCTCAACCTTCACTTTGGAAAGGTCCAGCTTCACCTGCGGTACGGATGCGGCTGCATCCGGTTCCGCAGCACCGGAAAGGCTTTCCGCCTGCACTGCGCCGGTTTTTTCTGCTTTTGCGTCATTCTTTCTGGCATCCAGGGACTTCATTGTGGGGAACAGAAGTACGTCGCGGATGGCCGGGGAATTGGTGAACAGCATCACAAGACGGTCAATGCCGTAGCCGATTCCGCCGGTGGGCGGCATACCGATTTCCAGTGCATTCATGAAATCCTCGTCTGTGGTATTGGCCTCTTCATCACCTGCAGCCAGAGCCGCTTCCTGTGCCTTGAAGCGTTCTCTCTGGTCGATGGGATCGTTTAACTCAGAATATGCGTTGCACATTTCTCTTGCATAAATATAAAGTTCAAAACGCTCCACCAGTTCGGGTTTATCGGGTTTTCTCTTGGTCAGCGGGGAAACCTCCACCGGATGGTCCATAATAAATGTGGGCTGAATCAGATGTTCTTCCACAAATTCCTCGAAGAACAGATTGATGATATCGCCGCGCACATGACGCTCCTCGTAGTGAACGCCCTTTTCATCTGCCAGTTTTCTGGCCTCTTCCGTGGTCCGGATTTCTTCGAAATCGATACCTGTATACTTTTTGATGGCGTCGATCATGGTCAGTCTCTCAAAGGGCTTTCCAAGATCAATCTCCACGTCTGCATATGGAATGACAGTGGTTCCGCAGACTTCCATGGCAATATGGCGGAACATGTTTTCTGTCAGGTCCATCATTCCGTTATAATCTGTATAGGCCTGGTACAGCTCCATCAGAGTGAATTCGGGATTGTGTCTGGTATCCAGTCCTTCATTGCGGAATACACGGCCGATCTCATATACCCGTTCCATTCCGCCCACAATCAGTCTCTTCAGATAAAGTTCCAGGGAAATGCGCAGTTTGACATCCTCATCCAGGGCATTGTAATGGGTCTCGAAAGGTCTCGCAGCGGCTCCGCCTGCATTGGCCACCAGCATCGGAGTCTCCACCTCCAGGAATCCCAGACCGTCCAGATATCTGCGGATGCAGCTGATGATTCTGGATCTCATGATGAAGGTTTTCTTTACATCTTCATTCATGATCAGATCCGTGTATCTCTGGCGGTAACGCATATCCGTGTTGGTAAGTCCATGATATTTTTCCGGAAGGATCTGAAGACTCTTGGAAAGCAGGGTCACAGAATGGGCATGAATGGAAATTTCACCCATCTTGGTGGTGAAAACAATTCCCTTCACACCGACAATATCGCCGATATCCATTTTCTTGAAATCTTTATAGCCGTCTTCTCCCAGATCATCTCTGGAAACATAGCACTGGATGCTGCCTTTCAGGTCCTGAATATGGCAGAAGGATGCCTTTCCCATTACACGCTTGGACATCACACGTCCTGCAACGGAAACTTCTTTTCCTTCATATTCTGCATAGTTCTCCTTCACATCCGTACTGTGTACGCTCACATCATATTTTGTAATCCGGAACGGATCCTTTCCCTCTGCCTGAAGCTCAGCCAGTTTCTCACGGCGCACCTTCAGAAGCTGATTCAGATCCGGTTCCTGCTGATTTCCTCTCTGATTCTGCTGCTCTGCCACTTTTCTTCTCTCCTTCTATCGGTAAATTAATCCACTCTCTTGATATCCAGAACTTTATACTGGATCACGCCGGCCTGGGTCTCCACGTCCACCACATCTCCGACTTTCCTTCCAATCAGTGCATGGCCCACCGGAGACTCATTGGAAATCTTGTTCTGCAGGCTGTTGGCCTCTGTGGATCCCACCAGCCGGAATTCGATTTCCTCGTCAAACTCCATGTCATATACTTTCACCTGGCAGCCGATGCTGATCTTATCCAGCTCAACCTCATCTTCAACCACCACTTCCGCATTTTTAAGGAGTTTCTCAAGCTCTTCGATTCTGGCCTCAATGTCTCTCTGCTCATCTTTGGCCGCATCGTACTCCGCATTTTCGGACAGGTCTCCCTGTTCTCTTGCTTCCTTGATTTTCTGGGCAACTTCTTTACGGCGGTTTACTTTCAGGTCCTGGAGTTCTTCCTCATACTTTTTAAGTCCCGCATAAGTCAAAATATGCTTTTTATCTGCCATGACGTCTTACCTTCCTTTAAAATCAGGGTCTGATACCCCTTTATAACTACATTCAACGTATTATAGCGTAAAGACGTTTTCTTGTCAAGAATGGCGTATCGTCTTTTCCCGCGCCGCCGGGACGTTTTTCCGTGTTTTTTCCGTTTTTTCCCCACACAGAATCCGGCCGCCGGAAAACCGGC
>OGGQ01003222.1_pt1 | contig 15716 bp, 8 predicted proteins | sample 1571191 | NCBI WGS metagenome assembly OGGQ01 (sample SAMEA2582061, study PRJEB24529) | metagenome | biome: Human gut stool | place: China | collected 2011
TCGGGGTGGGGCATCTGCCACTCCTTCACGGCCGACGGACGCTGTGTCTCGCTGCTGAAGATCATGCTCACCAACGTCTGCATCTACGACTGCGCCTACTGCATCAACCGCCGCAGCAACGACATTCCGCGCGCCGCCTTCACGCCGGGCGAACTGGCCGAACTGACCATCGAGTTCTATCGCCGCAACTACATCGAGGGGCTTTTCCTCTCGTCGGGCGTCGTCCGCGATCCCGACTATACGATGGAGCGCATGGTCCGCGTGGCCCGCGACCTGCGCACGGTGCACCGTTTCAACGGGTACATCCATCTGAAGAGCATTCCCGGTGCCAGCCGCGAACTGGTGGCCGAGGCCGGACGCTACGCCGACCGCATGAGCGTCAACATCGAAATCCCGACCGAACGCAACCTGCAATTGTTGGCCCCCGACAAGAATTACGAAAGCATCTACCGCCCGATGAGCTACATCCAGCAGGGGGTGCTCCAGAGCGCCGAGGAGCGTACGCGCTTCCGCCATGCGCCCCGCTTCGCTCCTGCCGGGCAGAGCACGCAGATGATCGTCGGGGCCACGGACGAGAGCGACCGCGACATCCTGCTGCTCTCGTCGGCCCTCTACGGACGGCCCACGATGAAGCGGGTCTACTACTCGGGCTTCATTCCCGTCAATCCCTACGACAAGCGGCTTCCGGCGCTCGACAAGGCGCCGCTCGTGCGCGAGAACCGGCTCTACCAGGCCGACTGGCTGATGCGTTTCTACGGGTTCCGCGCCGAGGAGATCGCCGACGAGCAGACGCCCCGGCTGGATCTCGACATCGACCCCAAGCTGGCCTGGGCTTTGCGGAATCCCGCGTTTTTTCCCGTCGATGTCAACCGTGCGGACTACGAGGCCCTGCTGCGCGTGCCGGGCATCGGGGTCAAGTCGGCCCGGCTGATCGTCTCCTCGCGCCGCTACCGGACGCTGACGCAGCAGTCGCTGCGGCAGATCGGCGTGGTGATGAAGAAGGCGCAGTATTTCATCAGCTGCCGGGAACTTACTGCGGGGCAGGGCGTCAACGAACTGCGCCCCGAGCAGGTGCGCCGCCTGCTGACCGCTCCGCAGCGGCGCAGGCAGGATCGGAACGAAGGCCAACTGACCCTTTTCTGACGCGATGCTGGTTTTCCGATACGACAAATCCTTCGACGGGCTGCTGTCGGCCCTGTTCGATGCCTACTCGATGCGGGCGTTTCCCGAGGCGCTGATCGGCCCCGGGGAACCCGAACCGCTTTTTACGGAGCGCGTCCACGACGTTGCGACCGACGAGGCGCATGCCGGCCGTGTGTGGCGGGGACTGGAACGGCGGCTGACCGCCCGCACCCGTTCGATGTTCGTCTATGCCTGGCACGGGGAGCAGCCGCAGGGCGACCTGCTGATGCTGCGCTGTCTGCGCCGTGTTTTCGACGAGGGCGGAGGCGTCGTGGCCGACCAGGCCGATCCCGACATGAAGTCCCTTTTCCAGTTGGCGCTCAAGGTCTCCCACGAGCGGGAACGTCTCAAACAGTTCGTCCGCCTCCAGAAAGCTGCCGACGGGACCTATTTTGCCGCCGTCACGCCCGAGCACGACGCCCTGCCGTTGGCGGTGGACTATTTCACCGACCGTTTCGCCGACCAGCGATGGCTGATCTACGACAGGCGGCGCGATTGCGGCTACTATTACGACGGGCATACGGCGCGGTGCGTCACGCTGGAGGACGACCGGGGAATGATCGCCGACAAACTTGCCGACGAATGGCTCGCCGAGGACGAGCGGCAGTTTCAGCTGCTGTGGAAAAACTATTTCCGGGCGCTGGCGATCCCCCAGCGTATCAACGAGCGCCAGCAGCGCCGTATGATGCCCCGCCGTTATTGGAAGCACCTGACCGAAATGGAGTGACCGGCCGGGACGGGGAGGCCGGTTTTCGGTCAGACATGCAGGTTGAACAGCTTGGCGATGCCCGTCACGACGATCTGGACGCCGACGCAGAAGGTGAAGAAGGCGACCATCTTGTTGATGACGATGCTGCCGCTGTTGCCGATTTTGCGGATGATCCGTTCGCCCTGCGACAGGAACAGATAAAGTATCAGGCACATCAGTACGATGACCAGCGCGATGATCGCGTAGGAGAGCAGGCCCCGCGCCCAGCCGTTCTTCATGCTGACCGACGCCATCAGCGTCAGGATGACCGAGACGCTGCCCGGGCCGATGCTGATGGGAAAGGTGATCGGGTAGAAGATCTGCGACTCGATGGCCGATTTGTGAATGGGGTTGACGTCCTTGCCCTGCGTCCGTCCCACCGAGGAGTCCGAATCGCCGAGCCATTGCAGGGCGGTGCGGCAGATCAGCAGTCCTCCGCCCAGCTGGATGACCGGGAGCGAAAGCCCGAAAAGCGACAGCACGAAATGCCCCACGGCCAGGCTGCCCAGCCCGACGAGCAGGTAGTCGGTGACGATCCTGCGGATGATCGACCTGCGGTCCTCGTCGTTCAGCCCCGACAGCAGTCCGTTGACCAGGAATCCGGCTCCCACCGGGTTGGCCACCGGGAACAGCGCCATGAAGGCGGATATGAACGTGAACAGAAACCCTTCCTTTAACATCTTGAGGCTCGGAACTTTGTATTGCGGCGGAAACCAGCAAGAACTGTTCCAAACCTTTTCGGTTTGCGGGCGGAGCCATATCGCCCGGAGGCGGAAGCCGTTCGGTTCCCGGACCACGCGTAATCCCGGTCTCCAACGACGACAACAATCGCAGACCGGAAAAGTAAAACCCTGCAAGTCGTTGATCTTGCAGGGTTTTCTGTTTTATAGCCGCTTTGCGTGTCGGCTTTGGCGGAGAGGACGAGATTCGAACTCGTGGTACAGGTTGCCCCGTACGTCGGTTTAGCAAACCGGTGGTTTCAGCCACTCACCCACCTCTCCGGACACGCCTTCCGGCTGTTAACTCCGAAAGGGTGTGCAAATATAGAATCTTTTTAGGGAAATACAAAGAAATGCGGTCAAAATTTGTATTTTTGCGTAAATCCTCGACCCCGGTTTGAAACGCACCCGTTGCATATTACATATGGTGTGCTGCTTTGCCGCGGTGTCCGCCGCAGCGCAGCCTGCGCCGGAAAACCGTTTCGGGCGGCCGCTCGCCGAGGTGCTGCCCGAAGCTGCGCCGTGCGCTTTCCCGGGCGGACTGCCCCCGGCGGCTCTCCGAAGCTGCGCACGACCGGAACGAATCATCGAAAAACTGGAATAGCCATGAAACGGATTCTCTTGCTTTTGCTGGCCCTCGGGGTCGTTTGCAGCCTGAATGCCAAAACCCGGAAATGCCTCTACCGTGTGACGGTCACGGGCAAGCGCGCCGAATGTCCGGTCGTGATCCGCGATGTGCCCGAGTGGGCGCAGAGTGCCGTCGTGTCGCTCGGCGGCGTTCACCGGATTCCCTCCCAGCTGGACCGGGAACTGGGCGAACTGGTCTTCGTCTCCGACATTTCCGGCAGCCAGAATTTCCAGGTTCTCTACTCCTCGGACCCCGACAAGCGCGTTTCCAAAAAACGCGTACATGCCCAGATGTGGCTCAAGAACCCCAACAAGACCCTGCGAGCCGTCGGCTGCGCCTCCTCGGAGAAGAACGACATGTACCATAAACTGCACCACCACGGCCCGGCCTTCGAGTCGGAGTACGCCGCCTACCGCATCTATTTCGACAACAAGCAGACCATCGACACCTACGGCAAGAAGCGTCCGCAGCTCGAGCTGGCCGAGACGATGTGGTATCCTTCGGACGAGCAGCTCTCCCGCGGCTACGGCCACGACAACCTGCGCGTCTTCGGGTCGGTGGGCGTGGGGACGCTCAAGGGCTGGGACGCCGAAAAGAGAAAGATGGTCCACATCACCGATTTCAAACGCCGCGAAGCCCGCATTCTGGCCGACGGACCCATCCGCACGGTGGTCGAAATGCGGGTCGAAGGGTGGCGCTACGGAGGGCGCGAGATCACGATGACCTCGCGCTACATTCTTTACGCCGGGCACGGCGACGTGCAGGTCGAAAACCGCATCGAGGGCGACTTCAGGGGACTGGTCTTCACGACCGGCGTGATGAAGATGGCCGAAAGCGAGGTTTGTAAGAACGATAACGTGATCGCCGCCTTCGGGCGCGACTTCCCCGAAAACGACACCGTGAAGTGGGAGCGCGAGAGCGTCGGGCTGGCCGTCGCCGTGCCGCAGAGGCAGATCGTTTCGCAGACCGACGACAAGACCAGTTACCTCTTCCAGCTCACACCCGATGCCCGCGGACGGATCGACTACGCGTTCGAGATGATCTGGCGCAAGAGCGAATGGCTCAAGGACCGCAGCGATACCGAATGCGTCCTGGGACTGATGGAGTCGGTGGGGGCGGCCCGGACCCCGGTCGTCGTTTCGCGGATCAGACAGTTTTGAGAAAAAGTGCATCGTTTGCGTCAAAAAATCCCTGTCCGATAAGCGGGGGCAGTGTACTTTTGTATACCTGAAATTGCGAAAATTTTACGTATACGAATAAAACCACCTCTCTTATGAACTTCAGACAAGTGACGATTTGCGCAGCCGCGGCGCTCCTGGCAGCCGCCGCAGGATGCCGCGCACACGCCCCGGCCTGCAACCTTCCGTTCGAGATGCCGCAGGTCGCCCGGCCCGCGATTCCTTCGAATACGGTCAGCGTCGCCGATTTCGGCGGCTCGGGCGACGGCCATACGCTCAACACCGCGGCTTTCGCCGACGCCATCGCCGCCCTGGCCGCCCGGGGAGGCGGTCGTGTGGTCGTTCCCGAAGGCGTCTGGTACACCGGGCCTATCGAGCTGAAAGACAATACCGAACTGCACCTCGAACAGAACGCCGTCATCGTTTTCAGCGACGACAAGACGCTCTATCCGCTTGTCGAGACCACGTTCGAGGGTCTCAACACGCTGCGCTGCCAGTCGCCGATCTCGGCGCGGGGCGTGAAAAACGTGGCCATCACGGGCCGCGGCGTGATCGACGGCAACGGTGATGCGTGGCGCGCCGTGAAGCAGGACAAACTCAACCCCCGCCAGTGGAAGACGCTGGTCAAAAGCGGGGGCGTGCTCTCCGACGACGGCAAGACGTGGTATCCTTCGGAAAGCTATAAGTTCGGGGCCACGTCGGGCGCCGACCAGAACGTTTCGACGTGGGCGAAAACCCGCGCCGATTTCGAGCGCATGCACGACTTCCTGCGCCCGGTGATGATTGCCGTCCACCATTGCGAGAACGTCCTGCTGGAGGGCGTCATCTTCCAGAATTCGCCCTGCTGGAACATCCACCCGGCCATGTGCACCAATCTGATCGTCAATGATATTACGGTCCGATGCCCCGACTATGCGCAGAACGGCGACGGCATCGACATCGAGTCGTGCCGGAACGTCGTGCTGACCAACTCGCGCTTCGACGTGGGCGACGACGGTATCTGCATCAAGAGCGGCAAGGACAAGGCGGGCCGCGACCGCGGCATTCCGTGCGAGAATATTCTGGTCGACAACTGCATCGTCTTCCACGGCCACGGCGGGTTCGTCGTCGGCAGCGAGATGTCGGGCGGCGTCAGGAACGTCAGGGTCTCGAACTGCACCTTCTCGGGAACCGACGTGGGCCTGCGCTTCAAGTCGGCGCGCGGCCGCGGCGGGGTGGTCGAGAATATCTGGATCGAGGACATCGCCATGAACAACATCCTGCAGGAACCCTTGCTGTTCGACCTTTTCTACGGCGGCAAGTCGGCCTCCGAGGCGCATGCCGAAGGCGGGGACGCCGAAGTCACGGACATCGCCCCCAAGCCGGTAGACGAGACCACGCCGGCTTTCCGGGACATCCATATCCGAAACGTGTGGTGCCGCGGCGCCCGGCGCGCGATGTATTTCAACGGACTTCCGGAGATGAACGTTGAGCGCGTCACGGTCGAGAACACGCAGATTTACGCCGTGACGGGGGCGCAGATCAACGAGTCGTCGGATGTCGTGCTGCGCGGCGTGAAGATCATCCCCGAGCAGGGTCCCGCGCTGATGCTCAACAACGTGAAGAATCTTTCGGCCGAAGGCTTCGTCTGCCCCGAAGGGCTGGAGCGCGCGCTCGTCGTGACGGGTAGCCGCAACCGCTCGATCGAGGTCTCCTCGCCGCAGATCACCGGGGCCAACGCTTCGCTGTCGAAGGGTGCGGCCCGGTATGTAGCAATCAAATAAACCGATCCGCATGATTCGTACCGATATTTTACTGTTATCCGGGATGCTGGCTCTCGCCGTCGGTTGCGGCGACGATTCCACGGCGGCGGTTCCCGACATGAAAACCCTTCCCGTGCCCGATGTCGCCGTGGCGGTTTCGGACCGCACGGCCACGGTGCGCTGGAGCATCTCCGAGCCGGTCGAGGCCGTGCGCTTCACCTTCGAACTCTATGCCGGCGACGCCGCGGCGCCCCTGCAATCGGCCACGACGCGTCTGCAATCGCAGCGTTTCGAAATGGAACCGGGCGTTTCCTACCGTTTCCGAGTGCTTGCCGCGGCTCCGCTCGGTTCCGCCGGGTGGCAGGACTCGGCGTTCTCCGATTTTGCGACCTTCTCGACGGAAGGGCCGGCCGATCCGGACGTGGACCTGGGGCTTCCCCTGGCCAACGAGAACGACGGCGTGCTGCGCGCCTTCCCCGGCGCCGAGGGCGGCGGCATGTACACGACGGGCGGCCGCGGCGGCAGGATCTATCGCGTCACCAACCTCAACGACTCGGGCGCCGGATCGTTCCGCGCCGCTGTCGAGGCCTCGGGCAAACGCATCGTCGTCTTCGACGTGGCCGGCACGATCCACCTGACGAGCGACCTGCGCATCCGGAACGACAACCTCACCGTTGCGGGGCAGACCGCCCCGGGCGGCGGCGTCTGCATCGCCGGCGGGACGGTCGTGGTCGACGCCGACAACGTGATCATCCGCTATATGCGTTTCCGCCTGGGCGACCTCAATACGGGCGGCAACCTTTCCGACGGCTCGGATACCATCTGGGGCCGTTACCACAAGGACATCATTCTCGACCATTGTTCGATGTCGTGGTCCATCGACGAATGCGCCTCGTTCTACGCCAATCAGAATTTCACGATGCAGTGGTGTCTTCTGACCGAGAGCCTGCGCAAATCGGCCCACGGCAAGGGCGACCACGGCTACGGCGGCATCTGGGGCGGCAAAAATGCCTCGTTCCACCACAACCTGCTGGCCAACCACGACAGCCGTAACGCGCGCATCGACCATCCGGGCGTCTACGGCAGCTATCTTTCGACGCATCGCGGCAATGTCGATTACCGCAACAACGTGATCTACAACTGGGGCAGCAATACGACCTACGGCGGCGAGGACGGCTCGTTCAATGTCGTGAACAACTACTACAAGCCCGGCCCGGCGTCGAAGGAGAAGAGGTATTTCGTCGACGCCTACTGGCACAACTCCTCGTCGAACGTCGGCTCTGCCTATCCCCGGCTCTATATGTCGGGTAACTACCATGCCGGCAGCTATGCCTCCTCGATCAACGGCGATCAGTGGAGCGGTGTTTACTACCACCCGCAGGGCAATGACCCATCGACCACGGAGGGACGTCTCGCAGCGCCGCTTCCGATCAAGGCCGGCGGCGTGACGGTGTGCCACACCACGACGCACACGGCCGCCGGGGCGTTCGACGCCGTGTTGTCCTACGCCGGGGCCTCGCTCTGCCGCGACGCCGTCGACCGGCGGGCCGAGACCGACGCCCGCAGCGGCAGGGCGACCTTCCCCGACGGGGGCAACGGCTCGACGGGCGGCATCATCGACTCGCAGGCGGCCGTGGGCGGCTGGCCCGAACTCACGGCGACCGCCGGCGAGATCGCGCGCGCCGCGGTGGATACCGACGGCGACGGCATTCCCGATCACTACGAGGAACTGCTCGGACTCGACCCGAAGGACGCCTCCGACGCTGCGGCCACGACGCTCGACCCGCAGAAACTCTATTCCAACATCGAGGTTTACCTCCACTACCTGGTCCGCGACATCACGCTGTCGCAGGTGAAGGGAGGCTCCTATACTGCTTTGCAATAGTCGATCCGGCGGCGGGCGGTCGCAGCGCCTCCCGTTCGCTGTTTAAACCGATGCTTGAGATGAAACGGTTTTTCTTGCTGATATTATGCGTGTTGTCGTTTGAAAGTATTTGCGGGCGGACGCTGCGCGTCTACCTCGTAGGCGACTCGACGTGCGCCGCGAAGGAGCTTGCCGGGCAGAATCCCGAGCGGGGCTGGGGGCAGCTGTTCCAGCCGCTGTTCGACGGTTCGGTGCGGGTCGAGAACCACGCCACGAACGGGCGTTCGACCAAATCGTTCCGCGACGAAGGACGCTGGGGCGCCGTTTATGACAAATTGCAGCCCGGCGACTACGTCTTCATCCAGTTCGGGCACAACGACCAGAAACAGAACGATTCGACCCGCTACGCCGCTCCGGAGCGGTATGCCGGCAACCTGCGCCGCTATGTGCGTGAAACGCGCGAAAAGGGGGCGATCCCGGTGCTGCTGACGCCCATTGTGCGCCGTCGTTTCGCCGATGGGCTGCTCGACGACACCCTCGGACCCTATGCCGACGCCGTGCGCCGTGTGGCCGCGGCGGAGGGAACGCAGTTGGTCGACGCCGAACGGCTGACCCGCGCATGGGTGTCGTCGCTGGGCGAGGAGGCGTCCCGGGCATATTACATGTGGGTCGAACCCGGGACCAGTCCCCGCTGGCCCGACGGACGGCGGGACGACACCCACCTCAACGTCCGCGGCGCACGCGCCGTGGCGCGGATGATCGCCGCGCAGCTTCCGGCGGAGGTTCCCGAACTGGGCCGCCGTCTCGTCGCCTCCGACTTCGTGGTCGCGCAGGACGGCTCGGGCGACTTTTTCACGTTGACCGAAGCTGTGGCCGCCGTTCCCGACTTCTGCCGCGATACGACCCGCATTCTCGTCTGCGAAGGCGTCTACCGCGAGAAAATCGTCGTTCCCGCCACCAAGCGCAATGTTATCCTTGAGGGGGTGCACGGAATCGGGGCGGATACGGACCGGCCGGCGGTTTCGAAAGCCGGCTTTGAAAGCCGGCGCGGCGCGGTGACGGTCACGTGGGACGACTATGCCGCAAAGATCGGTGCGACGGGGCGTCCGCTGGGCACTTCCGGCTCCTCGACCGTCTATTTCGGCGGCGACGGCTGGACGGTGCGCGGCCTGACGTTCGAGAATGCCGCCGGATGCGTGGGGCAGGCCGTCGCCGTGCAATGCCTCGGTACGGACCTGCATTTCATCGGCTGCCGCTTCCTGGGCAATCAGGACACGCTCTACCTTTACGGCGCAGGCAACCGCGACGGGCGGACCTGTGCGGAGAATGCCCGCATCCGCTTCGACGACTGCTATGTCGAAGGTACGACCGACTTCATTTTCGGCTCGGCGGCGGCGTTGTTCCGCAACTGCGAGATTCGTTCGAAGGCCGATTCCTACATCACGGCGGCCTCGACCTGCAAGGGACAGCCCGTGGGTTTCGTTTTCCGCAACTGCCGCCTGACCGCTGCCGAAGGGGTCACGCGGTGCTGGCTGGGCCGCCCGTGGCGCGATTATGCGCAGACTGTTTTCGTCGGCTGCCACCTGGGACCGCACATCGTGCCCGAAGGGTGGCACGACTGGTCCAAACCCCGCGCGCACCGGACCGCGTTCTACGCTGAATATCATTCCGAAGGTCCCGGAGCCGCGTCCCGGAGCCGGGTCGGATGGTCGCGGCAGCTGACCGGAAAAGAGGTCCGGCAGGTGCTTGCGGCCTTTGAAAAATAGATCGGGCATCCGATTTTCGTATATTTGGTGTCGTTGCGACACGTTTTATTTGCCGGACCGCGTGCGATTCGATTTTGGAAACGTCCGTTCTTTTTGCTATCTTGGGAAAGACCGGATTTGTTAAATGACTATGAAACGACTGCTGCTGACCTTTTTGCTGCTCGCTGCCGTTCCGGGGTTCGCCCGGACGTCGCCCCCGCAATGCCTCTTTCAGACCTACTCCACCCTGGACGGGATGACGCACGACCGCATCGCCGACATCTACACCGATTCGCGCGGGTTCGTGTGGGTCTGCACGTGGTACGGGGTCAGCCGTTTCGACGGGTATGCCTTCAAGAATTTCAGCACCACGCCGGGCGACTTCTCGCCGCTTTCGCACCACCGCTTCGTCTCGGTGAGCGAGGATTCGAACGGCCATCTCTGGTTCACGACCTATAACCTCCACGTCTACCGTCTGAACCGCTATACCGAGCAGTTCGAGGACGTGGTGTCGCTCGTCGACGGCGTCGATTCGAAGCATTACCGCATGACGCACTGCCTGCACGACGGCGACGGCGGCACGTGGGTGGCCATCGCGGGGCTGGGCGTGGCGCGCTTCGCCGACGGGGCCGATGCCGCTCCCGTGCGTGTGGACGCCTTTTTCGACGCCCCGGTGCTGGGCGGCGACGTCACGGCGATGTACGTCGACGACCGGGACGGCGCCTGGATCGCCGCGGCGGACGGACAGCTGAACCACATTGCCGCCGGGGAGCGCACCGCACGCACGCTCTGCGAGACGGCGGCTCCGGCCTTCGCCTTTACGGCCGACGCCGCATCCGTCTACTGCGCCACGCCCGGCGAGGTGGTCCGCGTCGGGAAGCAGACCGGGAAGGTCGACCGTCTGCCGGGCGGCGAGGCTCCGCTGACGGCCATCGTCGCCGACTCGGTGCGCAGCGCGGTCTACGCCGGCAGTCGCTCGGGCGAACTCTACCGGGTCGTTGGCGACCGCCTCGCGCGGCTCGATCCCAAAGGGGCGCGTCCGCGCCGCATCCGCGGCCTTGCGGCCGACTCGCACGGCATCGTGTGGGTGACCTCGGCCGAGACGGGCATCACGCGTTACAACCCCTCGACCGACGACTACAAGCACTTCGGACAGGAACCTTACACCGTCTCCTACAACCTCGACACGATCACCAAGATCGCCGAGGGCGGCGGTCTGCTGTGGATCAAGATGAACAACTGGGGCTTCGGCTACTACGACCGCGAACGCGACACGGTCGAACCGTTCTACAACGACCCCAAGCAGCCCAACTGCCAGATGACCAACGCCGTCGTGCGTTTCGACGTGCGCGACGACGTGCTGTGGCTCTCGACCTACAACGAACGCGGACTGCGCAAGGCGGTGCTGCTGCGCCAGCCTGCCGAGGTCTTCACCCTCGACTCGAAATCTCCGGACCCGCTTTCGGGCGAAATCCGCGCCCTGATGACCGACAGCCGGGGGCGGATGTGGGTCGGCACGCGCGACGGCGACCTGATCGCCTTCGACGCCTCGAACAAACCCGTCTACACGCTTCCGGCGCAGGGCCGCCGCGGCACGGGGATGATCTACGCCCTGAAGGAGGACTCTTCGGGCAATATCTGGGTCGGGACCAAGGGCGAGGGGCTTTACCGCATGACGCCCGAGGGCGGCGGTTACCGGGTCACGCATTTCGTCCATTCCGACGCGGATGTCTGGTCGTTGAGCGACGACCAGATCTACTGCGTCGAGGAGGACGGCGCGGGCCGTATCTGGGTGGCGACCTACGGCGGGGGCATCAACCTGCTGGAGGACCCTGCGGGACACCGTTTCATCCATGCCGGCAACCTGATGACGCACTATCCGCTCGACGAGGCGGGGCGCGTGCGGTGGCTGCTCTACGACCGTCCGGACCGGATGTTCGCCGCGACGGTCGACGGACTGCTGGTCTTCGACCCGGGCGCCAGCGCCAAGCTGATGCGCTTCAGGCTGATGCAGAAGATACCGGGCGATGCCGAGTCGCTGGGCAACAACGACATCATCCACATGCTCAAGGACTCCGGAGGGCGCATCTGGCTGGCGACCTTCGGCGGCGGGTTGAACCTCATCGAGGGGTACGACGCCGACGGTGCGCCGCGTTTTCGCTGCTACGACAAATCGTCGGGGCTGGCCAGCAATATCTGCATGGCCCTGACCGAGGACCGGCAGGGCGACCTGTGGGTTTCGACGCACAACGCCGTGTCGCGGTTCGATCCCCGGCGCGGGATTTTCTCGAACTACTACCTCTACGACAACATGCGCAATGCGGTTTTCAGCGAGGCCACGGCGCTCACCTCGCCGCGGGGCGAGGTGCTCTTCGGCAGCGGACGCCAGCTCTACCGCTTCGATCCGGACGAGGTCCGCGCCGCGAAGATCGACTACGACCTGCGTTTCACGGGGCTTGACGTGCGCAACGTCCCCGTCGTCGCGGGGCGCCGCTCGCCGCTCTCGGAGTCGGTGACCGAGGCCGACCGCATCGTGCTGCCCTACAATTTCTCGAATTTCCGCATGGAGTTCGCGTCGCTGAATTTCGCCATCCAGCACGTGGTGGGGTACATGTACAAGCTCGAAGGCTACGACCAGGACTGGAACATTTCGGGAACGACCAACCGCGCGGCCTACTCCAACGTGCCGATCGGCGACTACAAGTTCCACGTCAAGGCGTTCGTCGGCAATGCCGATGCCGCCGACGAGGGGATCACGATCGGGGTCGAAGTGCTTCCCCCCCCCTGGCTCACCTGGTGGGCTAAAACCCTCTATGCGCTGCTGGCGCTGGCGGCGGCGGCCGTCGCCTGGCGCATTGCCAGCTCGGTCATCCGCATCCGCCGCGAAGCGAGCGTCGAGCAGAACATGACCGATCTCAAACTGCGTTTCTTCACCAACATCTCGCACGAACTGCGCACGCCGCTCACGCTCATATTGGGCGGCATCGAGGACGTGAAGAAACACGACAGCCTCACGCCGCGGGGCGAAAACAGCCTCACGCTGGCCCACCGCAACGCCAAGCGCATGCTGACGCTGATCAACCAGCTGCTCGACTTCCGCAAGATCGTCAAGAACAAGATGGAGCTGAAAATCTCGCGCGTGGACCTCGTGCCGCTGGTCGAGGACGCCCTCGACGATTTCCGCGAAATGGCCTCCGAGCGCCGGATCGAATTGCTGTTCACCCTCTCGCGCCGTTCGGTGCTGGTGTGGGTCGACATCGAACGTATGGAGAGCGTCGTCTATAACCTTTTGTCCAACGCGCTGAAATTCACGCCCAACGGCGGGCGAATTGAAGCGATACTTTCACTGCGCGAGGAGGAGGAGAGCGTGACGCTCACGGTCCGCGACACGGGCATCGGCATCCCGAAGGACAAGCAGGGGATGATCTTCGAGCGTTTCGCACAGGCTTCGCGCGCCGTGGACAGCAACATGAAGGGGTCGGGTATCGGACTTTCGCTCTGCCGCGACATCGTGACCCTGCACCACGGCGAAATCTCGGTCGACAGCCGTCCGGGCGAAGGCGCCTCTTTCACCGTGAAACTCAAACTCGGCAACGCCCATTTCGGCATGGAGCAGATCGACTTCTCGGGCGCCGGAGCGGGAGAGGGCAAACGCCGCGACGACTATATGGTCAGCGACTTCACGGCTGCCGACAGCCAGCGCCGCGTGGACGTTGCGCCGCCGAAGGATGCACAGAAAATCCTCCTGGTCGAGGATAACCGCGAATTGCGCATCTTTATGTACAACAGTCTGATAGACACCTATTACGTCGTCGAGGCCGACGACGGCGCCGAAGCCCTCGAAAAGATCCGCAGCGAGATGCCCGACATCATCGTCACCGACCTGATGATGCCCCGCATGGACGGCATCGAGCTGATCGACAAGGTGCGCCACGACTTCACGATGAGCCACATCCCGATTGTGATGCTCACGGCCCGCCATTCGCCCGACGACCGGGTGAAGGCCATGGAGTTCGGCGCCGACGGCTACATCACCAAGCCGTTCAGCATCGAACTGCTGCTGGCCCGCATCGACAACCTGCTGACCCAGCGGCGCAAGCTCTTCGAGAAGTTCTCCTCGCAGTCGGCCCGCAACAAGGTGGTCGAACTGGCGGTCGAGGACGTCGTCGTCACGGACCGCGACGAGGAGTTTATGAAGAACGTGATGGCCTGGCTGGGCGAGAACGTCGAGAACTCGGAGCTTACGATCGACCAGCTGGCCTCGCACCTCGGACTGGGCCGTACGACGATGTACAACAAGCTCAAGAGCCTTACGGGCAAGTCGCCCGTCGAACTGATCAAGGAGTACCGCATCACCAAGTCGAAACTCCTGCTGCGCACGGGCCAGTTTTCCGTGTCGGAGGTGGCCTATAAGGTGGGATTCTCCGATCCGGGCTATTTCAGCCGCTGTTTCCGCGAGCAGTTCCACATGTCGCCCGCCGAATACCTCAAGACGCACAACCTGAAACAAGACCAAGATACCAAGACCGCATGAAAAAACGTCTGATCCCTGCCGCACTGTGCGCGCTGGCCGCCGCCTGCACCTCGTCCGGCTCATTGTACGAATCCGGAAACCCGCCCGCCGTCCGCATGGCCGCGAGCGAAATCCTCCGCAACCCTTCGCCGACGAACCTCGACGGCATTCCCGCCGGGAAGGTGAAGTGGAACTACACCACGGGTCTCGAACTGCTCGCCATCGCCGATGCCGGCCGGATGTACGGCATTGAGGAGTTCACGGCCTATGCCGAGCGTTATTTCGACACGATCGTGCGTCCCGGCGGAGAGGTGCTGACTTATAGGAAGACGAAATACAACCTCGACCACCTCTGTCCCGGACGCGCCCTTTTCGAACTGTACGACCGCACGGGAGACGTGCGCTATAAGATGGCGCTCGACACGCTCTACGCCCAGTTGCAGGCGCAGCCCCGCAACGCCGACGGGGGATTCTGGCACAAGGAGGTCTACCCGCACCAGATGTGGCTCGACGGGCTGTACATGGCCCAGCCGTTCTACGCCGAGTATGCCGTGCGGAACCTCTCCGGGGGCGAGTACGAGAAGGCTGTCGACGACATCGTGAATCAGTTCGTCGTCGTGGCCGCGCATACCTATGACCCCGCGACGGGGCTTTACCGCCACGCCTACGACGATTCGCGCGAAATGTTCTGGTGCGACAAGACCACCGGGCAGTCTGCCCATGCCTGGGGCCGTGCGATGGGGTGGTACGCCATGGCCATCGTCGAGACGCTGCAATACCTCGGCGTCGACGATGCGACGCAGCCGATGGTCGGGATTCTGAACCATATCTACGAGGTGCTGCCGAAATACGCCGATCCCGCGACCGGCATGTGGTATCAGGTGCTCGACCAGCCGGGCCGCGAGGGCAACTACCTCGAATCGACCGCCTCGGCGATGTTCGTCTACGCCATGCTCAAGGGCGTGCGGCTGGGTTACCTGCCCGCGGAGCTGGGCGGGGAGGCGCGGCGGCTGTATGAAAAGTTCGTCGACTGTTTCGTGAAGGAAAATCCCGACGGCACGATCTCGCTGACCGGTTGCTGTTCGGTGGCGGGCCTGGGCGGCAGACAGATGCGCAGCGGCACGTTCGAATATTACATTTCCGAGCCGGTGATCGAGAACGACTGCAAGGGCGTGGGGCCCTTTATCTGGGCGTCGCTGGAGATCGCCCGCCCGGCTTAAGAAGCCGGTTTTAGGGGCGATGGCAGGTCCGTCCGCTCTCCGTCCGGTTCCGCGCCCGGCTTAAGAAGCCGGCTTTAGGGGCGATGGCAGGTCCGTCCGCTCTCCGTCCGGTTCCGCGCCCGGCTTAAGAAGCCGGCTTTAGGGGCGATGGCAGGTCCGTCCGCTCTCCGTCCGGTT
>OGGQ01003223.1_pt1 | contig 15715 bp, 18 predicted proteins | sample 1571191 | NCBI WGS metagenome assembly OGGQ01 (sample SAMEA2582061, study PRJEB24529) | metagenome | biome: Human gut stool | place: China | collected 2011
TTGCCCCTTTAATTTTTTTTCGCCATCGTCAGTTCCCCCATCGCTCTCTTAACCTTAACCGCACCACCGTCAAAAAATTATCGCGATAACATAAGTGTTAACCTTAACATCACCCAACACCCTATAAAATAACCTATTGACAAAAAAGAGAGTCCTATGTTATAATGGAATTGATACCCTCATTTCAAGTTTTATGTAAACCAATATTGTTAACAAATTGTTCACAATTAATCTATTGACATATTCAGTATTAAGAGTATAATAGTATATAGATACAAGATAAACAATAACAAATAAGGATGGCTAATATGGTTCTAGAAGTATACGAGAAATCGTCAAACAAAATAGTTGATGTGAAAAAAGACAGCCATTTTAAAGATTATGGTGTTGTGGTTAGCCTGGATGGTCATATGATGCTCACTAGTTATGGAGATATAGTTTGTAGTGTTGACGATAGAAAATACGGAGTAAGGCTAGCAAGCCAGGGAGGTGAATCTAAATGCTAAAAGTATTATTCGAGCAGATGATAGCTCAATACAGCATTTGGACTATGTACAAGATACCAAAATCTGATTCGCCATTTACCAAGTATAGACTCTCACCCCTAGGTGAAACCTTCTCAATGATAATTGAACTAAACACGCAACATTGGGTAAACGATTTTAACTTATTACAGGAATTAATCAACAAGGAAATATACGTAATAATGTCCATCAAATTTTATTAACCAGTTGTCAACGCCTACACCCAACCAATAAAAAATTCACAGAAACCTCACTCACCTGTGCAATGTATAAAATGTCAAGTAGGCGTTAACATAAAGAAGCCATTAACTAAATCAAACAAGAAAAGGAGAGAAACATCATGGCAAAAGAATCAATGGTAACAAGAACAATCATCAGCACCCAGGTAACTGTATTAGGCGTAGACGAGGTAGCTGGAGAAGCAACAAACGCAACCTATAACCTGCCCGGAGATTACACCGATAAGGCAAAGGCCCTTAAGATGGTAATCAAAGCCAACACTGTAGAAACCTACCACCCCTCTGTCGTAGTAGACATGAAAAAGGAAGAGCGTGTTTTAGGTATCCCTGTATCCAAGTTCATGGAACTCGCAGTAGAGGTAGAACGTCCGAAGTCTCAGCAGAAGAAAGAAGCGTAACCAGTAACCACAACAAACAATGAAAAGGAGATTAAACCATGACAATCACAACTATGAGTAGCGAGAACTTCACCAAGTCAGAACTTTACAGGATGACCAAAAGCCCATCAATCGTTTCAGTCAAGACTCTTGCAGACGGCACGACAATGACCCCTATCGGATGGTTGACCTTTGACGATGAGAACAACAAAGGAGAAGTCTCCCATATGCTTTCCATCATAGGCATAGGAGAGGACGACCAGGAAACTGTCTGGTCTTGTCAGTCACAGACATTCAAGAATAGTTTCATTGACCTGTGGGAGCTGTTCAAGGGTGATACATTCAAGATTAAGAAGTTATCAGGCGAAACTAAAGCAGGACGTGAGTACGTTAACTGTGACCTTGCAGTATAGAACGGAATAACCAGGGAGGGAAACCTCCCTAATATTTTATCATTTTATTTAGTTAAGGAGGGAAAAGAAATGATTGATACATCTTCATTCGTATTTGGAATAATTGTAGGGTTTGTGGTATTTGCTCTGTTAAAGTATATTAATGATTAAGGAGGTTACTCATGGCAAGGAAACCTAAAATATCTGATGTACAACAGGCATACCGAAAGGAACGTCGTAGGATACAGCGTCAGATACGACGCATGGAGAACCGAGCCTATGACGTTCCATCGTTACTCCCAGGCATACCTAAACGCATCACGCAAGCTAGCGTAAACCGTTTAAAGAAGATAAGCACAGAATATATATATAAGCATTCCAGGTACATTGACACCGATACAGGGGAAATTCTAACAGGTGAACAGGGAAGAAAGCGGGAGCGCAAGGAAGCGACGCGGAGAGCATCCGCTACACGAAGAGAGCGCAAGAAGGAACTAGTTACCCCTCCTTCGCAGCCAGTAACAGTCACGGCAGATGTTGATTATATAGATTTCACGACTCAGATATTTACAGTTTTCCAGATTGAAATGACGCATATATATGGACGGAACGAAAAGCTGTTTAACTATATTACACACTGGTTTTATAAAACCAAGTCTATATATGGGGATAGAGTTTTTGCAGATGTACTGGAACAATCTAAAGCAGAAGGCATGTGGCCTGGATGGGAAGGGGTATCTGACAAAGAGATACTGGTTGGAAAGCTGAATGGAATACTTGATTTAATAGGTGGTTCAGCCGAAGAGCGTGAGGAAATCATTGAAAGCCTAGAAGCAGACGAGGAATGGGAAGAAGTCTGACATAATTATTTAACGGCACCGATTGGAGGATTATAAGAATGTGCGAACACGCAATTATGAGTACTATGTATGTGACTTTGAAACAACAGTATTTAAAGGCCAAACCTATACAGAAGTGTGGGCCGCCGCATTGGTCAAACTCGGGTCAGAAGATGTAGAAATTTATCAATCCATCAGCGATTTTCTGGATGGAGTATTTGACTTAGGATGTAATGTAATAGGATACTTCCATAATCTTAAGTTTGATGGTAATTTTATCATAGATTACCTTCTGCGAAACAATTACAAGTGGAACAGGACATCCGAACGTAACATGAACAACAATGATTTTAAGTGTGCTATCAGTGATAGAGGTGCATGGTATACCATTACTATTAAGCATAAGAACAACATCATTGAGTTTAGGGATTCGCTAAAGCTTTTACCATTTAGTGTAGAACGCATTGGAAAGTCATTCAAGACGAAACACAAGAAGCTTAATATGGAATACGAGGGATTCAGATTTGCCGGATGCGTGATAACTCCAGAGGAAAGGGAGTATATAGCTAATGACGTATTAGTAGTTAAAGAAGCACTTGAAATTATGTTTGAGAGGGGTCACCAAAAATTAACAATTGGTTCCTGCTGTCTGGAGGAGTTTAAGCAGACATACGACAAGCAGGATTATCAGAACTTTTTCCCGGATTTAACGGAGGTGGAAATAGATGAACAGACATATGGGGAACGAACTGCCGATGCATACATCCGCCATAGTTACCGTGGAGGATATTGCTACCTTGTTAAAGGAAAAGAGAATCATATGTACAACCGAGGATGGACAGCAGATATCAATAGTTCTTATCCTTCAAACATGTCCTCAGAATCAGGAAATTACTACCCCGTTGGCAAACCACAATTCTGGACAGGAGAAATTCCAGAGGTGGCTAAAGAAAACTATTATTTTGTCAGAATCAGATGCAGATTCCAGGTAAAACCAGGGATGTTGCCAACGGTACAGATTAAAGGAAGCTTTCTGTACGTAGGTACAGACTACCTAACCACAAGCGATTATTATGATTATAGCACGGGAACATACAAACGTTATTACATGAAAAATGGGAAGTTACATGATAGCTATGTAACCATGACCATGACAGGCGTTGACTATGAGTTGTTTCTTAAGCACTACAATGTATTCGACTTAAAAATACTGGACGGGTGCTGGTTCCGGCAGGAGATTGGGTTATTTGATGAGTACATGTATAAGTATAAGCAGATTAAGGAGAATAGCAAGGATGCTGAAAGGGAATTAGCAAAGCTTTACCTTAATAATCTGTACGGCAAGTTCTCATCTAATGACCTATCAAGTTACAAGGTCCCATATATTAACGACAAGAATGTCTTAGGTTTTGAAATAGTAGAAGAGCATGAGAAAAAGCCGGGTTTCATAGCAGTCGGAAGTGCAATCACATCATATGCAAGGAGGTTTGTAATCAATGCCGCACAAGCTAATTATCAAGGGCCGGACAGGGACGGTTTCATATACTGCGATACAGATTCCATTCATTGTAGTGGCAATCCTAATGACGCCAAAGGAATTAAGATTCATCCTACAAATTTCTGCGCGTGGAAACTCGAGAGTTATTGGGACAAAGCGATTTTTGTTCGGCAGAAAACGTATATTGAGCATGTCACTCACAACGATGGGGAACCAGTAGAACCATATTACTCAATCAGGTGTGCTGGTATGGGTGAGAAAGCAAAACAGGAGTTCCTTAAAGAATATGATATACACGAGTTTAAAGAAGGTCTTAAGCTTAATAATATGTTAAAACCAGTCAGAATGCCTGGAGGAATTGTATTAGTAAATAAGGGTTATCATATGACTCCAAAGCGGTTTAATAAATTCAAGGAGGAAGAATAATGGAATATTATAAATGTAGTGTATGTGGTGCTATACACCCCATCAAAAAGTATTATTCGTTTGATGGTTATCAGGGTGAAAAGCCTGAGTATGTTTATTATTGTTTAAATTGTAACTATAAGATTACAACACCTAATCAGGCAACTATACGTGAAATAGTAGAATTATTGAAATAACAATATTTGCGCAAGTATTGTTAAAGGGAGGATAAGATTATCCTCCCTTTGTATATCTGAACAGATGGTCTATAAAGTGGGTTTCCAGTACCCTATACCCCATCGGCATGTTTTACCATGTGGATTCCGACAGTGGCAAATTATAGATAACACCTGTAGATACTATAATGTAGCGCACTGATGCGCACGTAGGTTCTCGTCCTAAAGGACGTAACAATCAATATGAAAGTAATTTGATAAGCATCTGTTTACAGTCTAGGTTCTTGAATCTAAAACACCCCTGGTTGAACAGCATACGGAAATGATTGATTAACAGTGCATTCTTTGCTATCATAACATAGTTTATGTTGTGGTCGTCTGTAGTCAATGAAAGCTTATATGGGAAGCTACTGTCATAGTTATCAGTAACATACATGATGCCCAAGCCGTCATACTCATAGACGGCGTAGTGCTTCTTAAGGTACTTTACCGTGTAGCAATACCTTCCACGCCCCTCAGGCTTATCGATGAATGAGAAGTTATCATTAAGGTACACATTTTGACTTGCGTACATAACATAATCGCTGGATGCGAATGCCCTGTTGAATCCTGAGTCTAGTTGTGCATCGCTAGCAGACTGAATGAAACCTTGCTCAAGGACAAATCCATCACCTCTCAGGAAATTAGTTTCTTTCTTAAGCCTATCACTGATTCCAAGGCTTGCGTAGTAAGGATTAAGAAGGCTTACAGTGTTGCCACACATATACACTGGCACGTAACGAATCTGCTTACCGTTACCACGGGCAATACTGGTATGCACTGATAACAGTTTACGGATTTCATCCGTGCAATATTTGTTTGTCTCGCTTTGAAACTCATCCATCATCATACGTTCCACGTCATTAAACAGGTGACTGTATTTCTTGATTGCGTCAGCGTTATTAAGCGCAATAGCATAACCGCATGGCTCATCATTTAGGAACATTTCATGGAAGATTCCTTTAGCCATAGGACGGCTTGTCATTTCATCATCAGGAAAGAACAAGCCATGTATATCCTTAAAGAATTTCTCTGCACAATCTGACAACTCATAGTTGAACCTATAAATCAGGCAGAATTTACCCTTACCCTGTTTGAACTTCTTAACAAGATAACGGCTAAACCACGTGGTCTTACCACCTGTTCGGTTGGTAGTCACCATAAACAGTTCTGGTTCACGACCGTTAAGGTCTTTCATGGACAACAACTTTGTCCCGTCATAGTAAGCCATGCCTAACTCCTTTCAAATTATAGATTCTCTTATTATTGTAGCACATTTTCATTGACAAGTCAAGATAAATTTGATATAATAAAAGGTAGGAAGGAGGTTCCACATGAATGATATTGTAAGTATCATCAGTACGGTTGGTTTCCCAATTGCTCTTACCCTGATTCTGTTATGGTACATCTATGACAGCAGCAATAAGCACAAGGAAGAAATCGACAAAATTTCAGAAGCATTGAATAACAACACTATTGCGCTGACAAAACTGTTAGACAGAATGGAGAGTGACAAACATGTTTAAGGGGATTGATGTTTCCAGGCACCAAGGGGAGATTGATTGGGAGAAAGTAATCGGTTCTGAGCATTCAGATTTCGCTATCATCCGTGCTGGGTTTGGAAACAATAATGCTGATGCTCAGGCACATCGTAACGTAGAATGGTGCGAGAAGCTTGGTATACCATATGGGTTGTACTGGTTCAGTTACGCATTGCATCCAGATATGGCTAAACGGGAAGCTGAACATTTACTTAACTTTGTCGGCTCAAGAAGGCCATCATACCCTCTGGTCTATGACTTTGAGTATGATAGCGTAACGCACTGTAACAAGAATGGAGTTAAGGTAACCCGTGATTTTGTTCTTAAGTGTACAGAAGCATTCTGTGAACGCTTGGAAGAATCAGGATTCTATGCTATGTTCTACTCTAACAACGACTATTACCAGAGGTATTACCAGGGTTCCAGATGCGCAGAAAAGTATGACATGTGGTTCGCACGTTACGCCGCTAATCCCGGCAGACCAGTAACCTTATGGCAAACATCAGAATCCGGTAAGATACCAGGCATAGCAGGACGGTGCGACCTTGACCAGACAGAAAGGGATTACCCTTCTATCATTATCCGTAACAATCTTAACAATTGGAAGGATGTTTTACATGGCTAATATCCAGGTTGCCTATAATTGGGCCATAGAAGTATGCAACAAACCGAATGTCGGATACTCTCAGCAGTACCGAAACCAGCGCACTGTTAACGGCATAACCTATTATGATTGTTCATCATTCATATGGTATGCGCTGATAGCAGGAGGTTGGGATTTAGAATCGAAATACGGAACATGGCCCTTTACCACATCCACCATGGCTAACATTTTAGTACAGGAGGGATTCACACGTCATGAACCATCAGTCCCATGGCTGAAAGGGGATATCCTTCTCAGGTCTACCCACACTGAAATGGCGTTCGATGTGACAAGAACCATGGGCGCGCATACCAGCACAGTCCCGTTAGACCAGCAGGTATCAATTAATGCGAATGATTCCCGTGGTAACTGGTTGCACTTATACCGTTATGGACAGGGGGCAATCAGTGAGTGGATTAAAGGCAACCGTTATCTTGCTATAGGCGAGATGCAGAACAACGCTACCATCCAGTTTGCATACTTTATGGATAAGGGATGGACAGCAAACGCCGTGGCGGGAATGCTAGGCAACCAACAAGTGGAATCAACCCTAAACCCAGGCATATGGCAGAACCTTACACCGGGTACTGGGGGTTTTGGTTTAGTACAATGGACACCTTCCACCAACTATACCGATTGGGCTGACCAACATGGTTACGCCCACGATGATGGTAACGGTCAGATGGAGTGGATAGATACAGAAACTGTGCCATTCGGTCAATGGATACCTACATCACAATACCCGGAGACATTCGCAGAGTTCAAGGTAAGCACTGAGACACCGGAATATCTTGCAGACTGTTTCCTAAAGAATTTTGAGCGTCCGTCTGAAATCGACCAACCGAAAAGACAGGAATACGCAAGGTATTGGTATGACTGGTATGAAGGACACTACGTGCCGCCGCCCAATCCTAAACCGGAACCTGATTGGCGGCACCGTATGCCATTGTACATGTATTTAAGAAAATTTTAAGGAGGTAAACATGGCAGTTTTAGACAGGGACAAATTTTTTGAACGCATCAGGGAACGGCTTGGAGAAGACGATTCCGAAGAAGCCTTATCCTATTTAGAGGATATGACTGACACCTGGGATGACCTTGAAGCAAGGGCTCGCAGGGAAGGACAGGAAGACTGGGAAGAGAAGTACAACAACCTGGATGCTGAGTGGCGCAAGCGTTACAGGGATAGGTTCTTTAACACCCCGGAAGGTGCAAAGGAGGACCAGGAAGAGGATGTTAAGGACGACGGTAAAGTACGTAGCTTTGAAACATTATTTGAAGAAAGGGAGGGCGAGTAAATGCCTATTAAACCAGAGAAAGTCACAATGAACACCGTGACCGCAAATGCGGCACAGCAGTACAGGGCAGAAGCGACTAACGCAAACCTCGAGGGAGTAAGCAACATGAGGTTGGCAACAGCGCAGATTCTTAACACAATCAGAGACAATGCATCCGCTAACTATAGGGATTACATCCCGGAAGCAGACCCCATCAGTCAGGCAAGCGTAAGACAGATTGGCGGTATTATCATGAACTACCCGGCCTTACAGAATGAGTTCCTTAACGCACTCATGAACCGTATCGGTCGCGTGCTGATAACTTCCAAGATGTTCTACAATCCATGGTCTGGTCTTAAGAAAGGCCTGCTTGAGTTTGGCGAGACAGTGGAAGAGATTTTTGTGAACATAGCAAAGCCTTTCCAGTTCGACCCGGCAGTAGCTGAGACTGATGTATTTAAGCGTGAAATCCCGGACGTGCGTGCGGCTTTTCACATCCTTAACTATCAGAAGTTTTATAAAGCCACAATCAGCAATGACCAGCTTAGACAGGCGTTCCTGTCATGGCAGGGAATCACAGACCTGATTGCAAAGATTGTTGACAGCATGTATACAGGTGCAAACTACGATGAGTTCCTGACCATGAAATACATGTTGGCACGCAACATCTTACAGGGCCGCATGAACGTAACTGAGATTGCACCCGTGACCGCTGAGAACGCTAAAACCATCGTTTCAACCATTAAGGGTGTAAGCAACGTTTGGGAGTTCCCGTCCACAAAATACAACCTGTCAGGTGTTACCACACAGACAGAAAAGCGTGACCAGATTCTGCTGATTAACGCTAAATTTGACGCACTCATGGATGTGGAAGTACTCGCCGCCGCCTTCAATATGGAAAAGGCAGAGTTCATGGGCAACCGGGTTCTGGTTGACAGCTTCGGCTCACTTGATACGGCAAGGCTGGAAATCCTGTTTAAGGATGACCCCAACTTCGTTCCGATTAGTCAGGCAGAGTTACAGGCACTTGATGCCATCCCCGTGGTTATGGTTGATAGGGATTGGTTCATGATTTTTGACAACTTCTACAACTTCACTGAGAATTACAACGGTCAGGGGTTGTACTGGAACTACTTCTATCACACCTGGAAAACGTTCAGCGTTTCCCCGTTTGCAAACAACACGATTTACGTTGGAGGTGCGCCAAGCGTGACAAGCGTAACCGTTTCTCCTGCAACCGCCACAGTCGTTAAAGGACAGACCATTAAACTTGCCGCAACCGTGGTGACGACAAACTTTGCCCCTAAGTCAGTGGTATGGGCATTGACAGGTGCTACTTCTTCAGATACACACATTGACATTTACGGTAACCTTTATGTGGGTGAGAATGAAACAGCCGATACCATAACGGTTACTGCAACATCAACCTTTGACAGCGCAAAGGATGGAAGTGCAACCATTACCGTCACGGAATAATATGATTAAGGCCCCTGGTTCTCCGGGGGCCAATGGAGGATTAAGAATGTATGTAGCCCCAAACAGTAATGTCAGGGTACTTAAGAATGTACCAGTTGACAATACTTATCGTAATACAATCTATTTTTCAACGGCGGCAGCACAGGCGGCTTATTTCACCACGCTTACAAAATTTAACAATCCTGCTCTGTCATACGTTAATCTTAATGAGCCAATCATGATTGGTATTAACGCAGAACAATTGTATGATTGTAATTACATGATGTTTCAGAACGCATCCTTTGGTACAAAATGGTTCTACGCTTTCATTACATCTGTTAAGTATATCAACAACGAAACGTCTGAGATTACGATGGAAATTGACGTGATGCAGACGTGGTTCTTTGATTATACAGTTAATCCGTCATTCGTGGTTAGGGAACACTCACTGACAGATGGCATAGGTGAGAACCTTGTGCCAGAAGATTTAGAGTTAGGAGAATACATCTACGATACGGCGTTTAGGACGGATTACATGAACGACTATTCAGTGGTAGTAGCGGCAACCGTTGATAGCACCGGACAGCCTGGAACAAGCACAGGTGGATATGGTAACATCTATTCTGGTTGTTGGCTACACGTATTTGACACGTTTCCAGCCGTGGCGGTGTTCCTTGATAAACTTGTTAACGATAACAAGGCGGACGCTGTAGTATCTATTTTCATGATGCCGTCAAGCTTCACCACAGCAATGGGTTCCCCGGCTAAACACTATACCATAGAGCGTGACAAACAGCGTGGAAGCATTGATGGCTATACCCCAAAGAACAACAAGTTATTCACATACCCATACTGTTTCCTATATGTAACTAATCTCATGGGTAATAGCGCAACCTACAAATATGAGTACTTTAACTCAGCAAATTGCGTGTTTGACTTTGCAATGGATATGTCCCCTAACCCTACCGGGATGCTCACGCCATTAGGATACAAGAACGTTGGGGCTAACTACAACGAGTCCATGACAATCAGCGGATTCCCTCAGTGCTCATTCACCACTGACACATATAGGGCGTGGCTTGCTCAGAACGGTTCCAGCATGACCATTGATATGCTGGGTAGTGCCATGGCGGCTTCGGTCGGTGCAATTACAGGTGGTCCTATCGGCGCAATAGGTGCGGTGGGTGGATTCACTAACGTGGCTAAAACACTCGCACGTGTTAACGCTATATCCGCACAGCCACCGCAATCACATGGCTCTCAATCAAATACTGCACAGGTTGCGTTTTCAGTTAAGGATTTCTGGTTCTTAAACTATCACATTAGGGCTGAGTTCGCGAAAATCATAGATGATTACTTTAACACATATGGTTACGCGACCCATAGAGTTAAGGTCCCCAACCGCAGTCAAAGGCCACATTGGAATTATGTAAAGACACAAAACTCTAACCTGACAGGCAGTGTTCCAGCAGAAGATATGGCTAAACTTAGAGGGATATACGACAACGGGTTGACGTTTTGGAAGAACGGTTCAGAAGTTGGTAACTACGGATTGGATAACAGAGTGGGAGGAGGCGCATAAATGGCTAGAGGGCATAACAACGTAAACGGGCCAAAGGGCGACAGGGAGTTCTGGAATGCCAAGAAATGTAATGACTGGACGTTCATACAATACTACAACCGTTTGGTTGACCTGTGCATATCTCAGTTTGAGTGGATTAACTTACCACCAACCTGCGACAGAAGGTTCCTTGAACTTACGCTTATGGCAGATGGCATGGCCGTGTTCTTTAGGGATGAAATCATGGGCTACCTGTCATTGCAATGTATGATATCAGGTCCGCTTGATGTATACAGGATACCTATCTTACGCAGAGCCTACGCTAGTAACGGCTATCAAATGCCGCTAGATAATTTAAATAGTGTGCTTATCTTTAACAACTCACTGCACACAAACAGTCAGTTGGATATCGAGATGTATGCTTGGAGATTATACGAAGTACAGAGGGCAATCGACACCAATATAAAATTACAGAAAACCCCAAAGATTGTTAAGTGTTCCGAAAATCAGCGGTTGACCATTATCAATCTGTTTAAACAGTACGAGGGTAACTATCCGTTCATATTTGCTGACAAGGCAATGGACTTGAAGGGCCTGGAATCAATTGACATAGCGGCACCTTATGTGTCTGATAAATTGATGGTTATAAAACAGCAGATATGGGACGAAGCTATGACATATCTTGGAATAGCTAACACTAACACATCAAAACGTGAAAGACTTAACACGTCTGAGATATCGGTAGGAATGGGGGATGTGGAAGCACAGAGATATACTCGATTGATGGAAAGAGAGATTGCTGTTGAAAGGATTAATGCCATGTTTGGTCTTGACATGGAAGTTAGATACAAACAGGTAATACCAACATTGCCGGATAACCTGGAAGATGGCGAAGAAGTAGAAACTGAGGAAAAGGAGGTTGACGAATGAGTGTATACACAACACAAGTTAGGTTTATCTGTGAGACAGAAGCCGGGCTTAAGAAAAGCGTTGGATACGATGATGTTGAAACGGTCATTCAGAATGCCATACCTAAAATATTCAGCTTCGATTGGCCTATATTTGACGAGACTTACAGGAACGTGCTTGAAACAAAAATCCTTAAGCACTACTACACTCGGGAGATTGGGTTGGAAACGTATGGCCTGTGGAAACTTAAACTGGACACTAAACTTAACGAGATTATGCCGTATTATAACCAGTTGTACAGAAGTGCCCTGTTGGATTTCAACCCATTTTACGATGTTGACCTGACCAGGAATCACACTGGTAAGAAAACAGGCACAGAAGCTTTGAAGGGCAACGTAGATATTAATGGACAGGTAATAGTTGACAACCACGGGAATGTTAACACAACTGACAATACCACGGTAAACAATACAACTACGTCTGAAAACTTGGATAAGTATTCGGCAACCCCTCAGGGTGGATTAGATAACTTAAAGAACGACAAGTATCTGACAAATGCAAGAATGATTACAGATGCAAATAACAGCAACGGAACAACAAACGGAAAAACAGATACCAGCACGGACAGTACAACGGACACGACTACAAACACAACAACTGTCACGAATAATAACACAACCATAAACAATACTGAGGATTATTTAGAAACAGTTAAGGGCAAACAAGGAACTCAAAGTTACGCTGGATTGCTGTTGGAGTTTAGGGAAACTTTCCTTAACATAGACATGATGGTGATAGAGGACTTGAGTGAATTGTTTATGAATATATGGACAGGGGGTTATCCATTTTGACTACTACAAATTTTAAAAGCATACCATTGCTTAGACAGTGGTGCATGTTGACATTGCCAACCGTGTTTAATGACGCATTAAGCTATAATGAACAGGTGTGCAAGCTGACACAGGCAATCAACGAAATGGCTACCACAATTAACGGTTTACCAGACTACATCATTGAGTTAGTCAAGGAACTGTTAGACCAGATGAACTTGGAAGAGATTGTAAAACAGGTACTTGCTGATTACTTTTTCATCAACGTTAAGAATCCTCCTGCGCTGTTAGTTGCGGCAAAAGGTGATGGAATTGCCAATGATACTGCCGCTATACAGGCAATGATTAACTATGTCAGCGGTAAGAAAAACTACCTGTTCTTTCCGGCTGGGATTTATTCTGTGAACGAGTTAACAATGGTACCCAATGTTAGCTTGGTGGGGCAGGATAGATTCCAGGCAATCATAAATCTGGAAGCTGGTAGCAACACCGACCTGCTTACAGGAGAGATGGGAAACTGCACGATTAGCAACTTGACCTTGAGTGCTAACATGCCTGGGCAGACTCAGAACTGTAGCGTTTACAACGGCAACGTGACAAGTATGCTGTTCGATAATGTTATATTTAAGAATGGATTCAATGTTCTTAGTCTGGATATTGATGGACTGGTTCAGATGAGTAGTGTTGTTGTGGATGGTGCACAGGGCAACGGTGTCATGATTGGTGGCTCAAGATGTAGTGTGGATAACATTGATTTTATCAACACTAGCGCACTTAATAACGAGACACTGTTAACTGTCTCAGGTGCCAACCACGTGATTCAGAACGTTACTTGCTACACGGCTATTAAAAACGGTGTGACTGTTAACGGCAATAACAATGTGGTAAAAGGAGTGATACTCAATGCTATTACTCCAGTCACTAATACTGGAACTAATAACAGAATTGAGATTGTTACTACGAACAATAACATCGAGATTCAGAACGGAACCTCAAAGACTGTTTCCGGGCCTTACGAGATATCGGCTTCTAGTTCAACCGAATTGATTGCTGGAGATAAGGACATTACTGCAAATAATGTGGAAATAAGTGCTACTGGAAATCTGAATGTACATGGGGCTACTGCGGATGTCGCGGCTACGAACGGGGTGACGATTGCTGGAACAGATATTGCATTAAACCCCACAAATCCTTTACGGTATAAGACACCAACCCCAATTAATAACAGATTAAGTTATGTTCCTTTTAAAGACGCAAATTCTGTATATCAGGTGTTGGTGGGTAGTAATGACCTGACAAATGCAATGATGTACTACCCAGCAGAAAATACGGATATAACAACAGAACTTAATCAGTTGCTTACACAAAGAGATGTTGTTATTGCCCCCGGAACTTACATTATTAGTTCGAGAATTTTAATACCAATCAATCGTATGTTAATTGGAAATAATACGATACTTACTACCTCTAGTACGTATACAGATGCATATATGGTCCAGATTGGGGCTAATACACCTCCGGCGGCTGACAGTGACGCTACTTATCAGAAATCGAAAACTGGTATGTTCGGAGTTAATCTTAATTGTAACTTAAAATGTAGTGGAATTTTGGTTATGACAAGAGGGGCGGAAATTCACTACTCTAAAATCACTCTTCCTATTATTACAGGGTGCGGTATAGATATATTCCCGTATGGAGTTGAACCACCTATATCCGCTGATTGCTACGTAAATTACGTGGAAGTTGTAAACAATGATAAAGGAAATGCTGAACCTAATCCTGCAACTGTATTTGCATACGGCATTAGAACAAACGGAAGTGATAACTATATCTATGGATTTAGAACTTTCGGTAGTAAGGTTGGTATATGGTGTAGCGCATACTCTGGAGGAACAACTATTACAGATAGCCATGTTTTATGTTGCAGTTCGGCTGATAGTGCGTGGACTGGTAGCATAGGCTATGATTGCTCTTTAAGCAATAGCATTACTTTGACGGATTGCTATGCAGACAACTTTAACACGGGTTGTATTTTGTACTTGAATAGTTGTATTACAAATTTCTTCTACTATTGCTGGGAAACCACAAGCGATACAACAAGAACTGCTATAAAGGTGTTAAACACAAACAACTCAATCTGTGGGCTAGTAAGTTTCAGTCCAAAAACTATAATGCTGGACGTTGCAAAGGAATATCCGTTTCAGAGTACAAACCTTATTAGCGTGGGACAATTCCCGTATCATGACACATTTATTCCAGATGATGATATGTGGAAAATGATTCTTAGAAATTGCTACAGCTACTTTGTGGTTCCCACTACAACTACGTTTGTGTTTGGCGGCATTAACGGATATGGTGCTCTTGCACCTAATATATTCAACTTACATGCTGATAAAGTAAATCTTACTGGATTTAGTATAGGCACTACTGAGGTAAAATGGGGTGAGTGTGACTACAATGGGGCTATCGCAACTATTTACAACAAACCGGGTACTAATATTAGATATGTTACCTTGGAATTACCTGGTTACACAATAACTCCAAACGAAGCGTTTATTGTAAGTACTCCGGCACCTATTGCACATTTAATTATGCCTAGAGAGATTAGTAACTTAAGTGTAGCTGGTTGGACAAATGAGGGTAGCCATACGTATACGGTTCCTGCGACGGTTACTAGTGTTGAAAATGAGGAGGTATTATAATGGATATGTATGATAACTATAGGTTGATTGAGGCCGCTAAAGTTAGAAGTGTAGAAAGGATAGAGAACGGTATTCAGTTAACACCTGAGGATGTGGTGGTGAAGATTGAGAGGAATAACGGGACTGAGGATTACTATGCTGGATTTAGTGATTATCACGGACCTAGGTAAATAAGTTAAAGGAGGGCGGTTGCTCTCCTTTTTCTTTAAGATAAATGTTATCTCGATAACTTTTGGACGATGAACGAGTTAAGGTTAAACTGGTCGTTGGGGGAAAATGGTGACGGCGAAAAAAAATTAAAGGGGCAA
>OGGQ01003231.1_pt1 | contig 15675 bp, 16 predicted proteins | sample 1571191 | NCBI WGS metagenome assembly OGGQ01 (sample SAMEA2582061, study PRJEB24529) | metagenome | biome: Human gut stool | place: China | collected 2011
TCAGGCCGGCCGGGAGGAGGAGTTGTCCCGCCTCATTGGGGGCGGTCAGGTAAGTGAGTCCCTGCGCCGCAGTGCCGCTGAGCTGCTTGCCCATGCCCAGGAATATCGGGAGGCCCGAACAGCAAACGGGTAAATCAATAAAAAACTCCCCCAACAAAGTGCCGGGATCGGCATTGTTGGGGGAGTTTTTCTGTTTTCAGCTTAATAAATAAACATGGCGTCGCCAAAGGAGAAAAAGCGGTAGCGCTCCCGTACGGCCTCCTCATAGGCTGCCAGGACATGTTCCCGCCCAGCGAGGGCGGATACCAGCATAATGAGGGTGGACTGAGGGAGGTGGAAGTTGGTGATGAGGGCATCCAGCACCTTAAAGCGGTACCCAGGGTAGATGAAAATGCTGGTCCAGCCTGAGCGCTCCGTCATGGTACCGTCCTCGGCGGCGAAGCTCTCAATGGTACGGCAGGAGGTGGTGCCTACACAGATGACCCGCCCGCCGGAAGCTTTAGTCTGATTGATGATATCTGCCGTCTCCTGACTAATCATACAGAATTCCGAGTGCATCTCATGGTCCTGGATATCCTCTGCTTTCACTGGACGAAAGGTCCCAAGTCCCACATGAAGCGTAACGTAACATACCTTTACACCCATTGCCTGTACTTGTTCCAGAAGTTCCGGTGTAAAATGAAGACCGGCAGTAGGCGCGGCGGCGGAGCCCATCACCTTGGAGTAGACAGTCTGATACCGCTCGTTGTCCTGCAGTTCCGCCTTGATATAAGGAGGAAGGGGCATTTTGCCCAGAGCCTCCAGAATTTCCAGGAAGATGCCCTGGTAATGAAAACGCACTAGCCGCTTGCCGTCCTCCAGTTCTGATTCAATGGTGGCAGTAAGCTGTCCCTCACCGAAGATGACCTGAGCTCCAGGCCTGAGCTTGCGTCCGGGACGAACCAGGCACTCCCAGCAGTTATCCCCCTTGTCGGTGAGCAGCAGCACCTCGCAGACGCCGCCGGTGGGGCGGTGACCGATGAGACGGGCGGGCAGGACTCTGGAGTTGTTCAGAACCAGGCAGTCCCCCGGGCGCAGAAACTGAGGAAGGTCATAAAAGTGGTAGTGGCCGGTCTGGCCGGAGCGTTTGTCCAGAGTGAGCAGCCGGGACGCGTCCCGGCGCTCCAGAGGAGTCTGAGCAATCAGCTCTTCCGGAAGATAGAAGTTAAAATCAGAGGTTTTCAACGATCACGCCGTCCTAACGTTATTTTTGATAGGGGCCCACTTGGGTGCCCGGATAGTAGAATTCACAGATTTCGTCGTAGGTGAAACCGAGCTGGGACATGGCATAGGCGCCAAACTGGCTCATACCCACCTGATGGCCCCAGCCTGCGCCGTTAAAGACATAGGAACTGCCGGACACGTTGATGGTGCCGCCGCCCTGATTGGAGCCGCCGGAGCTGTTTCCGGGCTCCAGAACGGAGGTGGTGCCGTTTCCGGAAATGACATAGAGATCATCCCCCAGGCCGGCGGTTGTGCCGGCGCCGGAAATGGCATACAGTCCATCCAGAGAGGAGAGGGAGCCGGAGCCATTGACAGTATAATTTCCACCTGTGCCGGAGGAACTGCCCGAACCGGGAGAGACGGTCTGGCCGTTGATGGTGAAGCGGATGGAGTTCAGACCAAACACGCTGCGGATGCTGGTGGGCTTGAACTCGCTGGTTTGGTTGTTGTCCCAGTGCACCGTAAGCTTAATCACGTTCCCCAGCTCAGAATAGAGAAGCTCCAAATGATCAATGGAGTGTCCTGTACCGTAGTACTTGCTGTGCAGCCGCTCCTCCAGCTCAGCGGCAGTATAGGTGACCGTCCAGCTGGAACGGGAGTTGATGCTGGCCGCCTGCTCCTCATAGGGGTCCACCACGCCGCACAGGTAGGGGTAGGTATTGTCTGTATCTGTGCCCCAGATATATTTGGCGTTTTCACTGGCACCGCCGTGGCTGGAGGAATAAACCGTCTCAGCCAGGGAATTTTTGTACCAGACTACCTGTCCGGCAGTCTCCTCCACAGCCTGGTCGCTTACCGCAGAGGGCCCCCAGGTGGTACTCTTGCTGCCCACGCCGTTATACACCTGGCAGTGGTCGCTGTTGCACAGGTCAAAACCCAGACTGCTGTGGCTGTTCAGGCGGCGCAGGGCGTAAGTGCGGGCGCAGGTCGCCTGGGTCTTCAGTGCCTCCAGCGGCCAGTTCCGCCCCATCTCATAGGGAGCAACACCCTTCACATAGTTTTCCAAATCGATTATGTTGACCACCGTCAGGTTTCCGCCGTCAATGCGCTGATAGGTAAATCCACCCCGGTATTTGATGTCCCAGAACCAGGTGCGTACATCGGGAGCTCCGGTGACGTCGGGCATGATGCCCAGACACTGGGAAGCTCCACCGTCAAATTGGAACAGGATCTGGTTGGTACCGGTAATGACGACATTGACACCGTAGGAGCTTGTCCCTGTCACTTCGCCGGAGCCCAGAGCAGCAAGTGCAGTCTCGGCCTCCTCCTTTGTTGTATAGGACCCCACACGCACCTGGTAGGTGCCGTTAATCCAGGCAACAAAGCCGTTCTGAGTTTTGGCAGCGGCAGCCGCTTCCTGATAGGTGGCATAGCTGCCGGGCAGCTGAATGTGATAGCATCCAACTACTACGCTGCTGCCGTTGTCGGAGTTGGAGTAGGAGGAGCGGCTGCCGCTGGTGTCAAACCAGGTATTTTGCGTTTTGATGACACTGACCTGTTCCACACTGGCATCTGTTCGGGCCAGCTCCACAAAGTTCAGGTTTTTATCAAAGTACCCGAACCGGTATCCGGCGCCATATCCGGTGTTGTTCCACAGGTTAGCTCCAATCAGCTCACCGATTGCACTGTAACTGGAGGAGGAGGCGAGGCCGATGCGGAGCATCACCTCTCCGCTGCTGTTCACAGTGGCTGCCCAGCCGGATGGAATGGACAGGAAGAGTGCAAGCAGGACGGCGGCAAGTTGCATAAATCTTTTGGTCATAGTGGGCTCCATTTCTCCATTTCTCATGATGTGTGCTATTGACACTCACTTCCAAACATGGTAGGATAAACACAAATTCTGCAAGATAGAGGCGCGGCTACATTAGTAAGCGTGGTCAGGGATCCGGTTCCCGTCTCAGCCATGCCAAAAGGGGACGCCGCCGAAGGGTTTCCGCTTCCGGAGAGAGGTACCCTGGTCGTCTGGCGAAGAGCCTTGCGACTGTCATCAGAACGAGCTGATGGAGCGCTGTCTGCTTTTGTGAATATTTTGCCGGCTGTCTGCGAAGAAGTATCACAGTCGACATTATAGTACAAAATCAGCCGCTTGAAAAGCCGCTGATTTATTTTTTCTGTTTTGCAGCAGGCAGAAAGCAGGAATAACTTATTTCCAGCCAAATCATAGCATATTATAAAGTTGATGCGGAGGTAATTAAGATGGAAAAGTATAAGGTAGGAATTATCGGCGGAACGGGTATGGTGGGCCAGCGGTTTGTCACCCTCATGGAGAACCACCCCTGGTTTCAGCTGACTGTCATTGCAGCCAGCCCCCGCTCTGCCGGCAAGACCTATGAGCAGGCGGTTTCCGGCCGCTGGGCCATGAAGACCCCCATTCCCGAGGAGGCCAAGGGCCTGGTGGTGCTGAATGCCCAGGCCGACGTGGAGAAGATCGCCGGCATGGTGGATTTTGTCTTCTGTGCAGTGGACATGAAGAAGGAGGAGATTCGGGCGCTGGAGGAGCAGTATGCCAAGGCCGAGTGCCCGGTAGTTTCCAACAACTCCGCCCACCGCTGGACCGACGACGTGCCCATGGTGGTGCCTGAGCTCAATCCGCAGCATTTGGAGATCATTCCCTTCCAGCGCAAGCGTCTGGGAACTAAGCGCGGCTTCATCGCGGTTAAGTCCAACTGCTCCATTCAGTCTTACGCCCCCGTGCTGCACCCTCTGATGAAATACGGCATTGAGAAGGTCCTGGTGTGTACCTACCAGGCTATTTCCGGTGCGGGCAAGACCTTCGAGCGCTGGCCTGAGATGGTGGATAACCTCATTCCCTACATCGGCGGCGAGGAAGAGAAGAGTGAGCAGGAGCCGCTGAAGGTGTGGGGTACCATCCAGGATGGCAAGATCGTCAAGGCTGCCGGCCCGGACATTACCGCTCAGTGCCTCCGGGTGCCTGTGTCCGACGGACACACTGCCGCCGCCTTTGTCACCTTCCGCAATAAGCCCACCGAGGAGCAGATTAAGGCCGACTGGGCCGCCTTCAAGGGCCGTCCCCAGGAGCTGAACCTGCCCTCCGCCCCCAAGCAGTTCCTGCACTACTTTGAGGAGCCCGACCGTCCCCAGGCCAAGCTGGACCGGGAGCTGGAGGGCGGCATGGCCATCTCTGTGGGCCGTCTGCGCCCCGACACGCAGTATGACTACAAGTTTGTGGGCCTGAGCCACAACACCCTGCGGGGAGCCGCCGGCGGCGCTGTGCTGTTGGCTGAGCTGCTGTGTGCTGAGGGCTATATTGACCACAAGTAAGTCAGTTTAATTAAGGAAAGGGCTGTAATTGCATGAGAACTCCAGTATTTACCGGTGCCTGTCCGGCTCTGGCCACTCCCTTTGACCAGAACGGGAATATCAATTTCGATGCCTTCGGAAGACTGATTGACGCTCAGATCGCGGCCGGTGTGGATGCTGTGTGCGTCTGCGGTACCACCGGCGAATCCGCCACCATGTCCATCCGGGAGCACATCGCGGCAGTGGAATTCTGTGTCAAGCGAGTGGACCATCGGGTGAAGGTCATTGCCGGCGCAGGTTCCAATGACACCTCCGCCGCTGTTTACCTGTCCCAGCATGCCCAGGATTCCGGAGCAGATGCTTTGCTCCATGTGACTCCTTATTATAACAAGGCCAGCCAGAAGGGCCTTATTAAGCACTATGAGTACATCGCCGATCGGGTGGACCTGCCCATTATCCTCTACAATGTGCCTGGCCGCACAGGAGTGTCCTTTACCGCTGAGACGTATAAGGTGCTCTCTGAGAACCCCAAGTTCAATGGTGTCAAGGAGGCTAGCGGCAACTTCTCCCTCCTGGCTCATACCCGCTACCTGTGCCCCGAGGACTTCTACATCTGGTCTGGCAACGATGACCAGGTGGTACCCATGATGTCTCTGGGCGCCAAGGGTGTTATCTCCGTGGTGTCCAACATCGCCCCTGAGGTGATGGTGAAGATGAGCCATCTGTGCCTGGAGGGCAACTTCCAGGAGGCGGCCAATCTGCAGATTCAATACATGGATCTGATTGACGCCCTCTTCTGCGAGGTCAACCCCATCCCGGTCAAGACCGCTATGAACCTGATGGGTATGGAGGCCGGTCCTCTGCGTCTGCCCCTGTGTGAGATGTCGGAGAAGAATCTGGCCACTCTGCGTGCCTCCATGGAGCGTATGGGCCTGCTGAAGTAAGGGGGAGCCTATGCTGAAGATAATCATTTCCGGCTGCAACGGCCATATGGGCCGGGTGGTGGCTGAGCTGTGTGCGGCCGATCCGAAGGTGGAGGTTGTGGCCGGCTTTGATGTGCTGGGAAGCGGGGAACGGGAGTTTCCGGTGTTCACCTCACCAGCCCAGTTTTCCGGAGAGGCGGATGCAGTGATTGATTTTTCCTCACCCGCTGCCTTGGATGGCCTTCTGGAGTTTGCCAAGGCTACCAAGACTGCACTGGTGCTGGCTACCACGGGCTATACCCCGGAACAGGTGGCCCAAATTGGCGCGGCTGCCTGCGAGGTGCCCATATTCCGTTCTGCCAACATGTCTCTGGGCATCAATGTGCTGTTGGAGCTGGTAAAAAAGGCGGCCTCTATCCTGGGGGACAGCTATGACATTGAAATTGTGGAGCGGCACCACCGCCGCAAGGTGGACGCTCCCAGCGGCACAGCGCTGATGATTGCGGATGCTGCCGCCGCCAGCTGCGGACATGAGACAGAGTACGTCTACTCCCGCCATGAGGTCCGTCACCCCCGTGACAAAAAGGAAATTGGCATCTCCGCTGTGCGCGGCGGAACCATCGTGGGGGAGCATGAGATTATCTTTGCCGGACACGATGAGGTAATGGAGATTAAGCATACCGCCCTGTCCCGGGAGATCTTTGCCCAGGGTGCCATTGAGGCGGCAAAGTTCATGGCCGGCGTGACGGAGCCCGGCCTGTACGACATGAGCCAGCTGGTAAAGTAGGACATTTCTCGCTGAGAGTGGAACTCCCGCTCCTGCCTGTTGTGGGCAGGGGCGGGATATTTTTTTGCCCGGGGAATAGAATGGGAGGGAAAAGGAGTGATGGCAATGCCGGAGATTATTCCATATGACCGGGCGGCGGCGGTGCGCTACGCCCACCGCTGGGCCTACGGACGAAATCCGCAATTTTATAACTTTGATGAACTGGGCGGAGACTGCACAAATTTTGCCTCCCAATGCCTGTACGCCGGAACAGGGATCATGAACTATGCCCCCACCTTTGGCTGGTACTATATCAGTCCTGATGACAGGGCGCCGGCCTGGACGGGTGTGCCCTATTTTTATAATTTTCTGACCAGGGCAGAGGAAGATTCCGGCCCGTTCGGGACCCAGGCAAATCTGAGGATGCTGATGCCGGGGGATTTTGCCCAACTCCGGTTTTCCTACGACGTATTCGGACACACACCGGTGATTGTGGAGGTGGGCAGTCCCCCTTCTTTGGATAATATTTTGGTGGCGGCCCACAGCCAGGACTCCGATTACCGTCCTTTAAGTACCTATGTCTATCAGGAAATCCGGTTTATTCATATTCTAGGGGCGCGGCGTCAAAATGAGGGGGAGGGACGCCCAATTACGCAGGAAGAGTTGCCGCCGGAGATGCGGCCAAGAGAAGGGGAGGAACTGCTGCCCCCAGAGATGGAGATAGAAGAGCCGACATAGAGAAACGGTGCGCCCCAGGGGCGCACCGTTTTCTTTTGGTGTGGAGCTTCTCAGCCCTGGGCCTTGGGTTGGACCGAACCCGCTTTGTCAAAGGCGGGGTTGGTGAAATAGACGTTTTTGGAGTCCATTTTTTCCTTGCACAGGCGCAGACATTCGCCAAAGCGCTGGAAGTGGACGATCTCCCGCTCACGGAGGAAGCGGATGGCGTTGTTCACGTCCGGGTCGTCGGACAGCCGGAGAATGTTATCGTAGGTAAGGCGCGCTTTTTGCTCGGCCGCCAGATCCTCGGTGAGGTCGGCGATGACGTCTCCGGTGGACTGGACGGAGGCGGCGCTCCAGGGGAATCCGGAGGCGGCAGTGGGGTAGACGCCGGTGGTGTGGTCCACAAAGTAGGCGGCAAAAGGCGTGTTTGCGATTTCCTCCGCCTTCAGATTCCGGGTCAGCTGGTGGACAATGGCGGCAACCATCTCCATATGGCCCAGCTCCTCCGTGCCGATATCGGTCAGCACACCTTTTGCCTCCGCATAGGGCATGGCGTAGCGCTGGGACAGATAGCGCATGGCAGCGCCCACCTCGCCGTCCGGACCGCCGTACTGGCTGATGATGAAGGCGGCCAGTTTGGGGTTGGGCGTGGCAATTTTCACCGGGAACTGCAGCTTTTTCTCATACAAAAACATTTATTTCACCTCGTTTTGCTCGTAGTTCCAGGGCCAAGGCTCCTGAAGCCAGCTATACCGCTCGCCGGAGGCGGCAGAGGACTTGGTCAGCGGACCAAATTTGGATTCATAAGCGGCCTTGGCAGCCTTTTCCATGGCGGCGTACTGCTTGAACAGGGTGAATGCCTCGGTGTCATCGGGGTGGGTGTCCAGATAGATGCCCAGCTCTAGAACCACAAACTCCAGCGCCTGGAGCTCGGACAGAGGGGTGGATGGGACAGAGCTGCCCTCAGTCTTCAGGTGGAAGGGGAGATTCAGGCCGGGAAACAGAGTGCCGTTGCTCAGCGCCTCGGCCTGGTCATACTTCTTGGGGGTGTTCTGTTGAAAGGGGACATAAGGAACCGCCAGGCCCGCGCAGGACGGCATGGTTCCATAGTGATCCGGGCAGCTTGGCAGAGGACAGCTGTTGCCGTTTTCGTTATTCAAAGGGGATTCCCTCCTTGCCGGAAATTTGGGACGAAGCGTCCCTCATGCCATACTATGTGCCCGAGCACGGCGGGGACCAGAGCAGAGAGGAGTACTGGAAGCGGCATCGGTGAAATTGAGAAAAAATGGAGGCAAAGCTGATGGAGGAACAGAGCAAAAGGCGGCAAAAAATTTTTTCAGGGAATAGCTGGCCCGTCCGGATCCATAGAATAGGGAGGAGGTGGTGGCAGGTGCGCCGCGGCATTGGATTGTTGGCACTTTTTGCTCTTATGGTGGTTTTGATGGCGCAGACCCTGAGCTGGTACGCCCAGCAGGGCACACCGGTGGTGGAGCCGGTGATCATAGGCCGGGCGGAGACACTGGTCCTGGATGCAGGACATGGGGGAGAGGATGGCGGGGCGGTCTCCCTGTCCGGGGTTCCGGAGAGCCAAATCAATTTGGCCATCGTGCTGAAAATGGACGATCTGTTTGGACTTTATGGAGTTGCGCCCGTGCTGCTGCGGGAGGAGGATATCTCTCTGCATGATGACAGTGCTGTGACCCTGCGGGAGAAAAAGGTGTCCGATTTAAAAAACAGGGTGGAGGCCATTGAGTCAGTGGACCGGGCAGTACTGCTCAGCATCCATCAAAATACCTTTTCTGACCAGCGCTACCATGGAGCTCAGGCGTTTTACGCCCCCACAGAGGGCTCTCAGCAGCTGGCCGCCAGCATCCAGAATGCCATCCGCATGACGCTGCAGCCGGATAACAGCCGTCAGGAGAAGAAGATTCCAGACAGCGTCTATCTGATGAACCACATCACCTGTCCTGCCGTTCTGGTGGAGTGCGGCTTTTTGACGAACCCTGGGGAGGAGGAACAGCTGCTGGACAGTAGTTACCAGAAGAAGATGGCAGCCGTGCTGGTAGCTGCGTGGCTGAATTATGGGGCATAGGGCAGATATTTACTTTTGCACCGGACTCTGGTACAATAACAGCAATCTTTTTTGCCAACGAGGAAGGAAACATGAAGGCGAAAACGTTGTTTTATTGTACACAGTGCGGCAATGAGCTTCCCAAGTGGCAGGGTAAGTGCCCGGCGTGCGGGGCCTGGAATACCATTGTGGAGCAGCCTCAGGAGCGGAGCGTAAAAAAAGCGGTTTCCCCGTCTAAGCGGGGCTCTGCCCTTGGGGTTGCTGTCAATCGCCCCAAGGCCATGAATGAGATTGAGACCACCGATGAGCTGCGCTTTCCCACCGGGATGGGCGAGCTGGACCGGGTGCTGGGCGGCGGAGCGGTCAAAGGATCCCTGGTGCTGGTGGGCGGTGCCCCAGGCATCGGAAAATCCACGTTGATGCTCCAGATCTGCGACAATCTGTGCCGGTTCGCCAAGGTTTTGTATGTATCCGGTGAGGAGTCAGAGCGGCAGATTAAGCTTCGTGCCGAGCGGCTGAAGGTGAGCGGCCAGGGACTCTATCTGTTGGCGGAGACCAATCTGGAAAATCTGGTGGACGCGGTACATGTGCAGGAGCCGGATGTATTGATTGTGGACTCCATTCAGACCCTGTACCACCCGGACAGCACCTCACCTCCCGGCAGCATCAGCCAGGTGAAGGAGTGCACCATGGCCCTGATGCAGCTGGCCAAGGGGGAGGGCATCACGGTCTTTGTCATCGGACATGTGAACAAGGAGGGATCCATTGCCGGTCCCAAGGTGCTGGAGCACATGGTGGACTGTGTGCTGTATTTTGAAGGGGAGCGGCACATGGCCTACCGAATTCTTCGGGCGGCCAAGAACCGATTTGGAGCCACCAATGAAATAGGCGTTTTTGAGATGGCGGACGAGGGGCTGGCAGAGGTGCCAAACCCCTCGGAGGCGCTGCTGGCCGGGCGGCCTCAGGACGCCCCGGGCACCTGCGTCACCTGTGTGATGGAGGGTGTGCGGCCTGTCCTGGCGGAGATTCAGGCTCTGGTGGTGCCCAGCAGTCTGGGCAATCCCAGGCGGGTGAGCAATGGCTTTGATTACAGCCGTTCCATGCTGCTGCTGGCTGTGCTGGAAAAGCGGGGCGGCCTCCTGGTAGGGGGATGTGACGCTTATCTCAATGTAATCGGCGGGCTCTATCTGGATGAGCCGGCCGCCGATTTGGCCGCCATTTTGGCGCTGGCTTCCAGTTTCCGGGACAAGCCTGTGCCCCATGACCTGGCTGCCATCGGTGAGGTGGGGCTGACTGGGGAGCTGCGTACTGTCAATGCCCTTGGACAGCGTCTGGCAGAGGTACAGCGTCTGGGATTTACCAAGTGCCTGATTCCCAAGCGGGTGCAGGGCAAGCTGGCAGTGCCGGAGGGACTGGAGCTAATCCGTGTGTCCAACATTCGGGAGGCGCTGGCTGCTCTGCTCTGAAGAGGAGTGACGCTGTGTGGGGACAAAGTGGACACAGCCGCTCTGTCCCGGACTCCCTGAGGAGGCGGCCCGGGACAGGGAACAGTAGCCGTCTTTCTGATAGACACAGGGATCTGTACAGGTGATTAAGCTCATGGTAGCATCATCTCTGCCTTTCTGCGTTGCTTGCAGTTTAGCATCTCCCAAAGCGTGGGATTCTATGTGGTACAAGATGAAGGCAGGAGTGAACAGTCTCTGTCCTGGAATATAGTGAAAAGTAAAAGTGCTTTACGGCGATAAAAAGGGAAAATTCACAGAGAAGGAGCGCGGCATGGATCAATTTTCACGAACTAGGCTTCTGGTGGGGGACGAGCCTCTGGAGCGTCTGGCCAGAGCCAAGGTGGCGGTGTTTGGTGTGGGCGGTGTAGGCGGCTTCTGCGTTGAGGCGCTTGCTCGTGCAGGTATTGGCACTTTACACCTATATGACGATGACACCGTATCGGAGAGCAACCTGAACCGTCAAATTGCAGCATTGCACTCCACCCTGGGACAGCCCAAGGTCGAGGTGATGGCCCGGCGGGTTCAGGACATCAATCCGCGATGTGAGGTTCGGGCTGTCCGGATGTTTTATCTTCCGGAAAACGGCGGAACGGTGGATCTGCGTCAGTATGACTACGTGGTGGATGCCATCGATACGGTGGCGGCCAAACTGGATTTGGCCCAGCGGTGCACCGCTCTGCAGGTGAAGCTGATCAGTGCCATGGGGTCTGGAAATAAGCTGGATCCCACTGCCTTTGTGGTAACGGACATCAGCAAGACCCAGGGCTGTCCTCTGGCGCGGGTTATGCGCAAGGAGCTGCGCCGCCGAGGGATCAACCATTTAAAGGTGGTTTACTCCACGGAGGAACCCCGGCCCCTCCTGGGAAATGTACAGGTGGAGGTGCCGGTGGGGGACAACACCCGTCCTGGTGAACCTGGGCGGAGATCCACCCCTGGCTCGGTATCGTTTGTACCGGCTGCGGCGGGACTGGTACTGGCCTCAGCGGTCATCCGTGAGCTGGGCGGTTTTTGAGTCTGGCATCCATATGTGAGAGAGAACAAGATAGAAAAGGAGTCTGCCTGTGTTTGAAGTGATCAAGCAAGAGGGAAACGCGAGAAGGGGTGTGTTTGCCTGTCCCCATGGGACAGCACAGACCCCGGTGTTTATGAATGTGGGGACCCAGGGTGTGATCAAGGGGGCGGTTTCTGCCCACGATCTGAAAGAGATCGGCTGTCAGATTGAGCTGTCCAATACCTATCACCTCCACCTGCGTCCCGGAGATGAGACAGTGCGGGAATTGGGGGGATTGCACCGGTTTATGGACTGGGATGGCCCCATTCTTACCGACAGTGGAGGCTTTCAGGTTTTTTCCCTGGCCGGCCTGCGGAAGATTAAGGAGGAGGGCGTCACCTTTGCCTCCCACATTGATGGACGGCGTATTTTCATGGGACCGGAGGAGTCCATGCGCATCCAGGCCAACCTGGGCAGCGACGTGGCCATGGCCTTTGATGAGTGCATTGAGAACCCCGCGCCGCTGCCCTATGTGCAGCAGTCCTGCGAGCGCACTGTCCGGTGGTTGGAGCGCTGTGTGGCGGAGCACCGCCGTTTGATGGAACAGCCCGGCTGCGTCAATCCGGGGCAGATGCTCTTCGGCATCAACCAGGGGGGCACCTATCCCGAAGTGCGTGTGTGGCACATGCAGGAGATCGCCAAGCTGGACTGTGATGGCTACGCCATCGGCGGCCTGGCGGTGGGGGAGCCCACCCAAGTGATGTATGACATCATTGAGGCGGTGGAGCCATACATGCCCAAGGACAAGCCGAGGTATTTGATGGGTGTGGGCACACCAAGCAATATCATTGAGGGAGTGGCCCGGGGGATAGACTTTTTTGACTGTGTGATGCCGGCCCGCAACGCCCGCCACGGAAAGCTGTATACTTGGTCGGGAACGATCAATATCAAAAATGAGAAGTACAAGCTGGATCAGCGGCCCATTGACCCGACATGTACCTGTCCTGCCTGCGCCTCTTTCTCCCGGGCCTACCTGCGCCACCTGTTCACTGCGGGAGAGATGCTGGCCATGCGTCTGGCGGTGCTGCATAACCTCCATTTTTATAACGAACTGATGGTCCGAATCCGTGCTGCTTTGGACGAGGGAACGTTTGAGGAATTCCGTGCCCGGTATTCACCGATTCTGGACCGTCCAGCCCGGGAAAATGAAGGCTGAGTGGAATGCTGTACAGGGAAATTTCGAAAAATACTTGTCAAGAGAGAAAGAACCCGTTATAATGAACAAGACGTCGTGCGACGGTTGATAGATTACGTTGGAGGGAACAATTTTGGAAAGTATTATCCTACTCGTCCTCATGTTTGGACTGCTGTACTTCTTTATGATCCGCCCGGAGAACAAGCGGAAGAAGGAAGCGGAGAATCTGAGAAATTCTCTGAGTGTTGGGGACGAGATTACCAGCATCGGCGGCATTACCGGTACGGTATGCGCTGTGAAGGACAGCACCATTGTGATTGAGACCGGCGCCGACCGGGTGCGGATTGAGCTGACCAAGTGGGCTGTCTCCAGCAAGAACACCCAGGAAGTCGCCAAGAAATAACCTAGAAAAAGATAGCATGACCAATACCCTTCCCGCATAGGTTTTTGTAGAAACCATCGGGGAGGGTATTGTCATGAAAAGGCGGGAGAAGCGGCGTCCGGAGTCAGAGAATCAATGGGTGAATGCCATGTGCGAGCTGCTCAAGGGCGGCGTGGCCGCGGGACTGGTATCCATTTTGACCCTGCTCCTGTGCGCGGTAATGGTGTCGGCCGGAGTGCTGAGGGAGCGGTGGATGGAGGGGGCTGTGCTGGCCTCCTGCGTGGCCGGAGCGTGGGCGGGCGGAATGTTCGCAGTGCGGCGCATTGGGGTGAGAACCCTGCTGGTAGGACTTGCGGTGGGCGGCATTTTGTTTTTGCTGCTGCTGACAGCGGGTTTCCTGGCCTTTGACACGGCCAGCATTGAGCACGGTGGGGTGGGTGTACTGTGCGCCTGCCTGTGCGGCGGCGGGCTGGCGGGGCTGCTGGGAAGAGCGCCGAAGAAAAAGCACAGAAGATGATTGAAATGAGCAAAAAACTATGCTATAATAAATCAAACTTTTATGGGGCGGGATGCCCCGTGATTTCAGAAGGAGAGATACCCATGAAACACATTCAGACTCTGAGCGGCGCCACTTTGAAGGCCAGCGCGGCCAAGGGCGGCTGCGGCGAGTGCCAGACCTCCTGCCAGTCCGCTTGCAAGACTTCCTGCACTGTGGCCAACCAGAAGTGCGAGAATAAGTAAGCAAAGCTTCGGCATGTGAATGAGGGTGGGCGTGAGCCTGCCCTTTTTCATGTCTGCATACTGGTCCCCTCCGGATGGGGCGAGAGGAACAAGAAAGGAATGGAAACGGAAGATGGTACATACCTTTACGGCACTGGGTCAATACCTGGCGGCCGACGTGAACAGCGGTGCGGTGCATGTGCTGGATAAGCTGAGCTATGATCTGCTGTCTGCAGCGGAGGGCCCGCTGGGGGAGAAGTTGCCGGACGATCTGGCGGAGAAGCTGTGTCAGTATGAGCGGGGTGAGCTGGAGGAGGCATGGCAGGAGCTGCACCAGCTTCAGGCTCAGGGCCTGCTCTTTACCGATGACGATTATGTGGATGTAGACAAGGCCATGGAGCTGCCCCGCCAGGCAGTGGTCAAAGCCCTGTGCCTGCATGTCTCCCACGATTGCAACCTGCGCTGCCGCTACTGTTTTGCATCCACCGGCGATTTCGGGACCGGGTGCCGCATGACTATGGACGTGGAGACGGCCAAGCGGGCAATTGACTGGGTCATTGCCAAGTCGGGCAAGCGCCGCAATATTGAGGTGGACTTCTTTGGGGGCGAGCCGCTGATGGCAATGGATACGGTGAAGGCCACAGTGGACTATGCCCGGTCACTGGAAGAAAAATATGACAAGCAGTTCCGCTTTACAATTACAACGAATGGTGTGCTGCTCAGTGATGAGAATATCGAGTACATCAACCGAGAAATGTCCAATGTAGTGCTCTCACTGGACGGACGCCAGGAGGTCAATGACCACATGCGCCCCACCGTGAACGGCAAGGGCAGCTATGAGGTGATTGTTCCCAAGTTTCAGAAGCTGGTTGCCGGACGGGGGACCAAGGACTACTATGTGCGCGGTACATTTACCCGGGAAAACCTGGACTTTTCCAAGGACGTGATGCACATGGCGTCTCTGGGATTCCGCCACGTCTCGGTAGAGCCTGCCAGCGGACCGCTGGATGACCCCTTTGCCATCAAGGAGGAAGACCTGCCCAGGGTGGAGGAGGAGTATGAGAAGCTGGCCGGAGAACTGATAGGGAGGAAGGACATTAACTTCTTCCACTTTAACGTGGATCTGACTCAGGGGCCGTGCGTCATCAAGCGTCTGCGGGGCTGCGGTGCCGGCTGTGAGTATGTGGCCATTACTCCGGACGGAGATATCTATCCCTGCCACCAGTTTGTGGGGAAAGAGGAATACCGGATGGGGAACGTATTCCAGGATACCTTTGATATGGGGATTTCCGGCGAATTTGCCAAGCAGAACATCTATACCCGCCCCGCCTGCCGGAAGTGCTGGGCACGGTTTTACTGCAGCGGAGGATGCTCCGCCTCCAACCTGCTTGTCAACGGCGACATAACGAAGTCCAATGAGGTCGCCTGCGAGATGGAGCGCAAGCGTTTGGAGTGTGCCATTGCCCTCAATGCCATAGCGGCGGGCATGGGGGAGCGAGAGGATACAAATTGTAATAATACAGAATGTAATCGCTGTGATGATTGCAACGCGTAAAAAACAAAATTTGGCGACGGACAAGACGCTGAAACACAATATTTAGAAGAAGGGCGCCTGAAAAGTCAGGCGCCCTTCTTGTTTGCGTTACATAGTTTACATAAAGTTATTTACATAACAAATAAGAGAAAAATAAAAATGTGAACAAATTTCTGAAAAAGACTTGCGAAATGTGTCGGATACAGCTATATTAAATCTAGACATTTAAACTCGCCGAAGTGGTGGTGCATGTCTATTTTTTTCTTCCCGCTCATAAGGTTGTTACTGAGGTGACAGCCATGGGAAAGCGGGTACGAAAAAAATGGACCATACTGTGGGGGCGC
>OGGQ01003232.1_pt1 | contig 15674 bp, 16 predicted proteins | sample 1571191 | NCBI WGS metagenome assembly OGGQ01 (sample SAMEA2582061, study PRJEB24529) | metagenome | biome: Human gut stool | place: China | collected 2011
ATGCGGACGTGTATGTCTTTTGCGTGCTGAAACACAAGGATCAGGAGACGATCAATCCTCTTGATCTGGCCCAGTGGGATTTTTACCCCGTGGCGACACGTAAGCTGGATACATCTTTGGGAAATCAAGAAACGATTTCCCTTGGTTCCTTAATCTCACATTGCAAAGTAATGGCTTGTCCTTACTCGAATTTAAAGGATGCGATAGGAAAAGAATGTCGCACATGAGTGTTGCAGCTATTTGCTGTTTTTCCTCGGACGGCCCGCCTGCTTCTTTGGAGGCTGCGGGTCGTTTTTCATTTCCTTTTCAATGCGCTGCATGAGTTCGGAGGCATCGAGGAAAAAGACAGCCGCGATCTGAACAAGGGCATTGATGGAAAGTTTCGTGTGAGCATGCTCAATAAAGGAAATATATGTTTCAGAAAGTCCAGCAAGACCAGCAAGTTGCCCTTGAGTCAATCCCTTCTTTTCACGTTCTTCCCTGATAGTTTTGGCGATAGCCCATGCGAGTGAGGAGTTTTTTTCCATGCTCTAGGACTAGCCGATTGCTTGCATAAAAATATTAACTAGACTAAATGTTTTACCCGGTACTCATGGAATATTTTTTGCGGAGGTATCGGATCATGGAATGTGCTCGTCATTCGGGTAGGCAGGCGGTAGCAACTTGTAATCTTTGCGGTAAAGGCTTGTGCTCCGAATGTGCGGAGAGGTTCGCGCCGCCGTTGTGTGAGGCGTGCCTGATCTCGCACAACAGAAATGTAGCCGTTAGGCTTGCCGTTGAACTTGGTATTACCCTGCTTATCGCAATCGGGATTGCGGCTCTGATTGCAAGCAGAGAGAGCGGTACATGGACAGGCGGTTTTTCTCTGGGAATCATTGTTGCCTGTACCTATTGGGGATGGCAGTTTGTTGATGGGGCCGCAACGCCTTTTGCGTATACGTCAGGGGGTGCGTATGCTTTTTGTGCGCTGCTGAAAATTCTTTTTGCGGTCTGCTTGGGAGTGCTTGTAACGCCTTGGCAAATTTTTAAGCGGATCAGGGAGATTCTCCGAATCAGGAAGCTTGAAAAGGACATACGAGAAGGCTCTGTCTAAAAAAAGGGAGCCGCCTGATTTGGGCGACTCCCTTTTTTTGCTACAGGAAAAGATAGAGGACGATGATATTCATGATGCCGGAAATGATCGCTCCCAGTATGGCGCAGAAACAGCAAAGTCTTGAAATATCCAACTGTTGTATATCGTAAATGATGCGCTGTGTTTTTTCAAAATTCTTTTGTGCCTGTTCTCCCGCTTTCTCGCAACGGACGAGAGTTTCTTCCACTCTGGCTGCAATTTGAACTGCCGTTTCAGCAGGATAGTTCCTCACCGTGTTCGCGGCTCTTCTCACATCGTCTACGCTGGTTTTGATGGCATTTTGCAAGTCTTTCAAAAGCACTATCACTTCCTGCGTACTTTTCAGCTTGAGTTCTTCCTGCTTGTTCAAGATGGCAATCCGCGCCTGCAACAGGGTTGTATCGTCCACCTCCTGCAACACCGCCTGACTGGCTTCCGCACTCATGTTCCTCAACGTATCTATCTTGCTCATGGTACAAGCCTCTTTTTTTAAGATTACTCCATGTGTATTGATGGCCCAGACTGCTTCCTTTGAACGCAATACCATCCATTGAAAAACTGATTCCCGAAATGAATCCTGTTTTTGCCGTATTCATGCGAACAGCGACATGCGCTTGTTTCAGTTTTTCCGTGAAAGAAGAAAGTGTGCATGGTTGAGCCAGTGCCGTGTCAATAACCAGCTGTAACTTCATACGATATGATGATTCACCCGTGCGGAGAGCCTACTCCACTTCTCCTTTTGTGGGGGCTTTGCGGGCTGCAGACTGGCTCATGGGAACAGGTATGAGGTTCCATTCCTTTTCAAGCATCCGCATGATCACCTCTTGTCGTTTATAGTCGTGGGCATCGCTGACAACATTTCCTTCAAGGTCAATGCGATTCGCAAGAATATGAATGTGAGGATGCTCCGTGTTCGTATGTCGGCTTACGACATACTGATTATTGGTAAAGCCCATCCCTGTGAGCCACCTTTGCGCGGCCTTGCGCCACTGTTCATCGGTAAGCTGTTCCGTGGGATGGATACTCAGGCTGACATGGCAAACGGCTTTGCCCAGCGTCGGGCGAAGTGCGCGAATGATACCGAATTCTTTCGCCAGCTCCTTGGGTGTTTGACCTGCCACGTTGGTTTCCAAAAGGAGTCCCTTACCCTGTTTCAGGTCGTACTCCAACGCACCGCGAAAACCTTTACCCTTGATCAGCTTGGCGATCATGTTGTTGCCCCAAGACGGCACGCTGTACCGTAAGGAGAGTTTGTTTGACGCCAGACAAGAGGGACAGGGTGAGTCCCTCTATCCGTCCCTCATTCGCTGTCCGTGTAAGTTGGTTGAGATTGATTCCCATGCGGGCCAGTTCCGAGTAGATAGCCCTGTTGCTCTCTGGAACAGGGGGAGGAGGAAGACGGCGGGCAAGCGCAGCGATACGCAGCCAACGCGCAGGTGGCATGCCCATAAAGGCGGCTTTCCTTTGCAAACATCGCCATTCCTCACTGTTGACCCTGACGTCTATCGTGAGCCTCCGTACAGTGTCCGGCGGACTCTTGGGCCTGCCCCGTCTTTTCCCTTGGCGTTGTTCCATCATGCCTTTCCTTTCCTGCCCCGCAGGGCAAGCCGTTTGAGCGAAGCGAAAACATGGCTTGCTACAAGCCCGTCATGAAAAGGGTGGTGAGTGTCCCGCTGTCCCTGCTCCTAGGAAAAGGGACAGCGGGACTGAGCCAAGACTCACAACGCACCGTCCAGCTTTTTTTTCAAGCGTCCAACTGCGGATTTGGATATGCCCATTTCATCAGCGGCATCTCTGATGGAATATCCCTCTGCTTGTAATTTCCTGAACTCCTCCAGCTTCACGTCTTCCAGCTTACTTACTGCCCAGTACACCATGTCACCATCAGACTGAAGGTGCGCTTCAAAAGGCTCTGCTTCATCACCCGCCAAATTTCTGGCTTTAGTAAGATGAACCTCAAAGCGCGCTCCCTCTGCCATGCGGTACTGTCTGGGACGTCTCAAGCTGATTATAGTATCCATTATATCTTCTCTGGCGCTGGTTCCTCGCTGATCTCCGTTTTTTCCGGCATGGTGAATGAGTAAGACGCTCATACCCCTGCGCCGCAGCTCCAAAAGCCATGCTTGCATTGTCTGCCATGACTGAGATTCATTTTCTTTACCTGAGCGGCATAGCGTTGCGATGTTGTCCAGAATAACCAAATCAATGCCTTGTAGATGCGGCTCCAAAAGCAATTGTCCTTCGATAGCGGACAGGTCTGGCATGGGCCTTAGCTGCAAATCTGGCGTAAGTATTTGTAAGTTTTGAAGTACATGAGGCGAAACCGCCATACCGCTTACTAAAGCGCTCAAACGCTCTTGCATCGTTATGGCAGGCATTTCACCATCGACATAAAGAACACGTTTGGACTGTGGAGCACGCCAATCAAATACAGCACCTCCTGATGCTACAGCCAGAGCAATACTGAGGGCGGCATATGTTTTTCCAATCCCCCTCACGGAATGAAGAATACCTAATCCTTGGGCAGACAGAATAGGTTTGAGAAGATATTCGCGTACAGGAATTGGTGTGGACAGGAAAGCGCCCAATTCCATGACATGCAGGTCAGGAGAAATATTCGGGAGCATATTCATGAACATTATCCCCTCACTATTTTCTCTGTTGTACAAGTGTATCGCTTTCTCTCGCTTTGCTCGTGACTCTGTCTTGGTTGGTCGCCCCTGTTTTTTTGTCCGGCAGACAGGCGGATCATACTGCAATGTCTTCGCCGCCAAAGCCAACTTAGAGGCAAAACAGTCATCAACTGTGGTTTGTAGCCATGCAAGCCGCTTTCCCATACGAATTGGGGCTGGAATTGCGGCCCAATTTTTTCGGGCTATGTGACTGTAGATAGACGCCGCTGTGCAATCGAGCATTTCCGCAAGTTTGTGAATTCCAATTATCTGGGGTACCATTGCATAAAACTCCTTATGCTTGAGTAGTGAGTCTCGTACATGACAAACCGTACCCCAGAAGAGATGTGGGAATATACCCAGAAAAAATACCAACTCTCAAAAAAAGAACTTCAGCGCTTACGGCTATGGTTGGCTAGAAACCCAGATGCTTTTCATGAATGGGAAAAAATGGTTGGCTTGACCCCCTCCCAAATCGCCCACCTCATTGCCGAGGAATTTTGTACACAATTTACTGAACCAGTTAGGATTTCTTTTGGGGGCCACTTAAGCTTTGACCACGCATTTACGCTTGAGTCTTTCATGGCATTTCTTGGGCCGCATAAAAGCTGGAGGGAACTTGAAGATGGCTTGCGCCGAATCGCAAGAGTACTGCCTTTGGGAAAGGAGTATGAATTTTGTGAGCGTAAAACGTTTACTGTCTATGAAACATTACGGCGTAAAGACATGTACGGCCTACGGGGAGAAAGCAAAACACCCGAAGTTCTTGCCAAAAAACGCGCAACAGAGAAAAGATTTTTCACTGTCGAAGTAAATGGTAAAAAAATAAAAAAAGAAATGCCCCCATTTGATATAGAGCAATGTCGGCATTGTTGGCGTTATGTTTTTATTGACACAAAAAAAATTACTAAGAAGCCTCCCTTATGCCCGCAACACGACCATATAAGCAGCAATGCTGCCTACAGAGCACGACAACGCTTGCTTCCTAAATATTGGCGGATACGCGGAGAGTTACAAAAATATATTAGTCCTGAGTATAGAAAACACCAGCAACCAAATGAAAATGTAGTTTTTTTAAGAAGACTTGCAACAGCAGAAGATTCACCTTTTCATGCCCTGTCATCATATATGCGTTCGTTAAATTTGCCCCTCAACTCAGATGAAGACATTTTGCGGGCCTTCAATTTTATAGGGGGCATCAAATTACCTAAGGAATATGACAATCAACTTAACGATATGATTAATTTTTTATTGGGATTAAACAGCGAATCACCTGTTCCGCTTACCATTCTTGACTGCATAAATGCGGAAGCCTGGTTGAGGGCTGGAAAAAACTGCCTTTACCCGTAGTGGCGTATTTAGCCATCTTGTGCTGAATAGTCGAATGCTATTTCACCTAAGAAAAGGCCATATGTGGGAAAGGCTGGGTACTTCTCCTGCTCCAATTTTGCTCCACTAGGGATGGAAAATGGTGCAAAGATGAGCTTATGCATGATTAAGCATCTATCTGAGTTTATCTGACTAAGATTGATAACTACCGATAATTGCTGAACTCATTTTGAGACTTAAAATCCCTGGACCGCAAGGTTGTGCGGGTTCAATCCCCGCTCTGGGCACCAAAACAAAACGAACGGGTTACGATACAAATCCACACCCGTTTACCCTTCAAAATAAGCCCCTTCACGCTTGTAGTTGCAATTGCAAATGCAAACAGGAGGGGGTTTTTCTTTTTTCCTCCCTCCTTCCTCTCCCCACCTCCATCCGCCCCGCAGCCCTTGCGGACAAGACGGCATGTTTTCCTCCATACTCTGTGGGCTGGAAGCGCTTACTTCCCGTGGGAAGTTGGAGGGGCTAGCCGTGCATCCGGAGGACATCCCGGAAGCCTATCGATCTCTGCCGGTTGATCTGCTATCACTGGATTCCGGGAGGAACCTCCCGACATGATGAGGCAATCGGAATCGTTTTCTGTCTTTTTGAAAAGGCCATAGGGACGTCATGCTTTCCATGCTTGCGCTTCTTGTGCTTGGGGGTGCCTTTGTGGGGCTCCTTTCCGGGCTTCTCGGTGTCGGCGGGGCGGTGATCATCATGCCCCTGCTCAACGTATTTTTCGACCGCCTCGGTTTTTCCGTGGACACGACGCAGCACCTGTCGCTTGGTACATCCCTCGCCACCATCCTGTTCACATCCCTTTCCAGCGTGCTGGCGCACAGGCGCTATGGTTCCGTGCGCGCCGACATCTGGAAAAAGATGGCCCCCGGCATCATTGCGGGCACGCTCGGCGGCGCGCTTCTCGCTCCACACCTTCCAGGATTATTCCTGCGCGGCTTTTTCGCCTTCTTCGTCATGCTGGTCGGCGTTCATCTGCTCTTCAATTCCACCCCCCGCCCCAAGACCGGGCGGCTCGAACGGGCCATGCTTCCGGTCAGCATACTCATCGGCCTGATTTCGAGCCTTGCGGGCATCGCCGGGACCATGCTCTGCGTGATTTTCCTGGTCTGGGCCGCGATCGATTGGGCCGACGCCGTGGGCACGTCCGCCGCCCTGAGCTTGCCCATCAGCCTGACCGGAACCCTCGGATATGCCATCGCAGGGTGGAACTTCCCGGAGCTTCCTCCCTACTCCGTAGGTTTCGTGTACCTTCCCGGGATGTTCTGTCTGCTGGTTTCCAGCATGAGCATGGCCGTTGTAGGCGCACGGCTGGCCCATTCGCCGCGATTGCCGATGCAGGCCTTGCGCCGCTGTTTCGCGGTCGGCAATATCCTTCTCGGTCTTTCGATACTCCGCTCCGTCCTTTTCAGATGATTCCGGCACAACTCAAGAAACAAAGCAGAAGCTCCGCACCGGCATATTCCAACACCCCGCCTTCCCTAAGAAAAACGCTGCCTCCCGGCGAAAGAACGCAAAAAATCCCGGCAGGAAAACCTGTCGGGATATTCTTTTTTGCTGGTGGGCCATCGGTGACTTGAACACCGAACCAACTGATTAAGAGTCAGCTGCTCTACCAATTGAGCTAATGACCCAAGGACATTTCGTCCGCGCTCATTGCGCGAAAAGGGATGTACCGAAAACGGAGGGCTGTGTCAACGTATTCTTAGCACTTTCCGGATTTTTTTCCTCAATAGAAAGAAAAAGTCTGTTTTTTTCGCTAAGTAAGAAAATAACCCCTTTCACGCATGGCGCCCACTCCTCTCCGTACTCCCGGCCAGCCGTCGGAGGGGAACCTTTCATCACACGATGAAGCTCCTACGAATCCCATGCATTAAAAATGCCGCATACTCCACCAATCGTCATTCAGTTTGATATTAAATGTGTAAAACAATATACCTCTATTTGACAGAATATCACTGGAAATACTAACATAAATAAATATCAAGCGGATATCGGATTAAAAAAAATGAAGTACTCGTTAATAAAATAATACTCATAAGGAATAAATATGGGGTTCACAAATACACCTACTTTGGAAACAGAGAGACTTCTATTAAGAAGATTCTCTGAAAACGATTTATACGCCTTGTTCAAAATACATAGCGATAAAGACGTAAATACGTATTTGCCTTGGTTCCCATTACAATCCATAGAGGAAGCAAGCCTTTTTCTTAGGGAAAGGTACTTGGACACCTACAGGCAACCTTACGGTTACAAGTATGCGATTTGTTTAAAAAATGATAATATTCCAATAGGGTATGTCAATATAGGCATCAATGAGCCCCATGACCTTGGCTATGGGCTGCTCAAAGCCTTTTGGCGCAACGGCATTGTAACCGAGGCGGCCAATGCCGTTATTCACCAAGTAAAAAAAGATGGCATTCCTTACATTACGGCCACACACGATATCAAGAATCCCCGTAGCGGAAATGTCATGAAACGCCTGGGTATGCTTTATCAATATTCGTATAAGGAACAATGGCAACCTAAAAACATACTGACTACTTTCTGTATGTACCAGCTGAACTTTGATGGACAAGACAAGCGGGTATATAAAGGCTATCTGGACCAATCACCCAATCAAACGGACTGATACTTGATGAATGCCTACCGCGCTTGTGGTGCTCCCCGTTGGATGGAGCGGACCAAAGCCACCTTTTAAAATAGGAGCATATATGAAAAAAGGACTTTCGATTTCTCGAAAGTCCTTGGTTCGTTTTGCTGGTGGGCCATCGGTGACTTGAACACCGAACCAACTGATTAAGAGTCAGCTGCTCTACCAATTGAGCTAATGACCCGTGCCTCGCGGCGTGAAAAGAGGTTTAGTCCAAATAAGGGGTGAGTGTCAACACCCTTTTTGCAAAAGAAAGGAAAAAACGCTACCGTCCCTCCCATGAAAACGAAAAACACACTCCATATATGGCTCGTACTCTGCCTTGTAACAGGCTTCCTGCTGTATGCTGCGTCTCTTACTCACGCAGAATCACTTCCTTTTTCATTGGATACGGAATATGCCGAACTGGACGGGCATCCTGCGGCCGTACTCTGGGTGACGCCGCAGAAAGGCTATCACACCTACTCCCACTATGCGGACGCGCCCATTCCCACCAGTTTGAACGTCCGCAACGTGCAGGGACAACCCGCCGCAGCCGCAGTCCTCTACCCGCAGGGCCGGCTTACGCCCGACACATTCGAGCCCGCAAAGCAGATTCTCGCCTATACCGCCCGGTTCCCGATCTTCATCCGTTTCGATGCCCCCGTACCCGGCCCCCTCTCCGCCGATCTGTCCATGCTCCTCTGTTCGGATAAAAACTGTGTCCCCGTACAGCAAACGGTTTCCCTGGCACTCCCCGAAACGCTGCCTCCGCCGAGCCCAGCCGCATTGGAGGCGTATGGGCAACTCGGTAAAGCCGAAACATCCCCCGCCTCTTCCGAACCCGTTTCTCCGCAAGCCCCCCCACAGCAATCCGTCACCCAGCTGACGCCGCTTTCCGGGCCGTCCGTCCAGCTTGCCGGAAGCCCCGCTGAGCCTGACGAATGGCGGTTCACGCCGCGTTTCCCGCAGGAATCGCTGGAGCCTACAGCCCTCGGCACGGCCCTGTTCCTCGGGCTGCTGGCTGGCCTTATCCTCAATGTCATGCCCTGCGTGCTGCCCGTGCTGACCATGAAGGTTTCCGCCCTGCTGAGCTCGTCGGGTTATGAGACCGAAGGTCAGCGCCTCGCCCATTTCCGCGAGCACAACGTACTGTTCGCCGCCGGGATCCTGACGTGGTTCCTCGTGCTGGCCTTTTGCGTCGGCGCGCTCGGATTGGCATGGGGCGGCCTGTTCCAGAATACCCATCTCGTGTACGGGTTGCTGATCCTCGTCTTTTTGCTGTCCCTCTCCCTGTTCGACGTGTTCACGCTGCCCGTGCTCGATTTCAAGGTCGGCGCGTCACGCAACCCCAAAACGCAAGCCTACCTCACCGGCCTCGTCGCCACCCTGCTGGCCACCCCGTGCAGCGGCCCTCTGCTCGGCGGCGTGCTCGGCTGGGCGGCACTCCAGCCCCTGCCCGTTATCGTCGCCGTATTCACGGCAACCGGGATTGGCATGGCCTTGCCCTATCTCGTCCTGGCGGCTTGGCCCGGCGCGGCCCGCATCCTCCCCAAGCCCGGCGCATGGACCGGGATCATGGAACGGCTGGTCGGCTTCTTTCTCATGGGTACCGCCATCTACCTACTGTCCATTCTCCCCGAGTCGCAGCGGCTCGCCGCGCTCGTCACCCTGCTCGTCTGCGCGCTGGCGGCGTGGATGTGGGGGCAATGGGGCGGCTTGCGGGCCTCGGGGCGTCAAAAGCTCTTTACGGGCGCGCTCGCGCTCCTTATGGTATGCGGCTCCATCTGGTGGAGCGTGCAGCCCGCCCCCGAACCCGCGCCGTGGGAAACGTTCCGGGCGGACACGTTCCGTTCGCTGCTGAAAAAAGAACCGCTGATGGTCGAATTCACGGCGGACTGGTGCCCGTCCTGCAAATTCCTTGAGCAAACCGTGCTGACGCCCAAACGCCTGCACGCCATCACGGAACGCTACGGGCTCCGCCTCATCAAGGTGGACCTGACCCGGCCCGACCCGGAAGCGCAGGCGCTGCTCCGCGCCATCGGCAGCGTCAGCATCCCGGTCACGGCCATTTTCCCCAAGGGCCTCCTCTCAAACAGCCCCATCGTGCTCAGAGATCTGTACACGACGAGCCAGCTTGAGGACGCCCTTGCCACCCTGTCTCCCCGGAAGTGAGTATGCTTGTGCAAGCTTCGCAGGACGCCCTGCGGCATCTGGAAATCATTATGGTGGGAACCAAGTTCCCGGAAAACATCGGCATGGCGGCCCGCGCCTGCGCCAACACGGGCTGCGGGCGCCTGACGCTCGTCAGCCCCGCGTGGTGGGATAAGGAAAAAGCCCGGCCTCTGGCCACGGCCAAGGGCGAGCCCCTGCTCGACGCCATTGAGGTCAAACCGACGCTCGGCGACGCGCTCGCCCCCAACGTCCTGACCTTCGGCACCACGGCCCGCACGGGCGGCTGGCGGCGCGGGCTGCTGACGCCGGAACAGGCCGCCGGGGAAATCGCGCCCCTGCTCCACGAAGGCAGCCGGGTCGCCATCGTCTTCGGCTGCGAGGATCGCGGCCTGAGCAATGCCGACATCGAGCAATGCCAGCGCCTCGTAACCATCCCCACCGCTGGAGAGGCTTCTTCGCTCAATCTGGCGCAGGCCATCCTCATCCTTACCTACGAATGCATGAAGGCGGTCAGCCGCGTGGACCCGCAGCCGTCGCTCGGCAACGATCCCGGCCAGCAGTCGCGCCGCATCACGCACGAGGAACAGGCCCTGCTCTACGCCCGGCTCAAAGAAACGCTCCTCGCCATCGACTATCTCAAAAGCGACAATCCCGACTACTTCCTGATGCCCCTGCGCCGTTTCCTCGGCAAGTCCGGCCTGAGGCGGCACGAGATGGATATGCTCATGGGCATCTGCCGCCAGGTGGGCAATCTCAGGAAGGAGGCGGGAAAATAAACGGGCAGGGCCTCCGGGAGCAAGGGCCCCGCCCTTGCCCTTGGGCGAATAGTTCCACCCAGCCTCCGGCGGCCAAAGCAAAAAGGATATGCACTGGTTCAAGCCAATCCGCTCCAACACGCCCAAGGAGGCACGCTTCTGGCCGGACTGCGGGATCGAGCTTCTTCCGAACCGCCGCCGGATAATGCCGTGTTACGAAGAGTCCGCACCAAGGAGCCGCGCATGGGTAGAAAGCCATCCCCACCCGATAAAGATCCCACTCCCCACTGGTCGATATCCGGCCTGATCCTAGGGGGGCTTTGCGTATGTGCCTCCGAATGGGTGATCGCCTATAGTGTCACTGGCGGACACCCGGCGAAACTCATTCCCACATTCTTCATCGTCATGTTCCTGCTTCTTGTCATAGTCAGGTTTACAAACGTTACGGACAAACATTTTCCGGAAGCCCCCCCTTCCGACAGCCAGCCGGGTATGGAGGCTTCCTCCTCCGGGCAGCCGCCTCCCACGACAAGGCTCCTTTTCACCTCTTCGCCTTTCTGGGACCGCGTGCTGCTGACTGTGCTCGGAATCGTCAGCTTCTTTCTATGGTCGCACTCCAAAGGCGATGTCCCCCGCGACATCTTCGGAACGCTTTTTCCTCTGTCCTTCGTATTGGCCGTCCTCTATCCGATGTTCTTTCTCCCCATAGCCCCTATGTCCCCTGAAGAAAAACGCAGGTGGCATCTGAAAAAACAAAAAAAGCGGCTCAAGCGGCAAAAAGCCAAAGCGGATAAAAAACGGCGCTGCAAAAGCTGATTCTTCTCATTGGATCAAAGCGCGCAATCCGGAAACGTACCTGAGACGCTGTACGAACGCGCGCCTTGCGGGTATAACCGCCTCTTATTCCTCTACAGCATCAAGGAGTCGTCATGCGTTCATCATCCGTATCCCCGTATGATCTTCAGGACTGGGCCAAGCGCGCAGGTTTCGAGCTTACCGAAGAAACCTTGCCCCCGCTCGCCGGATATCTCGGACTGCTCATACAGTGGAACAGGGTCATGAACCTTGTCGGCACCCGGACGGCTGAGGACACCTTTTTTACGCTGGTCGTCGACAGCCTGCATCTCGGGCGTTTTCTGCGCGAAGACGTGGAATACAGCGCTGCACCTTGTTGCTGGGATCTGGGCTCGGGAGCCGGGCTTCCCGGACTTCCTCTGCGTATGATCTGGCAAGAAGGCGATTACTGGATGGTCGAAGCCCGAGAAAAACGAGCCCTGTTCCTGTCCACGGTCCTCGCCCAATATCCCTTGCCCGGAACCCATGTCTTCCGGGGCCGCGCCGAAGCGTTTATGGCCGGACCGCCCGCACGGACAGCGGATCTCATCGTCAGCCGGGCGTTTATGCCGTGGCCCGGCGTTCTGGAACTCGTCAAAGGCAACCTGAATCCCAATGGCGTGGTCGTACTGCTTTTGCGCGAACGCCTCCAAGAGTCTCCGGATTGGGAACAGGCCGCACAGAACTGGCGTATTGCCGGGCAATATACGTATACGGCGTCCCGCACCCAGCGGTACCTGTATGCCCTGACCGCTCAAGACGCACTATAATTCACAAAACGAAACCATCTGAAAAAACTTCTTTTCAGCCCATTGAATTTTTTTTGGCAATCGTCAAAAACTCTTTTCAATGGGCTTTTTTTATTTAAACAGTGATTCTAGCAAGATAACCAATCTAGCAATACTTATTCTCTTTCTACAGGAGAAAAAAGTCACGAAACGTACTAAAAAAAGAATCTAATGGCCTTGTCTTCCGATGAGAATCAGGTATAGCTAAGAACAGGTGGTGCTGTTTGAATACGCAACCAAAGGAGAACCCTTATGTCTGCCAATCTTATTTCTGCCGTTCATGATCTTGTTTTAGAAAGCGGTCTTGGTGCCAAAAACATTGCCGCCGCCGTGGGCAAACCGTATTCCACCCTGCTGCGTGAAGTGAACCCCTTCGACGACGGCGCGAAACTCGGCGCGGAAACCCTCGTCGACATCATGCGGGTCACTGGTAATATCCAGCCGCTTGAGCATATAGCCGAACAGTTCGGCTATGAGCTCAAGCGGACCCACTAAGCCACTCCCGTACAATGCCTCCCCAAGCCCAAAGAACCACCATGACGCACACCACCGCCCTATTGCCCCGCCTGTCGGGGCTTTTTCATATCCGTTCTCCCCTTCCCCCAAAAGTCCTCGGCAAGCCGAGGATTTTTCATAGGTACACGTAAGCATGGAAGTTCCCGTACTGGGAGTTTTTCCTGCATGACGCCCAACTGAGCCGGACCATTTCGGTCCATATGCCCATGCGTTCAACGGTACAAAAAAGAGAGGGGTGGCGCCCCGCCTTTTTCCGTTCCCTCAGTGCGGCAAATGCCGCGTCTGCCGCCAGCTTTCCACCGTATACAGCAGCAAGGCCAGCCAGATAAAAATGAACGTCACCAGCGCAGCCGGGTTCAAGGTTTCCCCAAACATGAATATGCCGAGGAAGAACGTGCAGGTCGGGGAAATGTATTGCAGCAGGCCAAGCGTCATCAGGCGCATATGCCGGGCGGCATAGGCGAACATGACCAGTGGCAGGGATGTGACCGGGCCGGCAAGAAACAACAAAAAGCCTTCCCGAACCGTCGGGCTGCAAAGGAAGCCCTCCCCATTCCAATAGAGCCACAGGATCCAGCCGAGCGAAAAGGGTATCAAAACTATCGTCTCAATGAACAAGCCGGGAAGCGCTTCGACGGAAACCGTTTTTCGGATAAAACCGTACAGCGCAAAAGTGAAGGCCAGCGACAGGGCCAGCCACGGAAACTGATTGTGGCCCAAGAAACTCAGCAGGACACCGATACAGGCCAACAGAATGGCTATCCCCTGAAGGCGTGACGGCCGTTCCCGCAAGAAAAGGAAACCGAACAGCACATTCATAAGCGGATTGGTGTAGTATCCGAGGCTCGTTTCAAGGATCTGTCCGGTACTGATGGCCCATATGTACAGGAACCAGTTCAACCCCACCACACAGGAACTGGCGAACATGGTCAGCGCCACGCGGCGGTTGCGAAAAGCGCTGACGACCTCCGCCCAGCGCCTTGTCAGCATAACGACCGGAAGCAAGCTCACAAACGAAAAAATGATGCGGTAGCACAGGATTTCGAACGGAGCCACGGCATCCAGCATATGCCAGAAAACGACCAGAAAGCCCCAGATGAGAAAGGCGCAAAGACCCGCCAACAACCCGAGCGAATTGCTCTTTACGGACGGAACGGCAAACAACGGCATACTCCACCTTCACAAAGACAGCCATCCTGCAAAACAGGATGGCTGTCCACAATACGGCAAAAACGTCCGCGACTAGCGATTGAACGAACGAGCAAACAGATCCGAAATGGCTTTGCGCCCGTTGGCTTCCATGAACCGGGTTCCCGTGGCGGTGAAGTGCGTATGCTCAATGACGGGCTCTTCCACCTTGACCCAAGCGTCGTTCAGCCAGCGATACCAGCCGTCCTGTTCCTGATCGAACACGAGAAGGGGCTTGTTGCAGATCTTGGCGAACTCGGCCCCCCAGCCGGTACCGCCCTTGACGGTCTGATCCGGCTGGATGTTGCCCACGACCACGACTTCCTGACCGCTGCTGACCTGCCAGCAAATGGACTGCAGGACCTTGCGGAACAGGGGAGCCTTCGTGAATTCCCGGCCCATAAGGCGGGAAACATAGGTCAGGCTCACATCTTTCAGGGCCAATTCTTCGGAAGTGAGGACGCGCACGCCGCGCTTCCGTTCGATCTGGTGCCCATCAAAGCTGTAGTTCACTTCTTCAATGCCCCAAGCCTCGGCCTGCGCGCCGAAAAACTGCTCGGTTCCGGCGGCCCCGCCGCTGAAAAGAACACACTGTTTCGGATCCAGCATGGATGCTCCTTGGTTGTTCGTCATGCCGGCGCACGACGGATTATACGATGCCGCAATACGGCGTTCCTGCAAAGGCTAACGGGTCACACGCGCCGAGCCGTCGCTTCCGCGCAGTACGCGGACACGTTCACCCGGAGAGAATTGCTGATCGGCGGCCTGAACAATGGACAACTGCTGTCCGTTTTCCAGTTCGACCGTAATTTCGAGGCCATTCTGCTTGGTCAGCGCCTTCTCACCGGCATAGCCGCCAGCCGCGCCGAGGGCTGCACCCGCGATAGTCGCCAGCGTCTTCCCGCGTCCGCCACCAACCATATTGCCGAGCACGCCCCCTACGACGCCTCCTCCCACTGTCCCAAGGACGGCGGGACGATCTTCCTCAAGCGTAACGGGCTGCACGGAAACCACCGTGCCGTACTGCACCGTTTGAGCGCTGCGCACCTGGCTGCCGGAATAGGTATTGCCGCTGTAGTTGGTGCAACCAGCCGAAAGCATGGCGAGAGCGAGCATGCATACGGCTACATGTTTGATTTTCAGCATAGTAAACCTCCAATCGAAAGTCAGGGGTGAGAACCCTGTACTTTTCAAACTCCTAGCATAATGAGGGCGCAGGGGCAATTCCCTGATGTGCGGTTTCCCCTATGAGATGGGGTGAGAATATGAAGGAAGGGAGCCCCTCTTCTGGAGAGAGACTTCTATTCCCTCCACCGCCCATCTTTCGAAATCCCTAGGCTTTTGATTACGAGGGGTAGCGAGGAGACATTTACCGATTAAGGAAACGATTCCGTGGCCCCCCCTTTCCTCTCAAACACAGGCCTTCTAAAGCCCTTCTTCGGCAAATCGATGAGGCTTGCGGGAAAAGAGAAGAAGGGAAGGCTAACGCCGATTATGGAGCGACCGGGCGGGTAAAGCCGTAGGAAAAAGAAGCTGGGGGGGAGAGGGAGAAACAGCAGGAGGGGCTTGCGCCTAGCCTGAGGCTTGGGGAGGGGTGGCCCGTGATGGGGATGG
>OGGQ01003240.1_pt1 | contig 15635 bp, 17 predicted proteins | sample 1571191 | NCBI WGS metagenome assembly OGGQ01 (sample SAMEA2582061, study PRJEB24529) | metagenome | biome: Human gut stool | place: China | collected 2011
TTCCACACTGCTTTCCCGACGGCGATACCGCTCAATGATAGCGGTCTCAAAGGAGATCCCTTTGAGCTTGGGTACCTTGAGGGTAACGTCCCCGGAAGCGGTGGTGAGGTTCCGGCTGTAGTGGCCGCTGCGGTAGCCCTGGCGCTGCTCATTACGCGCTCGTACCGGGCCGCCTGGGTCAGTTTCTCCGCCTCGGCCTCCAACAGTTCGTTGAGAGTTTCCTCTACACTGCCCCGAACCAGTTCTTTGATTTGACCCTTGATTACTTCCTCGTTCAGCTGTACAATCTTTTCGGACATGGTTTGCTGTCTCCCTTCAGAATGGTGTGTCGCGACTTCATTCTACCAGAGGGCTGCAAACCATGTCTCTTTTTATCTACTTTTCAATTTGCGAAACTTATTGTACCTTATCCTTCTTCATCTTTTTCGCCGGGCTTCTTCTCCCAGCCGAGTATTTCTTCCATGATAAGGGCAAGGGGCAAATCCGTATCTCCAAACATGGCGGCACCTCCCAAGTATCGCTTGAGGCTGGCGCGTCGTGGCGAACGTCACGACGCGCTTCCTGTTTTTTGCGCTGCGCTGGATTTTCGTACTATCGTAATCGGCCTCAGTCGTCTTTTGTAATTCCCATAAATTACCTATCCTCTGGGGCCTCTCTGACGTATTCCAGTAAATCGCCGGGCTGACAGTTGAGAAGTTCACAGATTTTGGAAACATTTTGCAAGGAGATGTATTTATCTTCCCTCAGCGCTTGAATTACACCTTCTGACAATAGTTTTTCCTTGCGGAGCCGATTAGTATTGTACCCGGCTTCCTTCAATGCTGCCAGAATATCCTGCTTGTAAGTAATTGGCATTTTGGCCTCCCTCCGGGGCGCTCCAAAAATTGCGCCTCTCTTCCATTGTCCTTATTCTAACACAGAATTACACAGAAATCAATGTAAAAGTTGTACGAATAATTACATCGATAATTGTGTAATTTGCGAATTGAAATTACACAGAAAATGATGTAAACTATAATCAGTTAAGGGGAACACCCAAAATAAAAGACAAAGGAGAATGAACATGAGCAAGAACGAGCTGGTAGCCAAAATCGAGGCGCTAAATGAGTGGGAAGCTGTTATCGAGGAAGCCAAAGCAGAGGCGGAGGCCATCCGGGACAGCATCAAGGCCGAAATGCTGGAACGCGACACCGAGGAAATGACCGCTGGAAAGTATATCGTCCGCTGGACTTCGGTTCTCTCCAATCGGTTTGATACCACGGCCTTCAAAAAGGCCCACGGCGAACTGTATAAGGAATACACCAAACAGAGCGCCAGCCGCCGCTTTTCCATCAGCGCCTAAAGAAAAGCCCCTTGTCCGACCAGCCGACCAAAGCAAGAGGACAAAGAGCTTTACCCAAACCTCACGGAGAGGGCAAGAACATTATAGCTTGCCCTCTCCCCAAAATCAAGAACAGGAGAGAAAAAGGCATGAAAGAACTGACAAGCTATAACCGCGTGGCCGGGTATCTGAATAAGGTTTTTGACCTGCTGAACGCCGAATTTTTTGAAAATGCACTTTCAAGGCCGACGATCACCATTCAATCCACGCCCCGCGCCTACGGCCATTTCTCCCTGCGGGAAGATACCTGGGTTTCCAAGCTGGGCGGCACCCACGAAATCAATATAGGAGCCGGGACACTGGCCCGGCCCATCGGGGAAGTAGCCGCGACCCTGCTTCACGAAATGGTACATTATTACAACTACGAGAACGGCATACAGGATTGCAGTAGGGGCAACACCTATCACAATCGCCGCTTCAAAGTCGCCGCCGAAGCCCACGGCCTGATAGTGGAGCATAGCGACAAATATGGGTGGAGCCACACAAGCCCCTCTGACGAGTTGCTGGACTTCATTCTGGAAAACGGTTTGACCGACATTCTCATAAGCCGCAACGAGTTTGCCGGGTTCCATATCACCGGGACAGGGACGCACAGCAGAGCAGAGGGCACCACACCGCCGCCGCCGCGCACGTCCAGCACACGGAAATATATCTGCCCTTGTTGCGGCAATTCCGTCCGAGCTACAAAGGAAGTATACATAGCCTGTTTAGATTGCAACGCGCCGATGGTGCTTGCGGGGTGACAGGGAAGGGTGGGGAGCAATCCCCACCTAATTTCCCAAAGTTCGTATAATACCAAAAATACGAACACCAAAACCGAGCAATCACGGGACTTTCCCGCCGCCGCCCATAATACGCGAACTTTCCCGCTTGAAATAACGAACTTTTGACGATGGAGGCCACCATGAACAAGAAAACAAAGGCGCTCACCACCGAGCAATATAAAGAGATAATCCAGACCATGCGCGAGGGGTTCAGCGGTTGCCGCCCCAATGAGCGCATAGCCACCGCCCTTGTGCTGGAAGGGAATTTAGGCTTGCGTATCAGCGATATATTGAAACTGCGGCCTTGTGATATTGTACGGGATGGTGACAGATACCGTCTGGAAATCACCGAGCAGAAAACAGGCAAGCGCCGCGTGTTCACGGTTCCGCTTGTTATCCAGCAATACATAGAGAATTATTGCTTGCGCCACAATATCCACCGTGAAGATCTGATTTTCCCTATCACCGAGCGAGCTATACAGAAACAGCTCCATATCGTGTGTGACTACCTGGGCTTTGAGGGTATCAGTACGCACAGCTTCCGCAAGTGGTACGCCACCGAGATATACAAGGCAAACGGCTATGATATTGCCCTGGTGCAGAGGCTACTACAACACAGCTCCGCCGCCGTGACACAGCGCTATATCGGCATTGAGCCGCAGCGGATAGAGACAGCTATTGAAAATCATACTAGATTGCTATAGGCGGATTCCTAAAGAAATATTGTCAGCGTATGCACAATAGGGTATAATACGGAGGAACAACATATGTTTGAAGGAGTAAAAATGTTTTTAGAAATTAAACGCACTTTAGGAACGCCATATTATGAGTCTGATAATTGTTTGATTTATAATACAGATTCGCTTGCACTCTTGCCTAAGATTCCCCAAGAATCAATCAATCTCACAATAACTAGTCCTCCATATAACATCGGGAAGTCTTATGAATCTATCCTTCCAGTTAGCGAATATATCAACTGGTGTGCAAAATGGATGCATGGTCTATACCACGTTACTGCAAAAGATGGCGCATTTCTTCTGAATTTAGGATATCTTGAGGTCCCAGAAAAAGGGAGAGCTGTTCCGATTTCCTATCTTTTGTGGGATAAATCACCTTTTTTTATGCAACAAGAGATTGTGTGGCATTATGAGGCTGGTGTTGCCAGTAAAAAGTATTTATCTCCCCGCAATGAAAAATTTATATGGTATGTTAAAGATAAAAAACATTATACATTTAATCTTGACCCAATACGAGATCCAAATGTAAAATATCCCAATCAAAAAAAGCACGGAAAATTACGTTGTAATCCCCTAGGGAAAAATCCTGGAGATGTATGGTGTTTTCCTAAAGTTACTTCTGGAGAAAATAGAAGCTCTAAGGAACGAACAAAGCACCCAGCCCAATTTCCTATTGCAGTAATTGAAAAATTCATTTTAGGGATGAGCAATGAAAATGAAATAGTCCTTGACCCATTTCTAGGCTCTGGTTCAACCTGTATTGCTGCATTAAAACATAACCGAAAAGTAATTGGATTCGAAATTTCAGAGGAATATTGCGAATTAGCCGCTCAGCGAATTGGAGATTATCTTAATGAAGATCAGATGTCTTTTACTGATTGGAATACAATGTTATGAGCTTTTTCTGCAAAACATCTCTACTTAAACTTGCTTGCTGCCCTGTTGCCGCTGCTTGCCCATGCCAATCGGAAGCATCTAGCCAGCCAAATCGAATGAGAGATATCGGTTGCCATTCTTCAATTTTATGTACGGGGGGAAAATTTACAGCTAAATAATATCCAGATTTACTTTTACTAGAGTGACTGCCTTTTTGTGCATAGCTTCTATTCCCGTAAATTCCCTTTTGTGAAGATGTCTTAATTTCAATAGAAAAGAAGTCATTGCTATCACAGTGAATGTCTTTTTCCGTGGTGCCAATGCCCTTTCTAAAATCAGGATAGTTTTCCCTTAATTCAAATGGCACAAGTTCATGAATAAAATCCCCTAAAATTTGTGGTGTAGGGAAATATGTTTTTCCAATTACTATGTTTTCGCCAATTATAGAGCCATAAATTTTATTCCAAGAGTTAATCACTGCATTTACCAGAGCACTTGTAGTAATGGGATGTAGCCTGATTAACTCTTTGGTTTTTTCTTCCCAAGCGCCGACAGGCAATCCTTCATATGGTGATACTATCATAAAGAGTCTCCTTCCATAATAGCTGGATTACATTTTACCAAAATACGAACTTATATTCAAGAATAACGAACTCTCACATTCTGATTTATCCGCCTTTTCGCGAAATTTCATGAATTGAGCATGGCTAGGAAAGAATGGAAGTTACATATGAGACAGAAAACGATATAATATTTGTTGCGGCCTTTTCCCTGATTTTATGGTACACTGGATATAAGACCGGGAAAGCGAGGCGGTACACATGGCAAGAGCAGAGAAGCAAAAGGTGAAAACGCTTTTTGTGGCGAAATACTTTCTGGAAAACTCCGATGAAAACCACCCAATTACCGCCGGGGACATTGTGGACTATCTGCGGGAAGAGTGCGGCATTGAAGTGGAGCGCCGCGCCATCTATCGGGATATAGCTGCCCTGCGTGATGTGTACGGTATGGACATAGACGGGGGACAGGGTGGGAAATATCGGCTATTGTCCCGCCAGTTTGAATTTGACGATTTGCGGCTGCTGGCTGAGTGTGTCCACGCCGCCAAGTTTATATCTGCGTCCAAGGCCAAAGAGCTTGTAAAGACCATCAGCGAGTTTTGCAGTATCTACCAGGCGGAAGAACTGCAAAAAGAAGTGTTCCTTTGTGACCGCGTGAAAACGACCCGCAACAACATTTTGCTGACTGTTGGCATTATCTATGCGGCTATGGCTACCAAGCAGGACGGAAAGCCCCACACACCGCAAAAAATCACTTTCAAATATTTGAAATATACACTTCAAAATAAGGGCGAACAGGTGGAGCGCCGCAAAGGGGCTACCTATAAGGTCAGTCCCTATAAGCTGCTGATAAATGAAGGCAACTATTATCTGCTGGCTTTTGATGATAGATACCAGGAGATACGGAGATACCGCGTTGACCGCATGAAGGAAGTAAAGGCCATTGATGAACCGCGAGAAGGTGCAAAGGTGTTTGCCGAGTTGGATATGGAGAGCTATACCCGCCGCGTGTTCTCCATGTTTGGCGGGAAGCAAAAGCGTGTCAGTATCCGCTTTATCAATCAGTTATTAGATACGGCGATTGAACGCTTTGGAACAAGCTCTGATGTATTTTACAGGAAGGATGATGAAAAGCATTTTGTAGTAACCGCCTATGTGGAAGTCAGCGACCAGTTTTTTGCGTGGGTTTGCGGTTTCCGTAAGAGAGCGGCAATTATAAATCCCCCCGATGTGGTGGAGAGTATGAAAAAGTTTCTGGAAGATATTGAAACAAGATACCAAGATGATGAAAGTTGAAAAAACAGGGCCGGAAGTTGTCACTTCTGGCCCCGTTCTTTTCAAAAGTTGTTGGTTATAGACGGTTGAGGTTTTCCCGCAGAATGTCAATCCCCGCCCTGGACAGCGCGATATAATACCGCTGCGTAACCTGGATATTGCCGTGGCCCATCTGGTTACAGAGAAGGTGCGTAGGAGTATTCATTTCCGCCATCATGGTTCCGTAGGTGTGACGCAGATAATGATATTTGAACATTATCCCGTATTTGGCCTTAATCTCCCGCGTGGGGTACTTCATGGAGTTCACCGTCTGAATTTTCCCGTCTGGCAGGCAGTTCACAAGTTCAGTGGAGGGGATTTTGCTTCCGTCCAAGTCCTCGATAATCCGCTGGTTCTGTTCCCGCAAGTCGGCAAGGTGGAGTTGGTCTTGCTCCCGCCGCTTCGCCAAATTCTGAAAATACACTTTCAGTTTGTCGCACATCTGGATTGTACGCTTTGCGTTGCGGGTTTTGAGGGACACCAATTTGATACGGCCCTGCTGATATTGCATTTGTCGGTCAATCAAAATCGTGCCATTTTTCAGATCGACATTTGCCCATTTCAGACCGTAGCACTCATTGATACGCAAGCCGCAATACCGCCCCAGCAAATACGCCGTTTCTGCATTGGTGCCGTGGAAATAATCATCCAGTATGGCAAGTTCTTCCCGGCTGAACGCCACAATATCCAGATCATCGTCTGTTTTCAGCTTTGGCATGTGGATTTTCGTATCTTTGTTGATACAGAGCTTGTTGTAGCTGTCCACATCGAGATAGTTTCGGGAATAGGCTTGCCCGAAGAGCAGATAGAACATCTTCAAGAAGCCCTCCACATAGCGATAGGAGAGGCCCCGGCTGCAATACAACTCCGTCAAGTAGTCCACTACCTCCGCCGCGCTGATTTCATCAATGTACCGCTCCCCAAACCGGGCGCAAAGGTGGTTTTTCCAAAGACTGTCTTGCTTGCGTTTGGTGGTGTATGCCCGGTCATTCCGTCCATTGGTACAGTATTCTTGATAGACCTCTTGAACGGGTTTACGTACCGTGGGCTTTGGCTTGCGGGCATTCAATTCATTGTCAATGGCAATTTGCCGCGCCCTGGTTGCTGCCCTCCGACTTTTCAGCGGATTTCCACGTTCATCTTTGCTGACCTGTTTTGATACCCGTTTCCCGTTTTTGGTGAAGGTGTAGCGAAACGCCCACATCCCGCTTGCAAGCTGGAATACGCTTGCGCTGCTTTCGGTTCCCATGTGATTGCCTCCCAATGTGCAAGTTTGGGTGCAACTCCATGGAAATTGCAGCATGTGAAAAGTTGCACATGTGCAACTGATTTTTTATGTGAATAGGGGATTTTCGCCTGTTTCCCGGCGCCGAACGGCGAAGCCGTTTGGCTACTTCCAGGGCGAGTGCTCCGAGGTGGGCATGTACCTGGCCATGGCCCGTGTGGCCCACCGCGAGGGCTATCCCGAGATCGGCCTGTACTGGGAGAAGGCCGCCTATGAGGAGGCTGAGCACGCCGCCAAGTTCGCCGAGCTGCTGGGCGAGGTGATTACCGACTCCACCAAGAAGAACCTGGAGATGCGCGTTGACGCCGAGAACGGCGCCACCCTGGGCAAGTTCGAGCTGGCCAAGCTGGCCAAGCAGTACAACCTGGACGCCATCCACGACACCGTCCATGAGATGGCCCGCGACGAGGCCCGCCACGGCAAGGCTTTCGAGGGCCTGCTGAAGCGCTACTTCGGCTAATTAAAAGCTAGGATTTCAACCAGAAATCATCAGCAGAGAGGGTGGCAGAAGTGCCCACCCTCTCTTTTTCATTTGCTGTCAAGATATGCAATTATCAAAAATGGGGCACAGAAAGTTTTCTTTCAGAAAGGGCGGGATTGCTCCCGCCCTTTCTTCCTGTCATTGTTCCCTTATCTTATATCATATATAAGTTCTGTTTCAGTTCCTTCCATATCCATAAAGGTTACTACTAATTCCAAAGAATCAGACTCACTGCTTTGGACTTCAAGAGGGACTTCAAAGTAGCCTCTACACTCACGGTTTGCGTCTAACGGCTCAAAGATACTGTCGTAAACATACAGACTGCTACCATCTGCCCCTTGCGCGTCCGCTATGGCAAATTCATATGTGTCAAAAGTATAGCCATCACCATAACGAATTTCAAAGCCTATGTAGTTTTCGCTCTGACTTCCAATTTCAGCCGATTCTTTCCCATTGTATGTCAATTCAGCGGTAAAAAATAGAAATATATCCCCGCTTTCTGCTGTGTAAAAAGAATTTTCTGTTTCACTTTTATACTCATCATCTGCTGGCCGGAGATAATAGCGACCGTTGTTTTCATCTGTTACAGCGTCACTAAACTCAATACCTGTTAAGGTAAACTCCCAATCGTCAGCAGTACCCGTATCCCCAATTTTCAAAACTCCACTTGTCTGATTATTCTCGCCGTTTTCCGTGGTGGTATCGGGTGAATCGCTTGTTTCTCCCCCGCAGGCCGCCAATGACAACATGAGAGCCGCCACCAGAATAAACGCCCATATCTTTTTCATCTCTTTTTATCTCCTTTCCGCACGACCTCCAAAAAGGTGTGCTTGACGATTTGAGTGATGTACCGATCCATACCCGAACTTTCGTATAATTCAATTATATATTAGCGAAATCAAAAAACAATTAACTGGCTGCATAGTGTTTTGAAGTTTCTGCGGCGGCCGCGCATCCTGCAGATTTTTTACATTAACCGATATTGGTTAATCTAATGATACATCAATTTCGGTTAATATGCAAGCAGAAAGTGAGGCTTGCATACGATGATCTCCTATGACAACCTGTGGAATGTGATGAAGGAAAAAGGCATCTCCCAATACGCGCTCATCAAGACCTATCACATCAGCCCGGCCCAGATCACCCGGCTGAAGCGGAACGAGAGCGTCAGCACCCACACCATCGAAGTATTCTGCAAGATCCTGGACTGTGAGGTAGGGGACATCATGCGATATATCCGGGACGAGGAGGCGTAACGGCAGCGCGTTTTTTGCAGCCTGATTCCACGCTCCGCAGACAAAATTCAAGGGCGGGGGATGGTCAAGCGGCCCGGTTTGCGGTATATTGGACCCAGAGAGGAGGGAGGTCCATGGATGCCGGAAAGACAGGCGCCTATCTGGCGGCGCTGCGGAAGGCCCGGGGCATGACCCAGCAGGAGGCGGCGGAGCAGCTGGGGGTCTCCAACAAGACGGTGAGCAAGTGGGAAAACGGCGCCGGGCTGCCGGACATCACGGTGCTGCCCGCCCTGGCGGAGCTGTACGGCGTCACCGCCGACGACATCCTGGCCGGGGAGACCCTGCGGGGGCGGCCCGCGTCGGGGACCGGGGAGGCACGGCGGCGCCTGCTGCTGGTGCGGCTGCGGACCCGGTTCGACATCTGCTTTGCCGGGGCGGTGGCCCTGGCGGTGCTGGCGGCGTTCCAGGTGGCCTACGTCAGCCTGGCAGCCTGGCCGGTGTCGGTGGGCCTCCTATGGATCGGCTATGTGCTGGCCGCCCACCCGGCCCGATACGGCGACGTGGCCCTGGACACCGGGACCTGGGAGAATCTGTACCGCAAGCTGCTGACGGCCTCCGCCGTCCAGTGGTGGGCGCTGCTGCGGCTGGTGCGGCTGGGCAGGCTAGAGCTGGACTTTGCGGAGATGCGGTACTATGACACCATGGATGCGTGGAAGCCGCTGATCTTTGCCGTGGGCCTGGCAGTGCTGTGCGCCGTACTGGAGCGGGCCTTGCGCCGCCGGGCGGGGATGGAGGCGTCGTTGCTGTGGGTGCCGGCGCGGCTGCGGCCAACGCTCCGCCGGGGAGACCGCTTCCTGCGGCGGACCCGGCAGATCTGGCTGGCGTGGCTGGTGTGGGCGGTGGTCCTGGCGGGGCTCTGGTTTTTGGCGGACGGCCAGGTGGACCGGGCGCTGTCCCCCTGGATCGCCCAGTATGGGGAGGACCTGGTCCGCAGCGGCTTCCCGGAGAGCTGGACCATCCTGCGGGGGCGGCTGGAGGCGGACGTGGGCCACTGGATCCGCCTGCGGCAGGGAGTATTGCTCGCCGGCGCCGTCTCCGGGGCGGGCGTGCTGATCTGGACGCTGATGCGGTGGAAAAAGAGCCGGCGCCCTCTTGCGGAGAAGGGGGAAACATGATAGAATCTCCCCTGCGAAGGATAAGGGGAGAGGTTCATGTATCACTACATTTTTTTCGATCTGGACGGCACGCTGACAGACTCCAAGGAGGGCATCCTCAACAGCCTGCGGTATGCCTTTGACAAGCTGGGGGAGCCGGTGCCGCCGGAGAGCACCCTCATCAAATTCATCGGCCCGCCCCTGCAGGACTCCTTCGTGGAATTCTGCGGCTTCACGGCGGAGCGGGCCATGGAGGCCATCCACGCGTTCCGGGAGCGGTACGAGCCCGTGGGCAAATTCGAGAACATGGCCGCCCCCGGCATGGCGGACCTGTGCGCCCGGCTGAAAGAGCGGGGCTATGTGCTGGCCCTGGCCTCCTCCAAGCCGGAGAGTTTGTGCGTGCCCATCTGCGAGCGGTTCGGCTTCACGCCGTCCCTGGCGGTCATCACCGGCAGTCCGCCCGTGGGGGACTGGACCAAGGCGGACGTGATCCGGGAGACCGTGCGCCGCCTGGGCCTGACGGCGGAACAGAGACCGGAGATCCTGATGGTGGGAGACCGGAAGTTCGACGCGCTGGGGGCCAGGGAGTGCGGTATCGACTGCGCGGGGGTGGAGTTCTTCGGCTACGCCGCCCCCGGCGAGCTGGCGGAGAACGGCGCCGTGGCGGTGGTCCGGACCCCGGAGGAGCTGGAGCAGTTTATTTTGAGCCATTGAAAAACCATGGAAAAAAGCGGCGTCCCATACGGGACGCCGCTTTTCGATTGGGAGATGCAGCGCGGGTCAGGCGGCCTCCGCCGCCTTCACCTCCGCCAGGGTCTGGCCCTCGCCGGTGAGGTCGGCGGTGAGCACCGGGTCGATGGGCACCGCCAGATACATGCTGTTGCCATAGACGTACGCGCCGGAGGTGACGGCCACCACCTGGCCGTAGACGTTCAGCAGGGCGCCGCCGCTGCTGCCCTCGGAGATGTCGGCGGTGCTCATGACGCAGGGCAGGGTGTACCGCTCCACCACCCGCTCCGTGGCGCTGACGATGCCGGAGCTGACCGCCAGTCCCAGCCCCAAGGGGCTGCCGATGGCGTAGACCGTGTCGCCCACCCGCAGGTCCCCGGTGCCGGAGGGAGCGAGGTCCAGCGTGGCAAAGGCGGTGGTGTCATGGCCCTCCAGGGCGGTCTGGGAGACGCGGAGCACCGCGATGTCGATGCCCGCGTCATAGTAGATCACGGACTCCACCTCGTACACGTCGCCGGTGGAGAGGACGGCGGTGGCCCGGACTGCGTCCGCGATGGAGTGGTAGTTGGTCACCGCCAGGCCGTCCGCGGTGATGAAGAAGCCGCTGGCATCGCCGGTGGGGATGCCGTCCTTCCAATAGTCCTCGGCCTCATAGGTGTCCAGGCGGAACACGGCGGGGGTGCAGCGGTCCGCCGCCTGCCGGGCGGTGAGGGCGGGATCCAGCAGGCCCAGGGCATTGGCCGCGGGGCGGGAGACGGCGCCCTGGCTCACCAGATGCTGGATCACTGTGGCGCTGCCGTCCCGGTAGGAGAAGGTCAGGGCGTCCACCGCCATCTGGAACAGCTCCCCCTGGGTCAGGGCGCCGGTGGAATAGGAGATGGGGAAGAGGCCGATCCGCTGGGCAAAGCCCGCGGCGTCGGAGATGGTGAAGTCGCCGTCCGCGTCAGACCAGCCCAGCATCCGAAGCAGAAAGGCGCTCCAGGCGTTGGCCGTTAGGGCACCGTCGGGCCGGAACGACACGGAGGTGACGCCGTTGATCCAGCCCTGACGGGCGGCGTAATTCACCTCCTGGGCGATGGAGGCGGGCAGGTCCAGGAAACCGGCGATCCAGTTGTCCGCCGCGGCGGCCTGTTCCGCCCCGGCCAGCCCCACCAGCAGGACGGCGGCCTGGGCCCGGGTGGCGGTGGCGTCCAGATCATATGTAGGATCGATGAGCCCCAGCGTGGCAAGGGTGTCCGCCGCCCGGGCAGCCTCCCCCTCCAGAGCAGAGGCGGCGGGGAGCGCGCTCACCGTCAGGAGGAGCGCGCAGAGGAATGCAGCAAGCCGTTTTTTCATGGGATAGCCTCCGAACATTGAAATCGCCCCCATTTTAGCACCCCTGTGAGAGAATGACAAGGCCCTCTTCACTGGACATACGGAGGAACATCTGTTATACTGGTACTGATTCGAAAAAGGAGCGGCACATGGCGGAACGACTGACAAAGGACCTGTGGCGGCTGGACATTCCCCTGGTGGGGAACCCGCTGAAAAACCTAAACAGCTATCTGCTCCGGGGGGAGCGGAGTCTGCTGATCGACACCGGCTTCCGGCAGCAGCCCTGCCGGGAGGCCATGGAGCGCCAGCTGGATGAGATCGGCGTGGACCGGGACCGGATGGACATCTTCTGCACCCATCTCCACAGCGACCACACGGGGCTGGCACCGGAGCTGATTCGTCCCGGCTGCCGGATCTTCATCGGGGAGATCGACGGGCCTGGGCTGCGGCGGAGCGCGGACGCGGCCTATTGGGAGTCCCTGAACCGGACGTATATCCGGGACGGCTTCTCCCGGGAGGAGATGGACCGGCTCTGGGGCACCAATCCGGCCAAAAACGCGGCCCCGCTCTGGCGGGAGGGACTGTACACTCTTCTGCCGGACGGCGCGGAGCTCCGCTACGGCGGACATACCCTGCGGTGCGTGCTGACCCGGGGCCACACGCCGGGGCACTTGTGTCTCTACGATCCGGACCGCCGGCGGCTGTTTTCCGGAGACCATATCCTCTTCCACATCACCCCCAACATCTGCCGCTGGCAGGGGGTGCGGGATTCCCTGGGAGATTATCTGGAGAGCCTGGACCGGACGGCGGAGCTGGATGTGGCGGAGCTGTATCCGGCCCACCGGGCGGAGACCGGGGACCTGCGGGCGCGGACGGCGGAGCTGAAGGCCCACCACGCCCGCCGGATCGCGGACGCCCTGCGGACCGTGACGGAGACGCCGGGCCTCACCGCCTATGAGATCGCCGGGCGGATGCGATGGAGCATCCGCTGCCGCAGCTGGGAGGACTTCCCCCTGACCCAGAAGTATTTCGCCGTGGGGGAGGCCATGGCCCACCTGGACTATCTGGAGGTCCGGGGACAGGTCCATTGCCGGGAGATCGCCGGCAAACGGGTATATTTCGCCGGAGCAGGCGACAAAATATGAAGGATATAAAGGAGTGCTTTCCATGGACGTGAAAGAGATTTTGAGCAAATGTGACCACACCCTGCTGGCCCAGACGGCCACCTGGAAGGAGATCCAGGCCATCTGCGATGACGGCATGAAGTACGGCTGCGCCAGTGTCTGCATCCCCGCCAGCTATGTCAAGCAGGCGGCGGAGTATGTGGACGGGAAGCTGCCCATCTGCACGGTGATCGGCTTCCCCAACGGATATGACACCACCGCCGCCAAGTGCTTCATGGCGTCCGACGCCGTGGACAACGGCGCCGAGGAGGTGGACATGGTCATCAACCTGGGCTGGGTGAAGGACCAGAAGTGGGACGACCTGCTCTCTGAGATCAAGGCCGTGAAGGACGCCTGCAAGGGCAAGCTGCTGAAGGTCATCATCGAGTGCTGCTTCCTCACCGACGAGGAGAAGATCAAGCTGTGCGAGATCGTCACCGCCTCCGGCGCGGACTATATCAAGACCTCCACCGGCTTCGGGGGCGGCGGCGCCACCCGGGAGGATGTGGCCCTCTTTGCCAAGCACGTGGGGCCCAATGTGAAGATCAAGGCCGCCGGCGGCATCGCCGACCTGAAGGACGCGGAGGACTTTATCAACCTGGGCGCCTCCCGCCTGGGCACCAGCCGCATCGTCAAGGCCGTGAAGGCCATGGAGCAGAAATAAGGAGGAATACACTGCATGGGAACTCCCCACAATGAGGCGGCCCAGGGGGCCTTTGCCAAGACCGTTCTGATGCCCGGCGACCCGCTGCGGGCCAAGTTCATCGCGGAGACCTTTCTCCAGGACGCCAAGCTGGTGAACAACGTCCGGGGCGTCCAGGGCTATACCGGCACCTACCAGGGCACGCCCGTGTCCGTCATGGCCTCCGGCATGGGGATGCCCTCCATCGGCATTTACTCCCACGAGCTGTTCCACTTCTATGACGTGGACAACATCATCCGGGTGGGCAGCGCCGGCGCCATCTCTCCCAAATTGAAGCTGCGGGACGTGGTGTTCGGCCAGGGCTCCTGCACGGACTCCAACTATGCCCACCAGTTCGGCCTGGGCGGCGCCTTTGCCCCCATCGCCGACTTTACCCTGCTGGAGACCGCCGTGGCGGTGGCCCGCCGGATGGGCGTTGAGCCCAGTGTGGGCAACCTGCTGAGCTCCGACGTGTTCTACAACAAGGCGGGCAATACCCTGGACTGGGGCAAGATGGGCGTGCTGGCCGTGGAGATGGAGAGCGCGGCCCTGTACTGCAACGCCGCGGAGGCGGGCAAGCGGGCGCTGGCCATCTGCACCATCTCCGACAGCCTGGTCACCGGCGAGGAGCTGCCCGCCGCCGACCGCCAGACCACCTTCACCCAGATGATGGAGATCGCCCTGGGCGTCGCCGTGGAGATGGCGAAGAAGTAAGCAATCGCTTTCAGATAGAAGATAAGGCTCCCGCAACTGCGCGGGGGAAGTATGAAGGGGGGGCGCTGAGCCCCCCTTCCTGTTTGATCATCCCCGCCGCAGCGGCCGCTTTCGGCGGAGCCGAAAGCGGAAGGCCCGGCGGAAAAGCCGCCGGGCGGGGGGCTGCGTCTCCTTGCATTTGACCGCGCCGACAGAGATCCCGCGGCTTGCAGCGGAACGGCGACAGAGAAAAAACAGGCTGGCAGCAAAAGACGAAAACTTTTTCGGCCTTTGGCTGAAATTTTACAAAAGCGAAAAAAATCTGGACGTTTTCCATAAAAAATTCCACAAAATATGTCGAAAAAGAAAACGATTCGGAAATCCGGTTGCAATCATGGGAAAGTGTTGATATAATGGGCCTGACCCGTGAAGGGGGTCTTGTGGGGATCTCCCACGGATAAAAAAACGAAGGAAGGTAGATTCCAATGAAGAAGTTTCTTGCACTGCTCCTGGCATTGGTGATGTCCCTGTCCCTGGTCGCCTGCGGCGGCGGGAGCGATACCACCACTGACGAGAGCACCGATACGGAGGGCGGCGATACCGCCGAGACCGCCTCTTATCAGGTGGCCATGATCACCGACTATGGCGACATCACCGACCAGTCCTTCAACCAGACCACCTATGAGGCCTGCCAGGAGTTCTGCAACGCCCAGGGCCTGCAGTTCAATTACTACAAGCCCAATGGCGACTCCACCGCTGAGCGCGTGGCCATGGTGGACGCCGCTGTGGCCGACGGCTACAACGTCATCGTGATGCCCGGCTATGCCTTTGCCGAGACCATCAAGGAGACTGCTGAGCTGTATCCTGATGTCACTTTCATTGCGCTGGATGTGGCCCAGGGTGATTTGGACCCCAATGGGGAGGGTTATACCCTGCCCAGCAATGTCTACTGCGCTGTGTATCAGGAAGAACTGTGCGGCTACATGGCCGGCTACGCCGCGGTGAAGCTGGGCTATACCCATCTGGGTGTGCTGGGCGGCATGGCCGTTCCCGCTGTGCAGCGGTTTGGCTACGGCTTCGTGCAGGGCGCTGACGCTGCTGCCGTGGAGCTGGGCATCGCCGACCAGGTCGTGATGGAGTATGCCTATGGCAACCAGTTCTACGGCGACGCCGACATCACCGCCTACATGGACAACTGGTATCAGACCCTGGGCGTGGAAGTCGTGTTCGCTTCCGGCGGCGGCATCTACACCTCCGCAGCTGAGGC
>OGGQ01003242.1_pt1 | contig 15625 bp, 14 predicted proteins | sample 1571191 | NCBI WGS metagenome assembly OGGQ01 (sample SAMEA2582061, study PRJEB24529) | metagenome | biome: Human gut stool | place: China | collected 2011
GGGTTTCACCCCCGTACCCCCACGAACTTTTTGTAAAAAGTTCGATCAAAAACTTCAATTTTTAAAGCCAACAGCCTCTATTCCAGCGACTGCAGCAATTCCAAAAACCTCGATGCCGCCGGCGGCAGACTTACCCCTTTTAAGCTGACCATTCCAATACTTCTTGCTGGAATCGGCTCTGCTAAGTTTACCTCAAACACCTTCTTTTGCCGGAGCTCTTCGGCACAGAACTCCCGTACCATGCAGGATAATCCCAGATTGATGCGGGCAAGTTCTCCCATCAGCTCGTAGGAGGCAAGCTCGATCTCGGGATTGAGCTCAATTCCTTTGCGCAGGAAAAACCGCTGGACATAAAGGCGGCTGTTTGCCTTTTCTTCCAGCATAATCAGCGGCTGGGCGGCAAGCTCCCGCAGGGTAAGTGTTTTTTCTTTGAGAGCAGAAAACTTCTCACCTGCCACAAAGATGTCGTGGATGGGTCGCTCCCAGTGAACGGTGATGCGGTCATCTTCAATCGGGAGATTCAAAAAGGCAGCGTCAATTCTTCCAGCCCGCAGCAGTTCCAAGCTGCCCATGCTGGTACGGTTAAAGATGCTCAGATGCACTTGTGGATAAAGCTGATGAAAATGTTCCAGTGCGGGGAGAAGCAGATGCCGCGCAGTGATATCGCCGGCAGCAAGGCGGAGCTGACCGACCTTCAGCTCATGCAGTCCACCCAGCTGGTGTTCTGCCGATTCCAGCAACCCCAGAGCGGAGCTTGCATATTCATAGAGAAGTTTTCCTTCGGCGGTCAGCTCCACCTTTTTGGAGCTGCGAAGCAAAAGCTGGGTGCCCAGCTGTTCTTCCAGTTGGCGCACTGCCTGGCTGACCGCCGGCTGGGAAAGAAAGAGATCCTGTGCCGCTTTGGAGAAGCTTTTGTTCTGTACAACCTTGCAAAAAACGCGGTAATGTTCCAGTTTTCCGGTCATGCTGTGTTCCCTCCCTGATGAATGTTTGGAGAAAAAGGTGAATCTGCACAAGTTTTGCTAATTTCATTTTCAAGGATAAGCTGTGCTGATAGAATATATTGAATTTATTTATTTTACTTATACTTTTATTTCTATTATAATAAGAATATTGAGTGAAAGCAAGGGCATAGATGCAAGGGTATGTATCCCCCTCTGCTTTCCGGGAAAAGACTTTTGAATCAAAGAAAAAGAGGGATTTTTTATGGAAAGACTGGTAGGTACCGTATCCAGAGGCGTGCGTGCGCCAATCATCAGAGAAGGAGATAATCTGGTACAGATCGTAGTAGATTCTGTTCTGGCAGCAGGACAGAGCGAAGGATTTTCCTTCCATGACCGCGACGTTGTAGCAGTTACCGAGGCAGTTGTTGCCCGCGCACAGGGAAACTATGCACATATCAACGACATCGCAGCAGACGTAAAAGCAAAACTGGGTGGAGAGACCATCGGTGTCATCTTCCCAATTCTCAGCCGTAACCGTTTCTCTGTTTGCTTAAAAGGGATTGCAAGAGGTGCAAAGAAGGTTGTCCTGATGCTCAGCTTCCCTGCTGACGAAGTAGGCAACCATCTGATCGACGAAGATCTGCTGGATGAGAAGGGTGTAAACCCATGGAGCGACGTTCTGACCGAAGAGAAGTATCGTGAGCTGTTCGGCCGCGTTCTGCACCCATTTACTGGTGTGGACTACATTGAGTTCTATTCCGAGCTGATCCGTGAGAGCGGCGCTGAGGTTGAGATCATCCTCTCCAACAATCCAAAGACTATCCTGGACTACACAGACAAGGTTCTCTGCTGTGACATTCACACCAGAAACCGCACCAAACGCATCCTGAAAAAAGCAGGTGCTTCGGTTGTTCTGGGACTGGACGACATTATGACCGAGTCGGTAAACGGCAGCGGCTTTAATCCAAACTATGGTCTGCTCGGCTCCAACAAGGCAACCGAAGAAACCGTAAAACTCTTCCCAAAAGACTGTGATGTTTTCGTTTCGGAAGTAGCAGCACTGATGAAGGAAAAAACCGGTAAGAACATCGAAGTTATGGTTTACGGTGACGGCGCGTTCAAAGATCCAGTCGGCAAGATCTGGGAACTGGCTGACCCGGTTGTTTCCCCAGCTTACACACCAGGTCTGGAAGGTACACCAAACGAGGTAAAACTCAAATATCTTGCAGACAATAACTTTGCTTCTTTAAGCGGTGATGCACTCAAGGAAGCAATCTCCGACTACATCCGCAACAAGGACGCTGACCTGAAAGGTCAGATGGTATCCCAGGGTACAACCCCAAGAAGACTGACCGACCTGATCGGCTCTCTGGCTGACCTGACTTCCGGTTCTGGCGACAAGGGCACTCCAATCATCCTGATTCAGGGATACTTTGATAACTACACCAAATAAGCTGTATGACAAAAAGGCGAGGGAATCTGGATTCCCCCGCCTTTTCTTGCATCCATAGGGGGATTTGTAGTATACTGAAAAAAATTTATCCGGATAGAAATGGAGGGAAACAGATGAAGCAGCTAGAGACCCCGCGCCTGATCTTGCGTGGGTTTGTAATGGAAGATCTGGACGATTTTTATTCCTATTGCAGTGACCCGGATGTGGGAATTCATGGCGGTAGAGAGGCGCATCAAGACAAGCAGCAAAGTGCCGAAGAACTGAGAAAAAGAATCAGCGAGGACAAAACATGGGCAATCTGCAAAAAGGAAAGCGGGAAAAATATCGGTATGGTCTGGCTGGAACCGGATTTTCGCCGGAAACGAAGTTTTGACCGATGCCGGGTGCTGGGATACCTGTTGGCAAAACCGGAGTGGGGGCAGGGGTTAATGACTGAGGCAGTACAGGAGGTACTGCGGTATGCTTTTGAGGAGCTTTCCCTTGAGCTTGTGAGCACCTACCGCTTTTCCTATAACCAGCGCAGCGGCAGGGTAATGGAAAAGATGGGATTTGTCTGGGAAGGAACGCTGCGCGATGCTACCGAACGGTTTGACGGTGCGCTTTTGGACGTGATGTGTTATTCGATCAGCAGGAAGGAGTATGAAGAATGGCAGAAGAAAAACAGCAACTGAAAACACTTTTGACCCGCAGGATGGAGCTGCGTTCTTTTTGCATGGAAGATCTGGATGACTTTCATGCACTGTGCAGCCAGAAAGAGGTTATGCTTTCCGCAGGATTTTCGGTGAGTAAAGATCTTGAGGAGAGTAAAAAGACGCTGGAACAGTACAGCAAGTGTTCGACGATGTGGGCTGTCTGCGACCGTACCAGTCATCGGGTGATTGGAGCTGCATGGATGGACGGAGATCCACTGCGCCGCATGAAGATGAACGAAGCAAGGATGATTGGTTATCTTTTTTCCAAAGAATGCTGGGGGAAAGGTCTTGCTACCGAATTGGGAGAAGAACTGCTGCGCTACGGATTTGAAGAACTTGGATTGCTGGTTATCAGCGCAGGATATTTTTCCACAAACCCAGCCAGCGGACGGGTTCTGGAAAAGCTTGGGTTTACCGAAGAGATTTTCATGCGGGGAGCGTATGAGTGCGCTGATGGCACCATTACCGACAATATCGACTGCTCGATGACGCGGGAAGAATATTTCCAGAAAAAAGGTCAGGAAGAAAAGAAGACACTTTCTACTAATCGTCTGGTTCTGCGCGCCTTTACGATGGAGGACCTTGCAGATTTTTATGAATACTGCAAAGACCCCGATACTGGAATCCATGCAGGTTGGAAGCCGCACGAAAGCATGGAGGAAAGTCGCGATATTCTCCATCATTTTATCGAAGAGCGGGAAGTCTGGGCAATCTGCGAAAAGCAGAGCGGCAAAGTGATTGGTTCCATCGGTCTGCATCGTGACAGCAAGCGCCGCAGAAACTTTAACCAGTGCCGTATGATGGGGTATGTTCTCTCCAAAGCATACTGGGGGCAGGGACTGATGACTGAGGTGGCAAAAGAGGTGCTGCGCCATGCCTTTGAGGATTTAGGGCTTGAGATGGTAACGATCAGCCACTTTTCCTATAATCAGCGAAGTGCCAGAGTGATCGAAAAACTGGGATTTCATCGGGAAGGTGTCCTGAGAAAAGCATTTCTGCGCTATGACGGAAGCCTTTTGGATGATGTTGGCTATTCGATGACAAAGCAAGAATATCAGAATTTGTATTGTGGGGAGACAAGATAACATGCGCTATCAATATTTGCTGTTTGATTTAGACGGTACCATCACCGATCCAAAAGTGGGGATTACCACCTGCGTTCAGTACGCGCTGGAGCATTTTGGCATCCATGAACCGGACAATGATAAGCTGGAACCGTTCATTGGTCCACCACTTCAGGACAGCTTTGAGCAGTTTTATCATATGGATGCTGAAACGGCAAAGCAGGCAGTTGCGAAATATCGGGAACGATTCCAGACAGTCGGATTGTATGAAAATGAAATCTATGATGGGATGGCAGACCTGCTGAAAACGCTTAAGGAAGGCGGTTGCCGTCTTGCCGTAGCGTCCAGCAAACCGACCGTATTTGTCAAAAAAATTCTGGAGCATTTTGATGTGGCACAGTATTTTGATGTGGTGGTCGGAAGTGAATTGGATGGAAGCCGTACCAAAAAAGAAGAAGTAGTGCAGGAAGCACTGCGTCAGCTGGACCCAAAAGGCCAAGCATCTTCCGGTCAGATGGTGATGATTGGGGACCGGTGTTTTGATGTGCAGGGAGCAAAAGCACATCACCTGGACAGCATCGGTGTCTCTTACGGTTATGCGGCAGAAGGAGAATTGGAGCAGGCCGGAGCCACCTTTGTGGTGGATACGGTGCAGCAGCTCAAAGAACTGTTGACAAGATAAAACAAGAGAAAAAAGGAAGGGCATTTGCCCTTCCTTTTTTGTTTGGTATCCAGCAAAGAATTTACAAAAAAGATATAGACGATACCGTCTAATATTGCTATAATAAAAAGCAGACGAAATCGTCTATTATTGAAAAGGAGAAGATAATATGGTTATGCTGGATGTATTGCGCTTGTTGATAGCGGTTATTGTTGCATTTTTTGCAGGAAAACTGATTTCACGTCTGCGTCTCCCATCCATTTTGGGTTGGTTGATTACAGGAATGGTTTTAGGACCGCACGCGCTGGGTTTGCTCAACAACAACGTGCTGGACAGCGGATGGTTTGATGTGCTGGAAAGTATTTTGGAATGTACCGTCGGTTTGATGATTGGAACCGAGCTTATTTGGAGCAAGCTTAAAAAAGCAGGCAAACAGATTATTGTGACAACCATTACCGAATCGGTAGGAACCTTTCTGGTAGTCAGCATTGTGTTTGGTATTATTTTCTGGGTTTCCCAGATTCCGGTATATCTTGCGTTTTTGTTTGGAGGAATTGCGCTTGCGACCGCTCCGGCGCCGTCCCTCTCCATTGTCAGTGATATGAAGACCTCAGGACCGGTTACACGAACCCTGATTCCAATGGCAGCGTTGGATGACTTGGTTGGAGCGCTTATCTTTTTCTGTGTCATCGCAATAGTAGCGGCGAATATTTCAACCAAAGAGATCCCGATTTTTGCCATGATGTTTTTGGTTTTCCTTCCGGTACTGATTGGAATGGCGACCGGATTTGTTACAGGAAAAATGCTGCAAAAGGCACAGACACAAAAAGCCTCTCTGCTCATTCTGATCGGGATGATTCTGGTTTCGTCAGGAATCGGGCTGGTTTTAAATGAGATGGTACTGCCGACCCCTGTTTTAAACTTTATGCTCTTAGGAATGGGATTTTCCACCATTTTTGCCAATATGATTTCGCAGGAACAGCTGGGCGAAATCATGAAAACAATGCATTCGATTATCGGCGTTTCGCTCATTGTCGTGATTCTGAATCTGGGTGCACCGCTGGATTACCACTTGATTTTTAACGCAGGAATTTATACACTTATTTATATCGTATTTCGTGCGATTGGAAAATATTGCGGTGCTTATTTTGGGGCAAGTATCACCCATGCACCCAAGACAGTCAAAAAATATCTGGGCTTTACCCTGCTTCCACATTCCGGTGTATCGCTTGTCTTTACCGGAATTGCTGTTTCAGTTCTGAGCACACCGGCACCGGAATGTGCGCAGATTATTCAGGGAACCATTGCAGCAGCGGCGGTTATCAATGAAATCATCGCTGTGTTTATAGCAAAGAAAGGCTTTGAATGGGCAGGGGAGCTGAATAAGGCAGAGAAGGAATAATATGAAACAACAGGAACGCCAGAAAAAGAGCAAGGAAAAAATTTTGCAGGCAGCGATTACCGAATTTTCCGCGTCTGGATATGACAAGGTGACAATGGAAAATATCTGCACCAGACATGGAATTTCCAAGGGAATGATGTACCATTATTACAGCGGCAAGGACGATCTGTTTTTGCTGTGTGTGCAGAATATGTACCAGATGATGCAGCAGTATCTGGAAGAAAACATGGCAGAGCTGGAGAAAAAGGACGCACTGCATGCCCTCAAGGAATTTTGGATGCTGCGGGAAAGCTTTTTCGGAGAACATCCTCCGTTTAAAAACATCTTTGAAAATGCGCTGCTGCGCACACCACCGCATCTTTTTGAAAAGATCGAGGAGATCCGTGGACCGATTGAAGCGCTCAATCGTCAGTTTCTTCACCGCACCATCGGGAAGATAGAGCTGAGAGAAAATCTGAAGAAAGAAAATGTTTCGATTTATCTGGAAGCAATGGAATCGGTATTCTGGAAACTGGTGGAACAGTACCGAAGAGAACAGCGGATTTCGGACGTTCATTCGCTGATGGAGGCAGCCGGAGAGCTGTGGGATATGGTGCTGTTAGGTGTTGTGCGGCAAAATTAATGTTAGCTAAAACTAACTGACAGAGCACTTCCTTGCTTGACATCAGATCTTAAAGTCGATAAACTGGACACAAAAGACTTTAAGGAGGATGTTATGCAGCCAGATATGACATTTGGAACCCTTTCTGCAAAAAGGGGAGAAAAGGTCTGTACTGAGTGGCAGATCGAACAGGCAGGATTTTCGATTCCAGCAACGCTGATTTGCGGAAGTCGTCCCGGCAAGACAGTATTGATTACCGGAGGAATCCACAGCTGTGAATATGTCGGGATACAGGCAGCAATCGAGCTGTCCCAGAAGCTAAAGCCGGAACAGGTCTATGGAACCGTCTTGCTCCTGCACCCGGTTAATCGCTTTGGATTTGAAGCAAGAACTCCTTCAATTGTTCCGCAGGATGGATGCAATCTCAATCGGGAGTTTCCCGGAAAACCGGATGGAAGCCTGACACAGAGACTGGCATACTTTTTGACACAGCAGCTTTATCCCAAACTGGACGCTTATATCGACCTGCACTGCGGGGAGATGTTTGAGAGCCTGACGCCATATGTTTACTATGCCGGTGCCGGAACGGAACAGACAACGGCATATTCCCGCGAGATGGCAGAGCTGGTGAGTGTTCCTTATATGGTACAGTCCCAAGCGGTCAGCGGCGCATATAATTGTGCCGGTCTGATGGGGATTCCATCGATTTTAATTGAACGCGGCTGTCAGGGAATGTGGACACAACAGCAGGTTCAGGAGGATGTGGACGATGTACTACGGATTCTGGCACATCTAGGAGTTGTAGATTCTGTCCCCGAACAAAAAGAGCATCCAAATGAGGTCACCGACCTGATTTATCAGATGCCGCAGTCGGAAGGACTTTGGTATCCGCAAGTCAGAGAAGGAGAATTTGTAAAAGCTGGACAGCAAATTGGTGTTATCCGAGATTACTGGGGAAATGAGCTTTCCTGCTACCATGCGCCCTATGATGGAGTTGTGCTCTATTTAACGCATACATTATGGGTGGATGGCAAAGTTGAAATCTACACTATTGCCCGAAAACCAGATTGATTGATCCGGGTAAAATCCGAATAAAGTACAAAAGCTTCTGCGCGGTCTGCAAGACCGCTGTCAGAAGCTTTTTCTTTTGTAGAAGAAAGGATTGACAAAAAGAAATAAAAGGAGAAATAATAAAGTTAGACAAAAAGGAGGGAAAAAGATGAGAAAGATCCTTTTGATTTTGGTTGTCTGTCTGTGCTTTTGCAGCTGTGCAGAAAAGGGTAAGATGACAAAAGAACAGGCAGTATCTTCCGAAGTTTTGCAGGAACAACAGGCAGAGGTGTTTGAATCGGTCACCAAGGATTTTGATGGGAATGGGACAGAAGAAACCTTTCAGCTGCGCTGGGAAGGAAAAATGTTAAAACTCTGGTTTGTTGGGGATGGAGGAGAAATCCCTCTGGTTCAGGAGGAAAATTTTGTCGAGTATGGTCCAGCACAGCAGAATCTGCGGGTATATGAGCTTTCAGACGGGGCTTTCTGTGTAGCGGGGGAATCGGACACAGCCCGCAGCGTAGTTTATACGGTCTGTAACGGTATACCAGTTGAGCATGAAATTGGTAAAGTATCAGATTTCTTTCAGCAGGAGGACGGCAGTTTTATCGGCATGGCAAGTGCTCTGGATGTTGGCTATTCTGTAGCGGAGCAGGAAACAGTATGGGGAGGACGCACGATAAAACCGTACTGGTTTTACTGGGATGGAACACAGTTTGCAGAATACAGTGCACAGAAATTGGGCTGGGAACAGCTTGCCGATTTTGACGGACTGCAAAAACAGGTGGAACAGAGGTTGGCCCAATGGAATCAGCAACAATTTCCACAGGGATTTGTTCAGATTGATGGGGAAGAGATTCCGGCTCACTGGAAGGTGTGTGATATCTGGCTGAGGGAAAACGGAATCATTAACATAAATTATGGATATGACTACCTTTCCAGCAATGGAAATGGCGGAGGTGGAAGAAGATATGATACCTTCCTGATAGAGGCGGAAAGAGCACAGTTAATCGATTCAGGAGAAGGAGAGTATCAAAAATCACTGTGGAGTTAACAGAAAAAAGAGAGCCTAAAAAGGCTCTCTTTTTATTTACAGGGAAAAAGTTTTGATTGTTTGGCGGATTTCCTCCTCGGAATGTGCCGGCAGTTTACCGCAGCACAGTTCCTGATTGCCGCCGCCTTTGCCGTTTAAGGATTTGTTCAGGTGCTGGCTTAAGGCACGAAGATCGCAGTCAGCATCCTTTGCGCGGCACAGCGCGTAGGAAATGGTGTCGTTTTGCTGGGAAAACAGCGCACCGACCGTCTTTTCATTTGCTGCAATCTGAGCAGCAAAGGCTTTGAGATCGTCGGCAGAAAGGGTGTTGTCCATTAAAAATACCAGCTTGTCCGAACCAAACGCTTCCGCATTTTCACACAGCTGTTTTGCAAGGAGAGAGAACAGCTGACGGTTTTTGGCTGCAAGTGCCTGTTTCTTTTCAGCAAGCTCTGCCTTTAATTTTTCTACGTTGGAAAAAGCTTCCTGCGGCTTGCAGGAGAGGGAAATGCAGATGTTCTTAAGGCTCTGGCATTTGTCCGCACAGTCGGCAAGTGCTGCCGCGCCGCACAGGAAAGTAACCCTTGTGCCGCCTTTGTAGCGCTGAACATCCAGAATTTTTAGCAGTCCGATTTCTCCGGTATGAGCAACGTGGGTGCCGCAGCAGCCGCACCAGTCGCAGTCTTTTACTTCGACCACGCGAAGTTTTTCCACTTCCGGCTTTTTGCGTAGCGGAATGGTCGGTAAGGTTTCCTTATCCGGATAGCTGACAAAAACGGGACGGTTTTCGCAGATGATTGCGTTTACCTTTGCTTCCAGTTCGCGTGCCTGTTGTGGTGTAATTTCACCGTCAAGGTCGATGGTGTTAAACTCGTGTCCCATGTGGAATCCTACGTTGTGCAGCCCCATTTCTTTTAAGATGACACCAGAAAGGATGTGTTCACCGCTGTGGATCTGCATATTGGCAAATCGGGGAGCAAAGTCGATAGCAGCATGAACCTGAATGCCAACTTCCAGTGGTTTGTCGCACAGGTGGAGCACATCCTCCCCCTGCTCATAGGTATAAAGCACGCGCACAGATTCATTTCCTGCGGTGATGGTTCCGATGTCTGCCGGCTGACCGCCCCCTTCCGGGAAGAAGCAGGTCTGGGAAAGGGAAACTGCAAAGCCTTCGATTCCATTCTTTTTTGCCTTTTCGCAGGAGAGAACCTCAGCATCACATTCTGTTACATAGCTGTTTAGATCATATAATTTCTCGGTCATGATGTCTCCCTCTGCCTATTTTGCTGCCGGCAAGAAGCCGATCTTCTTGTAAACTTTGTCGAGGGTGCGCTGAGAAATCATCAATGCTTTTTCGGCACCTTCTTTGTAGCATGCTTCCAGATATGCTTTATCGTTCATCAGGCGGTTGTATTCTTCCTGAATCGGGCGCAGTTCGTCAGCAACAGCTTCACCAACTGCAAGTTTAAAGTCACCATAGCCTTTGCCAGCGAAGTCGTTCTGAATTTCTTCGAAGCTCTTGCCGGTAACCGAGCTGTAGATGGACATCAGGTTGTTGATGCCGTCTTTGCCTTCGCGATAAACGACCTCTGCCTCGGAGTCGGTAACAGCGCTCTTGAACTTTTTGACGATGGTTTCCGGTGGGTCGAGCAGGAAGATGGTTGCTTTGACATTTTCATCGGATTTGGACATCTTCTTGGTTGGGTCAGCCAAAGACATGATTCTTGCGGAAGTCTTTGGAATGTATGCTTCTGGAACGCGGAATACGTTGCCGTACAGACCGTTAAAGCGGTTTGCAATGTCGCGGGTCAGTTCCAGATGCTGTTTCTGGTCAGCGCCAACAGGAACGAGGTCGGTCTGATACAGCAGGATATCCGCTGCCATCAGGGACGGGTAGGTGAACAGTCCAGCGTTGATATTGTCAGCGTGTTTCGCGGATTTGTCCTTAAACTGGGTCATACGGGACAGCTCGCCGAACTGAGTGTAGCAGTTTAAAACCCAAGCCAGTTCTGCATGGGTCTTAACGTGGCTCTGGATGAAAGCGATGCTCTTTTTCGGGTCAATGCCGCAGGCAAGCATCAGAGCGTAAGCAGAGAGGGTGTTTTTCTTGAGAGCCTGTGGGTCCTGACGGATGGTGATTGCATGCTGGTTTACGATGCAGTAAGCGCAGTTATATTCGTCCTGCAGTTTACCCCAGTTTTTGACTGCTCCGAGGTAGTTGCCGAGGGTGAAGGCACCACTGGTTGGCTGGATACCGGAGAAGATGACCGGTTTACGTTCTGGTTTTGGGGTAGTATTTGGATTCGTGTTTTCCATGATTGTGACCTCCTGATAGTATCAAAAAGAATAAAAGTTTTTCGTGAATGGATGATTTTGCGCCGAAGGCAAACAGAAGTTTTTGGTCGAGCTTTTTACAAAAAGCTCGTGGGGGTACGGGGGCAACGCCCCTGTGACACTTAACAATAAAAAATATAAAAATCGTTCGGGGCACAGAGTAAAATCAGCGATTTGGTACGGCAGTACCCTGTCTGCGGATGCAGGCAGACTTAGTCAGAAACTAGTTCCAGTTTACATCTGCACATATTTGTGCAGATGCGCACTGACGTGCGGCAGCATCGAAACGGCATCCAGACTCTATCGATTTTTATTTTTTTATATTGTTTGAGATGTTTCGCTCGTTGCGACGAGCGACCAGAGTTTCACTCTGGACTGGACAACTTTTGAAAAAGTTGACAAAACTTTTTGTTCACCTTCGGCGTGAAGCCTTTGGTTTTTGTGCAAACAAAAAATCCCCGTCTTCCAGACAGTATTCTGTCGGAAAACAGGGACAAGAGCTTTCTCCTGTGGTGCCACCCAAATTGGTTTTGTTAAACCCACTCTAAGGATCAGGAACAAGGTTCCGAATCTTCTCTGCTGTGATAACGGTGCAGGTTCCGTCGACGCCTACTAAAATAAAGGTTTGTTCGGGCCGCCCTCATAAGTCCATTCAAAACAGCCACTGACACTGCACTTTCACCTGCGGCAGCTCTCTGACAGACAGCTTTTGCTGTTTTTACTCTTCTTATTCATCGGTTTGTCTATGAAATTGTCTTTATGATACTCCATGCCGGATAAATTGTCAATACTCCCCGCAGCCGATCGACTGCTGAAAATTGAGGGCAGAAATGACTGGGAAATCGCAAACAATCAGGGAAAAAACAAAGGATTGCAGGCTTTTCCAAAACGCTGTAGCCAAGAGGAAAAGCCTGTCCGAAGAATCCACAAACAGGCACGATTCGATTGGATTACGCCAGTACAAACGACAATCTATTCCTATGCGCTGTGATATCCTTTTATTCATCGTAAGGGAAAATTTCCCAAAAGGAATCTGTCAGTCGTATTTATCTGCCAAAACGGCAATGAAAAGTAATCAAGGAGGATGTCATCATGAAAAACAGAACAGACTTTGTAAGAGTGGGATGGAAAGAACAGCTTTGGCAGGCTGTGTGCAATCAGATGGAAGCAGCAAAGGCTGTTTTGTGGGTGCTGTTCGGATTTGTGGTGGGACTGGGCAACATGATGATGGAGATCTCGCCTTTTGGTGCTGCTTTGTGCGCGGCAGTTCCGCAAAGCCACCTGCTTCCGACTGCATTTGGTGCAGCAGCAGGCAGCCTTCTGCTCTCCAATCTTTCCCAGCTTGGTGGGACCCACACCTTTACTATAAAATATGCTGCGGCAGTGGTGATTATTACGGCAGTGCGCCGGGTGTTTCAGCCGTCCAAGGAAGAAGGAGGAAGGCTGTCTCTGCTGATGCCTTATAAGCCAGCTGCAGCGCCCCTTCTGGCTTTTGCCGGAATGCTGCTTCCGTCACTTGCAGTGCTGCTGGCATCTCCATTTGATCTGTACAGCGTGGTGATGTCTTTTTCTGAGGCGATTCTTGCCGGAGCATGCGCTTACTTTTTGACCAGAAGTCTGCACGCTTTCTCGTTGGGACAAGGGATGTTTACCTTAAAGCGAGCGGATTTTATCAGCGTGGTGCTGACCAGTTCCATGATGATTGTTTCGTTGAGCAACATTACCTTTGGGGGAATCTCGTTTGGAAGATTGCTCGCGTCGATAGCGGTGCTGTTGTGTGCGCTGGTCGGCGGGGAGCGCTGGGGAGCGGTAGCGGGCATTGTATGTGGAACGGCGGTGAGCGTTGCACTGTTCCCCAAAATGCAGCTTCTGGGGATCTATGCGCTGGCAGGACTTGCAGCAGGAGTATTTTCCGGACTGGGGAGATGGATCTGTGCAGGAGGTTACGCCGTGACCTTTGGAGCACTCAGTGTTATTACGGCATCTCCGCCAGTCATGCCGCTTTTATATGAGGCGTTTATCACAGCTGTGAGCGTTGCACTGCTGCCGGAAAATGTGATGACCGCGCTGAAAACCCGCGTTTTTCGTCAGCCGATGGAGAACAGCGGCAGAGGGGTGCGTCAGCTGATGCTCGAACGTCTGGATGATGCTTCTCAGGCACTGCGGGAGATTGCAGCGACCACCCAAGCAGTTTCGCAGAAGCTGGACCGAGCAAGATCGGGAAGCCTGGAACAGGTGTACGACGAGGCAGTGGACAATGTCTGCTTAAAATGCGGGCTAAAGACCCGTTGCTGGCAGCAAGAGTACGGGGATACAGTCAATGTATTTAACCACCTGACCACGGTTCTGCGCCAGAATGGAAGTGTGTGTGCGGAGGATTTTATCTATCCGCTTTCAGCTCGCTGCACCAAGCGCGAACAGCTCAGCCGGCAGATCAATGCAGGATATCAGGAGCTGACCGCCAAAGAGGGAATGAGCCGCAAGGTGGCGCGGGTGCGCTCGGTGGTGACCGATCAGTTTGAAGGCCTTGCCCAGCTTCTGGGAGGGCTCAGCGAGGAACTGTGCGGAATCTCAAGCTATGAGGAACAGATGGTGGTGCAGGTAAAAGACTATCTGGAGGAGAGCCGTTACCGTTTCAAACGGGTGGACTGCTATCGGGATGAGGAGGACCGCATCTTTTTGCAGATGGACTTTGAGCCGTTCCGGGCTGCCCGTCTGGACCTGGAGCGGATGACACAGGAGATCTCCAGAGTGTGTGATTGCGAGTTTGACCTGCCGCAGAAAACGCAGATGAACATAAAGCTTAAGTCTGGGGAGGAAGAAACGGTGATCCGTCTGTGCTTTCAGGAGAAGGCACAGTTTGAGGCAGAATTTGCAGCCAGCCAGCATATCTGTCAAGGATACCGGATGTGTGGGGATGCTTACCAAAGCTTTACCGACCGGCGCTCGGTGGCGCATATCATTTTATCGGACGGAATGGGAAGCGGTACTGCTGCTGCGGTGGATTCCAACATGACGGTATCGCTGTTGCAAAAGCTGATTGATGCCGGAGTGGGGTATCAGGCTGCACTTAAAATCGTAAATTCTGCGCTGCTGGTAAAATCCGGTGAGGAATCGCTTTCCACCATCGACATCACCGCGGTGAACCTCTACACCGGTCAGGCGTGGTTTTATAAGGCAGGGGCAGCGCCGACCTTCCTGCGCCGTTCAAAGCGGTGTGGATTGGTGGAATCGACCTCGCTTCCTGCCGGAATTTTGACAGCGGTGGATTTTGAAAAGAGCAGTGTGCGGTTAGGTGACGGGGATATGGTTGTGATGGTATCGGACGGAGCAACTGCCTGCGGCACAGACTGGATCAGCTCGGTGGTGGAGCATTTCCCGGTAGATGGAAACTTACAGGCACTGTGCGATGATATCGCTTCGACCGCACGTCTGCGCCGCAACGATAACCATGATGACGATATTACGGTTTGTGCATGCCTGGTGAAAAAGGTGGACTAAAAAATTTCGATGGAGCGAAAACAAAAGTTTTCGTCGGGGCAAATTCTAAATTTGCCCACCTTTTACCCAAAAGGTGGTGGGGGTACGGGGGTGAAACCCCTGTGACACATAACAAACAAAAAGATAAACGGATAGTGGCACAATCTCTTGCCAGCGCTGCCGCACGGGAGTGCGCCAAAGACAAACTCTTTGGTTGTTCGGCAGGCTAAGCCTGCACCAGCTTGAAGCTGGACACTGTATCGCGCTTAGGTTTGTGCGAAGTAGAAGTTTCAGCACACAGCAATCGTTCACATTAGAACACTTGCTCGTTAGAGCGAAAACAAAAGTTTTCGTCGGGGCAAATTTTAAATTTGCTCTCCTTTTACCAAAAGGTGATGGGGGTAAACAGCACAATATGTGCTGTGAGCAACGCCCCTGTGCCACTTAAAAACAAAAATCCCCGCGCCAAAGTCTGGCGCGGGGTAAGTACATTATTTATAATGTTGGACAAAGAAAGCAAGGAAATCTAAAGGGCAGAGAATAAAATGACCGGTCTTCATAAACTTGTCAAAGGAAGAAAGATGAATTTTAGTTTTTTTCTCCATTCCCAAATATCCTCTATGCAGGAACCTAAAAAACCAATCCCGGCAAACAAAAAGACAAAATGCTCTGGAAGACAGTTTGTAAATAAAATTAGAACAATAGCCAGAGTAATAAACACATACAAGATGCAGATAAGTTTGCTCATTAGATAGAATCCCTCCTACGTTTTTATTATTTTTTCTCTATCGCTATCCATTTTCGCGCCGAAGGCAAACAGTATCCAGCTTCAAGCTGGTGCCGTCAAAAATCATCCACCGGATAATTTTTGAGGTTGCACTCTACTCTCAATCGGTTTTCGAGAACCTTTT
>OGGQ01003245.1_pt1 | contig 15615 bp, 15 predicted proteins | sample 1571191 | NCBI WGS metagenome assembly OGGQ01 (sample SAMEA2582061, study PRJEB24529) | metagenome | biome: Human gut stool | place: China | collected 2011
CTGCGGAACTGCGCAGACGGGCAAGGACGCTTCTGACCCTCTATATTGCGGCAGGACTTGATCCGGAGAAAAACTGTATTTACTATCAGTCCCACGTATCCGGACATGCGGAACTGGCCTGGATCCTCAACTGCTTCACCTACATGGGTGAGCTGAGCCGCATGACCCAGTTCAAGGACAAATCGGCAAAACACGCAGACAACATCAATGCCGGTCTGTTCACCTATCCGGTGCTGATGGCTGCTGACATTCTTCTGTATCAGGCAGATGTGGTGCCGGTGGGCATTGATCAGATGCAGCATCTGGAACTGACCAGGGATATTGCCATCCGGTTCAACAATATATACGGCGATGTGTTTACGGTGCCGGAGGCATACATCGGAAAAGCAGGAGCGAAGATCATGAGTCTTCAGGATCCGTCCAAGAAGATGTCCAAGTCCGATGAGAATCCCAACGGCAGCATCTATCTGATGGATGATCCGGACACCATCATCAGGAAATGCAAGCGTGCTGTGACAGACTCCGAGGGATGCGTTCTTTACCGTGAGGAGCAGCCGGGAATCAGGAACCTGATCGATATTTACTGCGCATGTACCGGGAAAACTCCTGCAGAGGTGGAAAAGGAATTCGACGGCAGGGGCTATGGTGATTTCAAAATGGCCGTGGGTGAGGCAGTGGTTTCCGTGCTGAAGCCTCTTCAGGAGCGGTTTGCAGAGCTTTCCGGAGACAAGGCCTATATTGACGGAGTCATCAAGGCCAATGCGGAAAAAGCAGCCTATTTCTCCGGCAAGACCCTGAGAAAAGTACAGAAAAAAGTCGGATTCCCTGAACGGATCCGGTAAGGAGGCCGGCATGAAGTTTGTGACTTACATGGTGGCCGGCCGGGAAATGGCCGGTGTTCTGAACCGGGACGAAACCTGGATATATCCCATTTCCGCAGCAGGAATGGAGTATGGAACCATGCTGGAGATGATCCGTAAGGCGGGAGCCTCGGAAATGGAGATGCTGGAATATATTTCAGGGAGAGCACCGTATGAAGTCCCGGGAGCGGCGCCTGTGGAAGAAGCCAGGATTCTGGCTCCGATCCCGGAGCCGGCCCAGGACGTGATCTGCCTGGGAATCAACTATATGGATCACGCGGAGGAGGCGGCAAGATTCCAGAAGGAATCCTTTGGGCAGAAGGCCCAGGCCATATATTTTTCCAAACGCGTGAACCGGGCCACGGATCCCGAAGGCGGGATTCCCGCTCATGAAAATGTGACGAAGCAGCTGGACTATGAGGCGGAACTGGCGGTGATCATCGGCCGGGATGCCGCAGATGTACCCAGAGAGAAGGTACGGGACTATCTGTTCGGATATACGGTTCTCAATGATGTCAGCGCCAGGGAGGTGCAGACGGGACACAGCCAGTGGTATTTCGGAAAGAGCCTGGATGGTTTTACACCCATGGGACCCTGCATTCTGTCAGCAGACAGTGTGCCGTTCCCGCCGGAACTGGATATCCGGTCGCGGGTCAACGGAGAACCGAGACAGGAATCCAATACGCGTCTTCTGATACACGGCATTGAGGATGTGGTGGCAGAACTTTCGGCCGGAATGACTCTGAAGGCAGGAACCATCATAGCCATGGGAACCCCTGCAGGAGTGGGGATGGGATTTGACCCTCCCAGATTTCTGAAGCCGGGAGATCAGGTGGAATGTGAGATTGAAGGCATCGGCATTCTAAAAAATACCATTGTGGAGCAGTAATGTTGCCAGGAAGGGAACTGCTGCCGGTTACGGCGGCATGCCCCTTTCTGGCTGTTTTTGTCTCGGGGGAGACCCTCAGAGAGAAACAGGAAACACGTTTCCGGAAAAGGACGGGGAAAGGCCTGAAGAAAGTCCGGAAAGAGACGGAACAGAAAAAACAGGCAGAGCGGCGGTATTTCCGGAAAAGACAGAAAGACCGACGTGCAGCCGAAAATCTGAAAACCATGCAGGAGAGATTAATTATGGAAGAAATCCGCACCATGCTGAAACGGGTGGCATCGGGAGAAATGTCAGTGGAGGAAGCCGTGCTGGCCATGAAAAAAGCGCCGTTTCTGCAGGCAGGCTTCGATGATCTGGGTTTTGCAAAACTGGATACTCACAGGAAGCTCCGCCAGGGTATCGCAGAAGTCATCTACGGAGCGGGAAAGACCCCGGAGCAGATTGCGGGGATCGTGGAGGCCATGAAACAAAGAGGGCAGGAGTCGATTCTCATTACCAGACTGAACCGGGCAAAGGCAGAAGAGGTGGAGATGCTGCTGGGAAAAACCACGGAAGAAGGAGGCGGATTCCGTTACTATAAAGACGCATCCATCGGAATCTGGGGCATCATGCCGGAACCGGACGGTGTGGGAACCATTGTGGTGGCCACCGGAGGCACCAGTGACATTCCGGTGGCTGAGGAGGCGGCGCTGACGGCAGAGATTCTGGGAAACCGGGTGGAACGCCTTTATGACGTGGGAGTTGCAGGCCTTCACCGTCTGGTGGCTCATATGGACAGTATCATGAGCGCCCGGGTCATCATTGCCATCGCCGGAATGGAAGGAGCCCTGGCCAGCGTCATCGGCGGACTGGCAGACTGCCCGGTGATCGCAGTGCCCACCAGTGTGGGATATGGTGCTTCTTTTCACGGGGTATCGGCGCTTCTGTCCATGCTGAATTCCTGCGCCAGCGGTGTCAGCGTGGTAAATATCGACAATGGGTTCGGAGCCGGATATCTGGCCAGCATGATCAATCATCTGAAGGGGTAAGGCGAAAGACGGGGGACAGGACAGAAAGGATTCCTGTCCGCAGGAAAATACAAGCAAACGGGGGAAAATACGATGAAAACATTATATCTGGACTGCAGCATGGGGGCTGCCGGAGATATGCTGATGGCAGCGCTTCTGGAACTTTGCCCGGACAGAGAGGGATTCCTTGACAGGATGAACCGCCTGGGCCTTCCCGGCGTCCGTGTGACAGCGGAGCCGGCAGAAAAATGCGGAATTCTGGGAACTCATATGTCAGTTTCGGTTTTCGGGGAGGAAGAGGAGAGCCTGGACACGGACCATATACACGGGAACCATGCTCACGGGGATCACAGCCATGGAGACCATGATCACGGAGAGCATATGCACGGAGATCACAGCCATGGAGATCATGATCACGGAGAGCATATGCATGGAGATCACAGCCACGGAGATCATGATCACGGAGACCATGACCACGATGGCCATACTCACGGAGCTCATGGCCATCATCACCATGCGGACATGGCCGGCATTTCTCATATCATTTCCCATCTGGATCTGGAGGATGAGATAAAGCAGGACATGACGGCGGTTTACAGCCTGATTGCGGAAGCAGAATCCCATGCTCACGGGAAACCGGTGGATCAGATTCATTTCCATGAAGTGGGAACGCTGGACGCTGTGGCGGATGTGGCCGGTGTCTGCATTCTGATTCACCAGCTGGCACCGGATCAGATTCTTGCATCACCGGTTCATGTGGGAAGCGGCCATGTTCACTGCGCCCATGGTATTCTTCCGGTCCCGGCTCCCGCAACCGCGCATATTCTACGGGGGGTTCCGTCATACGGCGGACAGATCCGCGGAGAACTCTGCACTCCTACCGGAGCCGCACTTCTGAAACATTTTGTGGAAAAATTTGGCCCCATGCCGGTTATGGCTGCGGAAAAGATCGGCTATGGAATGGGGAAAAAAGATTTTGAACAGGCCAACTGTGTCCGTGCTTTCTGGGGTGATACCGGAGAGAATGCAGAAGAAGTGGTGGAACTTTCCTGCAATCTGGATGACATGACGGCGGAAGATCTGGGATTTGTTCAGGAAATTCTGTTTGCAGACGGAGCGCTTGAGGTTTATACTGTACCGGTGGGCATGAAAAAGAACCGTCCGGGCATTCTTCTGACCTGCATGTGCAGGCGGAAAGATGAAATGCGGATGGCGGAGCTGATATTCCGCCACACCACCACGCTGGGGATCCGGGAACATGTGAGCCGGAGATTTACCATGAACCGGTCTGTGGAAACCGTAGAGACCGGTTTTGGACCGGTGCGGATCAAAAAATCCTGCGGTTACGGAACGGAAAGAAGCAAGATGGAATATGAAGATCTGGCTGAAATTGCCAGAGCGCAGGGAATTTCCCTGGAGGAGGTACGCCGTGAAGTCAGAAAAGCAGAAAAACGGTCGGGAGAAAGAGAAGGATGATGCCGGAAAACGCATTCTGGAAACCGAAAGGCTTTTTCTCAGGGAAATGACGGATCAGGACTATGGTTCTCTCTGCAGGATTCTGCAGGATGCGGAAACCATGTATGCCTATGAGCACGCGTTTTCTGACAGAGAGGCCGCAGACTGGCTTCAGAACCAGAAGCGGCGGTATGGTCTTTACGGCACCGGACTCTGGGCAGTGGTCCTGAAAGAGACCGGAGAAATGATCGGACAGTGCGGGCTCACCTGGCAGCCGGTACCGGCGGCCTACGCGTCCTCAGGAGCGGCGCTGGAGATCGGATACCTGTTCCGGAGGGATGTCTGGCACCGCGGATATGCTTCGGAAGCCGCGGCCGGATGCAGAAGATTCGCGTTTGAGGTTCTGAAAGTACCCAGGGTATGCTCTGTGATCAGAGAAAACAATGCGGCATCCCGCAGAGTGGCCGAACGGAACGGCATGAAGCCGGTCATGACATATGTAAAACATTATTATGGAATGGACATGCCTCACATGATTTATGAGACAGAAAACAGGGAGGAAAAAAAGATGAAGAATATTCTGGAACAGATTCAGGAACATAAGATCATAGCGATCCTTCGGGGCGTTCCCCAGGACAGGATCATGGATGTGGCACAGGCACTTTATGACGGAGGAATCCGCCTCCTGGAAATCACCTTCAACCAGAAATCCGAAACAAAGCTGGAAGATACCAGAAATGCCATCATGGCAGTGAAGGCACGCCTGGGAGACAGAATGACCATCGGGGCAGGCACCGTCATGTCTGTGGAAGAAGTTCATGCGGCAAAGGAAGCCGGAGCATCCTTTGCTCTGGCACCCAATACGGACGAGGCTGTGATCCGGGAAATCGTGGCCTGCGGCATGGAAGCCATTCCGGGCGCCATGACTCCGTCTGAGGTGGCAGATTCCTACAAATGGGGCGCATCTGTGGTAAAACTGTTTCCGGCAGGCAATCTGGGTCTTTCTTTCTGCAAGGCAGTCATGGCGCCCATCAATCATATTCCGATGATTGCCGTGGGCGGTGTGGATATCGGAAATCTGGGAGAATTCCTGAACTCCGGCTTCGTGGGAGCCGGCATCGGCTCCAGCCTTACAGATAAGCGGATGATTGCCGAGGGAAGGTATGACGAGCTGAAAGTTCTGGCCGAATCCTATGTAAAAGCCGCAAAAACCTGCGGACAGTAAAACCAGGGAAGAGGACAGACATGAAAGGCAGGACGGAATGGACGGAGTCCCCGTCCTGCAGAAAAGAAGAACCGGAGGAATCAGATGAAAGAATATACGATGACCGTGGATACGGGAACCACCAACACCCGTGTTATTTTATGGAACAGAAACAGGGAAATGGTGGGAATGAGCAAAGCCGAGACCGGGGTACGGAATACGGCCATTGACGGAAACAACGGGAAACTGAAGGAAGCCATCCGCTGCTGTATGGAAGAACTGCTGGAAAAGCAGGGAATCACATACAGTCAGGTGGGAAGGGTTATAGCTTCCGGCATGATCACATCCAATGTGGGACTTGTGGAAATTCCCCATGTGGCTGCGCCGGCCGGCCCTGAGGAACTGGCGGAAAGAGCGGAGGAGATCCTGATCGAAGACGTCTGCCCGATTCCCATTCTGTTTATTCCGGGAGTGAAAAACCGGGACGGCCGTATCGGAATGGACAATTTTGAATCCATGGATATCATGAGAGGTGAGGAAGTGGAAGCTGCCGCCATCATGAATCATTTTGAGAAGGGAAAACCCTATCTGCTGGTTCTGCCCGGATCTCATACCAAGTTTGTCAGTGTGGATTCCGAAGGAAGAATCACGGGATGCCTGACATCGATCACCGGGGAGCTGCTTTCCGTCATTACCAACGATACACTGATTGCGGATGCCGTGGGTCATCAGTTTGTCAGTGAAGAGACATACAACCGGGAAATGGTGCTGGCAGGGTACCGGACAGCGGCGTCCACGGGAATCGGCCGCGCCTGCTTCTCCGCCAGGATTCTCAACATGTTTGCGGAACCGGACAAACAGAAAATCGCTTCCTATGTTCTGGGAGCAGTGCTTCAGAACGATCTGGAGGCCGTGAAAAACAGCAGTGCGCTGGATGTCAGCCGGGAGACCACAGTGGTGGTCAGCGGCAAGAATCCCCTGCGCCGTGCACTGATGGATCTGTTCCTGGAAGACGGATTTTTCGCCAATGTAAAGGAATTTGAGCCGTCCGGAGACTTCCCGCTTTCCGCGGAAGGTGCCTATCTGGTGGCGGATCTGAGAAAATAGGAAAAGTGTACAAATACGAATATGCAAATTTGTATACAAATACAATAAAAAATATATTGACATTAGGGCATATGTTGTCTAAAATGAAACATGGTTAAAAAACTATAAAGACTATAAAAAAACAGCTAAGTTTCTGAAAAACGGAAGCAGCGAAAGCGTGTTTCCGGGCCGGCGGAAAGCGGACATGCCGTACGCGGAAAGACGGCCGGAAGGATCCCTGGCTGTAATCAAAAGCTTTATGGAAAATAAGGAGAGTAGGATTATGAGAAAGAGAGTAGTATCCCTGGTTATGGCAGCTGTCATGGCAGCTTCCTTAACAGCATGCAGCAGCGGATCCACAGAGACCACTGCAGCAGCAACCACAGCAGCAGAAACAACAGCGGCAGAAACCGCAGCAGAAGGTGAAACAACCGCAGAGGCTGCTGAAGAGACAACCGCAGCAGAAGCATCCGCAGTAGATACTTCCGCATGGAAGAACGAGCAGGTAACCTGCATTGTTCCGTATGACGCAGGCGGCGGTACCGATACCGTTATGCGTGCTCTGGCTGATGCTGCCAAGGGTTCCTTCAAGAACATCACCGTTGAAAACCGTGCAGGTGCAGGCGGCGCTACCGGTATGCTGGCAGGCGCAAACTCCAAGCCGGACGGAAAGACCATCACAATGATCACCGTTGAGCTGGCTACCCTGGAAGCTATGGGCACCAACGCAGGACTTACATACAGCATGTTCAAGCCGATCATGATGATCAACAGCGCATGCTCCGCAATCACAGTCAATGCAAAAGATGATCGTTTCAATACCATTGAAGACTTCATCGAATACAGCAAGGAAAACGAAGTAAATGTCGGAAACTCCGGAAACGGTGCAATCTGGCATCTGGCAGCAGCTGGTCTTGCAAAAGAGACTGGCGCTCAGTTCAAACATGTTGCTTATGACGGTGCTGCAGGCGCCATCACAGACCTTCTTGGACAGCACATCGATGCAGTTGCTGTTTCCTATGCAGAAGTTGCCAACTATGTTGAGTCCGGCGACCTGAAGGTTCTGGCAGTTATGAGCGACAACCGTCTTGAGTCCATTCCGGATGTTCCCACCTGTAAAGAGGCCGGATATGACGTAGTACTTGGTACCTGGAGAGGTATCGGCGTTCCGAAGGATACTCCGGACGAGGTTGTTGACCAGTTATATGCGATCTTTACCGAGGCAGCTGAGTCTGATGCTTTTGTTGAGTTCATGAACAACTCCAACAACGTAATCGAGATTCTGGATGGCGAGGCATTCGAAGAGCGTATTGCAAGCGATCTTGAGACATACACAGCTTTGGTTGATGACCTGGGTCTGAAAGTTCAGTAATTTGCAGATGCGAATCGAGGGGAGCGCTAATAACACTCCCCCTTTTTACTCAAAAGATTGGAGTTGGAAATATGAGAAAAGGAAACATTATCGCGGGTATTCTCTGCGGATTGCTGGCAATTTATGTCATTGTCACAACCATGGGCTATCCGACTGCAGAAGCCTATGGCACAGGCGTACCGGGACCGGGTCTCTGGCCGGGAATCGTCGGGGTTCTTCTTCTGATCTGTTCCATTGGTCTGATTGCAGGTACCCTGAGGATGAAAAAAGACGCCCTTCCTGAACTTCCCATGTGGACGGAGGGAACCAGACGTGTTTATGTTACCATGGCGATCCTGATCGTATATGTGGCAGTCCTGTCTGTTGTGGGCTTCATCATTCCGTCTGTCATCATGCTGTTTATTTTCATTCAGTGGTTCAGCAAGATGCAGATCTGGAAAAGCGCAGTGATTGCGGTGGTATGTACTCTGGTTGTTTATTTTGTGTTCAAATCCCTGCTGAATGTGCCGGTGGATTTCGGCATGTTCTATCTGTAGAAAAGGAGGAGCGAAAGGTATGAATTTATTGGTTGAAGTAGTTCAGAGCGCATTCAGCCCCATGGTACTTTTCTACATGTTTGCAGGCGTGGCGGCAGGTATCTGTATCGGAGCCCTTCCGGGTCTGACCGCAACCATGGGTGTTGCCCTTCTTCTTCCCCTGACCTTCGGCATGGATGCCACAGCAGGTATCCTGATGCTTCTTGGTATTTATGTGGGAGCCATTTACGGCGGTTCCATTTCCGCTATTCTGCTGCATACACCGGGTACTCCGGCTTCTGCGGCAACTGCCATTGACGGATATGAATTTTCCAAACGCGGCGAAGCCGGACGTGCTCTGGGCATCGCCACACTGTCCAGCTATATCGGCGGTGTTGTAAGCTGTCTGTGCCTCTGGCTCATCAGCCCCCAGCTGGCAAAACTGGCCCTGAAATTCAGTTCTGCAGAATTCTTCCTTCTGGCCACCTTCGGTCTCTGCATTATTGCAAATATCTCCGGAGAAAACATGGCAAAGGGACTGATCTGCGGTTTCCTGGGTGTTCTGACAGCTACCATCGGTATCGACAGTGTAACCAGCTATATCCGTTTCTCTGATCATCCGGACCTGCTTTCCGGCGTACAGTACATTCCGGTTATGATCGGTCTGTTCGCTTTAAGCCAGGCATTTGAGACCATTGAAGACATTTATTCCAAGGATGAGGTGGATACCAAGGTTACCCGTGTTCTTCCCACCAAGGAAGACGTGAAGACCATGTTCCGCGTGGCACCTGTCACCGGTCTGATCGGTACGTTCATCGGTATTGTTCCCGGCGCCGGCGCTGATATCGGATCTTTTGTGGGATATAATACAGCCCGCAGCATGTCCAAGCATCCGGAACTGTTCGGAAAAGGAAGCCCGGAAGCAGTTGCTGCTTCTGAAGGCGGAAACAACGGTGTAACCGGTGGTGCCATGATCCCCATGCTGACACTTGGTGTCCCCGGAGATGCGGTGGCAGCCATCATGATCGGTGCTCTGACCATTCAGGGCCTGACACCGGGACCGATGCTGTTCAACACCAACAAAGTTCTTGTATACACAATCTTCCTGGGAATGTTTGTTGCAAACACCATCATGGTGCTGCTGGGCTTCAGCTGCATCCGTCTGTTTACAAAGGTTCTGAGCGTTCCGAAGACGATTCTGACTCCGGTTATTTTCCTGCTCTGCATCATCGGCAGCTTTGCCATGAGAAACAACCTGTTTGACGTGGGAGTCATGCTGGTGGCAGGAATTATCGGCTATTTCATGGGCAAGGTAAAGATCCCCACCAGCCCGGCAATTCTCGGACTGATTCTGGGACCGATGGCAGAGAAGAACTTCCGTACAGCTCTGCTGAAATCCGGCGGAGACCCGGTGGTATTCTTCAATACTCCCATCTGCTGGTTCTTCCTTGCACTGATCGCGCTGACTCTGTTCGGAGCAGTACACGGCCAGGTAAAGAAAATGAGAGCTGCAAAACAATAAATACCGAAACGGCACGGGCCGGAAGCGCTGAGCTTCCGGCCCTCTTTATATATACGGATGCCGGAGGAAGCCGGAAAATTGACTTTTCCGGTCAGGTATGAAATAATAGGACAGGTAAACCCAAGATGCTGAAAATTCTAAAACCACCAGGGAGGTATCCGATGACAATACGTAATCTGCAGATTTTTCTGGAGGTGGCAAAGGCCGGAAGCATGAGCCTGGCGGCCAAAAGCCTTTATCTTTCCCAGCCTACGGTCAGCCATGCAATTTCCAGCCTGGAAAGCGAGTATAACACACAGCTTTTTGACAGAACGCCTCACAGGCTGTTTCTGACCCAGACGGGAAGAACACTGATGGAAGAGGCGTCCAATGTCCTGCAGGCCATGGACCATCTTCAGGAAGCCATGCGGTCGCCGGATGCCAATACATCCATACACATAGGTGCGTCGGTAACCGTTGCCTCCAGCATCATGGATTCTCTTCTGGATTCTTTTAAAGAAAAGTATCCCCAGATGGAAACCAGGCTGTTTATCAGCAATACCTCGGCCATTGAAGAGGCAATGGAAAACAATGAAGTGGATCTGGCCATTGTGTCAGGAGAAATCCATAATGCCATGATCGAAACCAGAAAGATCATCGAGGATTATCAGGTGTGCGTGTGCAGAAGCGATCATCCGCTGGCAGGCAGAAAAAAAGTCACCCTGGAGGAACTGAGCAAAGAGAAGTTTGTCATGCTTCTCAGCTCAAGATGGACCAGGGCGACATTTGAAAATTATGTCAAGGACAAAGGATATTCCCTTAATATTGTATGTGAATGCTCCAACACCGGTCTGGTAAAGGAGCAGGTCCTGAAGGGGCACGGGATTACGGTGATTTCAGCAAGAGTCGTGGAAAAGGAACTTCTGTCAGGAAAGCTGTCCCTGATCCGATGCGAAGGATGCAGCTGGCAGCGCCCCTTTATTCTTGCATACAGGAAACAGAAGTACCTGTCACGTCCCCTTCAGGACTTTATACAGCTGGCAGATCATTACCGGGACGATGATATCCGGAAACTTCTCTGAAAAACGGCATGTGCGTCCGGAGGGATCAGCGGTATAATCCGGTGAAGCCCAGGAGCCCCGCAAACAGCATGGATACAGCGCTGATGATGATCAGCTGAGTAAAGAATCGGTTTTTGTCCGTATCTTCATTGACATTTGCCATAATGAGGCCGCCCATGCCTGACATGGGGGAATAGGCGGAAAGGTGAGAGCCTACGATCACTGCGGAAATCAGGGAAGATACGGTAACGCCTCCCACATCGGCGGCAATATCCGCTGTGGTGGGAATCAGTGTGGGCATGACGACGCCGACAGCGCTGGAAACCAGGGACATGAGACCGCCGATGACCGCCATGACGGGCGCCGCCGTCCGGGATGTCATGATGCCGGAAAGCGCGGAGGAAACCATTTCAATGCCGCCTACCTGATCCACAACGGTGATCAGAATATTGATGCCTGCAATCATCAGAAAAGTTCCCCAGGGAACAGCTTTCAGCGCTTCATTCTGACGCACAAGGCCGAAAGACGCCAGAAGCGTTGCAGCCGCAAAGGCAACCAGGTATAATTCGTATTTCATAACCAGTACGCCCACCACAAACAGGAAAATAATCAGGATAGTGAATTTCTGCTCGGTGGTAACTGTGATTTTTTCTTTTCCGGACACCGGATGATTCTGGAGACGATAGCCGCCCAGAAGTACATAGAGGATGATGCCTTCCAGGAGTGCGGCAAGAGTCAGTCCCCAGAAAATGGGCCAGTAATTGGTGACTCCCACTTCCGCGGCCAGGGAACTGGCCACGATTCCTGTGGAAGAAAGAGGAAACAGAGTTCCGAACAGGGCGCCGGAAGCGGTGATGGTTCCCATCAGAAGATCCGAAATTTTCTCCCGTTTCGCAACGGCCATGGCCATGGGAATCATGATGGAATTGGCCGGAAGGGGGCCGGGTCCCAGGGCAGTCAGGACAGCATTGGCAAAAAAGAAGAAAATGGGAACCAGCCGGTTTCTTCCCCTTGAGACTTTTTCGATGGCATGGGCGATGAGGTCCATGGTTCCATTGGTCTTTGCCATGAAAAACATAAGGGAGACACCCACCAGACGAAGATAAAGCTGGAGAGGAAATCCTTTCATAATGTCATTGGCAGACATCCCTGCAAAGAATGTGCCCACCAGAAAAGCAAAGGTGATTCCCAGAAGTCCGGTATTCACTTTGCGGAAGAAGCCGATTGCAATGGCTGTAATCAGGGCGAGAATCGCCAGAATCTGTACGTTCATTTCTGTTTAACCGTCCTTTCCCATATGAATCAGTAATTCTGCGGAAGACCGGCAAAGGCTTTGAACGGATCAAAGTTCAGCAGGTCAATTTTGTTGACAACCGCAGCTTCCGGACTGCGGAATTTTCTGACTCCGTCCTGCACATGCACGGCAATGATGTGGATGACTTCATCCGGAAGGCCGTGTCTGGCGGCAAGACAGGCTCCGGACACGGAATGATGCATCAGCTTTCCGCTGTCACTGATTACAGGATTCCCGTCATTATCTTTTCTGTACTCCACAATTTTTCCCACATCATGAAGCAGGGCTCCGGCCATTAAAACAGAATAATTCCACTGGTATTCCGGATGTGTGCCGTCGTAGCACCGGCGGAGCATCTGGTATGCCTGATCGGTCATATAAGCCACTGCCCGCATGTGTTCGCGGAGAGAAATGGTGACGCCGGGAATGTTCACGGAAAACGGAAGCACAGCCAGCTCATCCAGAGTCCATCCGCCGATAATTCTTGCCTCTTCAAACGTATCTTCAATTTTCTGCCGGAGAGCGGGATCTTGGATCAGATGAAGCTCAGGGATAAAATCTTCCCAGGTGTTGTACATAAGGATTCTCCTCTCTTTTAATAAAAATCAATAAAAATTATTAAATTTTACGATATTTATTATAACATCTGTACAATATAGAGTAAAATGCATTATTTTCGATAACGGGATTTATATTTATCTATATACCGGACAGAACAAAACATATAAAGTCGGGAAGAATGTGCTGACTTTGAGTATGATACTGTCAGAAGGAAGGTGTGAGCATGGACTGGGTTGAGAGCATCCACAGAGCCATTCAGTATATTGAAGACAATCTCGGAGAGGACCTGACCATACAGGAGATTGCAAAACAGGCGGCATTGTCTCCTTTTTACTTTCAGAAAGGGTTTGCCATGCTGTGCGGCATGACAGTGGGAGAGTATATTCGCCGGCGCCGGCTTTCCGCTGCCGGTATGGAGATCCTCATGACGGACCGGAAAATTATTGATATTGCCCTGGAGTCCGGATATGACTCTCCGGACAGTTTTACCAGAGCCTTTGCCCGGTTTCACGGCATTACACCTGCTGCATTGAGGAAAAGCGGGGGCGCAGTCTGTTCCTTTGCTCCGCTGAAAATCAAAGTCACACTGGAAGGTGGTAAAAACATGGAATGCAAAATTATGAAAAAAGAGGCGTTTACGGTACTCTGCCGTGCCAAAACGTTCAGGTATGAGGAGGCCGCCGTGCAGATTCCCCGGTTCTGGGCGGAACATTTCCGTACAGGCGGCGGCAAGGTGGTGTGCGGCATGTACGGCATCAACCTGGATGAGAGCATGGGAGGCAGTGAGTTCGAATATCTTATCGCGGATACTTATGATCCCTCAGAGGAAATTCCCGATGGCTTTACGACACGTACCATTCCCGCCCACACCTGGGCAGTATTCCCCTGTACAGGAAAGATGCCCCAGGCACTTCAGGGACTGAACCAGCAGATTTTTTCCCAGTGGCTGCCCACCAATACAGAGTATAAAATAGCTGCCGGCATCAATGTGGAGATGTACAGTGATGCCAGCAGATTTGAAAACGGAACACAGGATCAGGACTATTACTGCGAAATCTGGATTCCTGTGGAAAAGAAATAAATATTTTCCGTCAGGCATGAAGATAAAAAAGGAGCGGCTGCTCCGCGGATGAATCATCATCTGCGGAATGGCCGCTCCTGTATAGTTTAAAACGATATGGATTAGTTGAAGTATCTCTTCAGAAGGCCTTCAAATGCCTTGCCGTGACGGGCCTCATCGCGTGCCATTTCATGAACGGTATCATGGATTGCATCCAGGTTGGCAGCTTTTGCACGTTTTGCAAGATCGAACTTGCCGGCAGTAGCACCGTTTTCAGCTTCTACACGCATTTCCAGATTCTTCTTGGTGGAAGCAGTTACAACTTCGCCCAGAAGTTCTGCAAATTTTGCAGCATGCTCAGCCTCTTCGTATGCAGCCTTTTCCCAGTAAAGACCGATTTCCGGATAACCTTCTCTGTGGGCAACTCTTGCCATTGCCAGATACATGCCGACTTCACGGCACTCACCTTCGTAGTTTGCTCTCAGGTCCATGATGATATCTTCGCTGGCACCCTGTGCAACACCTACTTCATGCTCAGCAGCCCATGCCATGTCAGCAGCCTGCTCTTTGAACTTGGAAGCCGGTGCGCCGCATACCGGACATTTCTCCGGAGCTGCATCGCCTTCATGAACATAACCACATACCATACAAACAAATTTCTTCATATCATTTTCTCCTTTTTATATTTAAATTAATAATAGTAATTGTTACTGATATCAATATACTATACAGGCCCTGATTTGTCAAGAGGATTTTCTGATTTTTTTCCGGAGACAGGATTCGCATTCTCCATAAAAAAATATGGTGTGGGAATCTGCACGGCCAGGCAGGTTTTCCGGAAGCAGTTCGGAGGTTTCATGGACCAGTTCCACAGGAAGGTCCAGAATCGCTCCGCAGTCCCTGCAGATGAAATGGTAATGGGGCTCCGTACGGAAGTCAAAATGTTCTGAGCCGTCGCCGCAGGAAAAGCGGATGATCTCTCCAAGCTCCACGAGAAGATTCAGATTGCGGTATACAGTTCCCAGACTGATATTGGGAAATTCTTCCCGAATGGACAGATAGAGAGCATCGGCTGTGGGATGATCCGTACGGTTCATCAGACAGTTCTTGATAGATTCCCGCTGACGGCTGTACTTCAGTGTCTTCATGCCTGTCACTCCTTTACAATAGAATAGTGTCATCGTATATTTCCATGAATTAAAAACAATAATAATTTTTATTATTATATTATCAGACATTGCGGGAGAAGTCAATGGAAATTTAATTTGGAAGAATCTGCTTGAAACGCCGGAAAAATCTCATTATACTAAAGAAAAACGCTGGTGCGGATTGAAGAGGTGATGATATGAATAACCGTTATACCAGACACCTGGTGTCCGAACTGTCTTCCCGTCTGGGAGACAGAGCATTTCTGAAACGGTCGGGTCTCAGCAGAAAGACGGTTCAGTCATTGTTTGACAGAACTAAATGGGAAAAAGTGCTTGCGGAACTCTGTCCGGCCCGGGAACGGCAACCGAAAAGGACACCGGGAGGAGCCGTCCCATAGAGCCCGCAGGAAACAGGACTGCCGGGGCTGACCCGACGCCCGGGCGAAGGGAAAACGAACGCCTCACAACAAAGCAATGACGGCCGGTACCATTGCACTCACCCACTCGGCACAGAGCAGAAACCAGCCTGCCAGATCCCCTGTGATTCCGCCGAATTCCTTTTTTGAATCATACCTGTACCACCCGAACACCGCAAGATTCCC
>OGGQ01003247.1_pt1 | contig 15610 bp, 13 predicted proteins | sample 1571191 | NCBI WGS metagenome assembly OGGQ01 (sample SAMEA2582061, study PRJEB24529) | metagenome | biome: Human gut stool | place: China | collected 2011
ACCATACCCTGCCCTCTCATACGCTGCTTTATCGGCAGCGTGTGAACAGTAACAATTGCGTTACTATCACAGCTCCCGTAAAGATCCCGCGCAAGGCAGGGCAGGGTATATTCCTCATTGGGACACACTCTCGCTCCGTGAAGCGCGCAGCGGTAATAGTAACAAAATTAAAGCGCGCAGATTGTCACCAACCGCCAGTTTGTAACGTAAGGTTACATATAAATAAGGAATATGGTAAAAAAATATATTGACAACAGCAGTTAATGAGTTATAATAAATATACCCCATGGGGGTATAAGAAGCATTCATAACTGTATGACGAGCAGCCATGTATTTAAAGAAAAGAGGGATAGACATGATTACGGAAGCTTACCGCATTGACGGCATGTCCTGTGCCGCGTGTTCCAGCGCGGTGGAGAGAGTGACCAATAAGATAGACGGTGTCGAGCACAGCGAAGTGAATCTGACAACCGGAAAGATGACCATCACCTATGATGAGAGCAAGGTAACCCGTGAACTGATTGAGAGCAAGGTGGAACGGGCCGGCTTTCAGGCATCGCTGATCGAGGCGAAGAAGGAGCAGGAGAGCGACCGGGAGATGTTTGAACAGCAGGAAGAGAATCTGTCCCGCACCCGCATCCGGGTGATTGTCAGCATCCTTTTTGCTCTGCCTCTTTTGTATCTGTCCATGGGACATATGCTGCCCTTTACCCTGCCCCTCCCAAAGTTTCTCGAAATGGATTCACACCCGCTTGCATTTGCGCTGGCGCAGCTGATTTTTACACTGCCGGTTCTGATCTGCGGCAGCCGTTTTTATATAGTCGGTTTCAGAACGTTATTGAAAGGCCATCCCAATATGGATTCCCTGGTGGCCATCGGTACCGGCAGCGCATTTTTTTACAGCCTTTATATGACGGTTAAAATTCCGTCGGACCACATGGCGGTGCACAGCCTGTATTACGAATCCGCGGCCGTTGTGGTAACACTTGTCATGCTGGGCAAGTATATGGAGAGCCGCAGCAAGGGCAAGACTTCTGAAGCGATCCGCAAGCTGATGGAGCTGGCGCCGGATACGGCGCTCCTGATCAGAAACGGGGAAGAGGTCACAGTCCCGACGCAGGAAGTGGCGGTGGGAGAGCATATCCTGGTAAAACCGGGCAGCCGTGTTCCTTTGGACGGCCTTGTGGTATCGGGCGAGAGCAGCGTGGATGAATCCATGCTGACCGGAGAGAGCATCCCGGTTGAAAAGAGAAACGGTGATTCCGTCATCGGCGGAAGCATGAATTACAACGGACTCATGGAAATAGAAGTCAGCCATACCGGTGCGGATACCACACTGTCCAAGATTGTGAAGCTGGTGGAGGATGCTCAGGGGAGGAAAGCCCCGATCTCCAAGCTGGCGGACACGGTAGCCGGATATTTTGTCCCGGCCGTCATCCTCATCGCGCTGGTTGCAGCCCTTATGTGGGCCCTGATTGGCGGAAAAGATCTGAATTTTGTGCTGACCGTGTTTGTATCCGTCCTGGTCATCGCCTGCCCCTGCGCTCTGGGCCTTGCAACTCCCACGGCGATTATGGTGGGAACCGGAGTGGGAGCCAGACACGGCATATTGATTAAGAGCGGTGAGGCGCTGGAGACCACCCACAAGGTGGATGCCATTGTGCTGGATAAAACAGGCACCATTACGGAAGGAAAGCCGAAAGTAACGGCGGTTTGCAGCTTCTTTGAGGATATGGACGAGCGGGAATGCCTGCGGCTGGCCGCATCCTGCGAACAGGGCTCCGAACATCCGCTCGCTTCGGCCATCGTGGAAAAAGCGAAAGAGCAGGGCCTTGCCCTGGAGAAACCGGAAGCATTTGAAAGCATAACAGGAAAGGGCATCACCGCCGTGCTCGGCGGCAGGGAGATATCGATCGGCAACCAGAAGCTGCTCTCATCGCTGGACATAGAGGCGGATGAGGAGACAAAAGACAGGATCACCCAGTCGGCTGCGAGGGGAGAAACCCCGATGTTACTGGTGGCAGACCGTGTCATAGCCGGGATGATCAGTGTTGCCGACCCGGTCAAAGCGACCAGCCGGGAGGCGATTCGTAAACTGAAAGCGCTGGGCATAGAGGTGGCGATGCTGACCGGAGACAACCGTCTGACCGCGACCCATATCGCAAAACAGGTGGATGTCACGGAGATATACGCGGAAGTGCTGCCGGGAGATAAGGCAGGCATTGTAGAAAAGTTGCAGAATGAAGGAAAAACGGTTATGATGGTAGGCGACGGCATCAACGATGCGCCGGCGCTCGCACAGGCGCAGATCGGCACAGCCATCGGAAACGGAAGTGATATTGCCATAGAATCAGCGGACCTGGTGTTGATGAGGGACGATCTGAACGATGTCTACCGCGCCATTCGTTTAAGCAAGGCAACGATCCGCAATATTAAGCAGAATCTGTTCTGGGCCTTTTTCTATAACACATTGGGCATACCGGTGGCGGCCGGCATACTCTACCTGTTCGGCGGCCCGCTGCTCAACCCGATGATCGGCGGTCTGGCTATGTCCCTAAGCTCCGTCTGCGTAGTCAGCAACGCCCTGCGTCTGCGCGGCCTGAAGCTGCACTGACCGGATGATAGGAGAGCTCGTCCCAATGAGGGCTATACCCAACTCTTTCATGTGCATGAAGTTTACGCTAACTGTAACAAGTACGCCGTCTGCAACTAAACATCATATCCCCGCTGCCTGAGAACAGGCGGGCAGGGAGTCACAAAAGGGGGAACCTATGGAAGAATGCAGCTGCTGCAAACACAAACACCGGGAGGAACCGGAGTACAAAGATCTGATGAACCGATTAAGCCGCATTGAAGGCCAGATCAGAGGCATAAAAGCCATGGTGGAATCCGAACGTTACTGCGTGGATATCCTGACCCAGGTCCAGGCGGTGGGGTCAGCCTTAAACAGCTTCAACAAAGTGCTTCTGGCCACTCACATCAAGACCTGCGTGGTAGAAAACATCAAAAACGGCGATGAAGAGACCGTAGACGAGCTCTGCGCCGTCATCCAGAAGCTGATGAAGTAAACCGCCGGGAAAAACGTAAGTGTGCTGATCAGATAACATTCAGCACACCGGATACCATATTAAAATAAAAGATCCGAAAGGAAGGAAAAAAGATATGAAAACATTCAAAGTACCCGAAATGCACTGTGAACACTGCGTAGCCCGCATCAACAAAGCCCTGGAAGGCGCCGGCATCTCCCACGAGGTAGACCTGGACAAAAAAACAGTCACCATAACCGATGATACGGAGTCCACGGTCAAAGAAACCGTAGAGCTCCTGGACGACCTGGGCTTTACGGCAGAGTAGAGTCAAGCCCTGCCGGAAGTATGTTTGAGCGCGTAGCGCGAGTTCTTCCGGCAGGGCTTGTATTTAACGAAATTGTATACTATTAGATGTTCTTAAGGGCGGAAAACGTTCGAAACACGACACAGCCGCAGCCGCCTCCTCCACCGGGTCCGCCCCAGGCGCGCTCTCTGTCTGCCGCTATTTTAGGCTAATTAGTTAAGCTAATCAGGATTACACATTGAACCGGAACAGCACCACATCGCCGTCCTGCACCACATAGTCCTTGCCTTCCAGCCGCACCAATCCTTTATCCCTGGCTGCCGCGTAGGTACCCGCGTTAAGCAGCTCCTGATAATTGACTACTTCCGCGCGGATAAATCCTCTTTCAAAGTCCGTATGGATCTTGCCCGCGGCCTGAGGCGCTTTCGTCCCCTTTTTGATGGTCCAGGCGCGTGTTTCCTGCTCGCCTGCGGTGAGATAACTGATCAGACCCAGGATCCGGTAGCTGGCGGCGATCAGTTTGTCCAGTCCGGATTCCGAAAGCCCCAGATCCTCCAGGAACATCTTTTTCTCATCCTCCTCCAGTTCTGCGATCTCCTGTTCAATCTGTGCACAGATCACGAACACTTCGCTGCCTTCCTCACGGGCATAATTCCTGACGCTTTCCACATAAGAATTGCCAGATGCATCGTCGGCCAGATCATCCTCAGACACATTGGCTGCATAAATGACGGGCTTTCCGGTTAACATATTCAGTGACTGGATGAAAGCGGCCTCCTCCTCGTCTGCGTGAGCGAGGCTCTTAACCGGCCTGCCGTCTTCCAGATGATCTTTGAGGCGGCTTAAGGTCTCAAGCTCCTTTGCCAGCGCTTTATCGTTTTTTGCGCCCTTGGAGGTCTTTGCGATGCGGCGTTCCAGTATTTCCAGATCGGAAAAGATCAGCTCGAGATTGATCGTCTCAATATCCCTTAACGGATTGACACTGCCGTCCACATGAACAACATTGTCATCCTCAAAGCATCTGACTACATGGACGATCGCATCCACCTCGCGGATATTGGATAAAAACTGGTTGCCGAGCCCTTCCCCTTTGGAAGCGCCTTTTACAAGACCGGCGATGTCCACAAATTCTATAACAGCCGGAGTGGTTTTTCTGGAATGATACATATCGGTCAGAAGCCCGAGACGAAAGTCCGGAACTGGCACGATACCTACATTGGGATCAATTGTACAAAAAGGGTAGTTGGCGGATTCTGCGCCTGCCTTGGTTAACGCATTGAACAGGGTGCTTTTTCCGACATTAGGGAGCCCCACGATACCTAACTTCATGATTGGATTCCTCCTTGAGATTCTTAATCAGAAAGTAGTGTAGCATATTTTCCCCGAAAATAAAAGGGATTCTTGCCCCGCTGTCGAATTATATCGAAATTGGAAGGGTCGTTTTATTTGATTTTTGGGGAATATCGGAGTAAAATGTCATTAGCAGCAGAGGAACCTGTCGTCAGCGGGGAGGCAGGAAACCGCAAGTTGCCGGCAAAGCGGAGGTTTCGCTTAGTGGATATATTATTTGTGAACTTGGGTATCGGTATACAGCATTTGCCGAACCACATTACAGTTTTTGGATTTGATATCGCTTTATACGGTATCATCATCGGTATGGGAGCGATTCTCGGATTGATGCTTTCCTGCCGGGATTTTAAGTCCCGCGGGCAGGATCCCGGGATACTTGTGGATTATATGATTTTCGCCATACTGTTTGCCATTGTCGGCGCCAGGCTTTATTATGTGATATTCGCCTGGGACAGCTACCGCAATAATCTGTGGGAGATCTTCAATATAAGGAAGGGCGGCATGGCAATATACGGCGGGATCATTGGGGCGGCGCTGACTCTGATTGTGTTTGCCAGAGTAAAGAAGGTCCCTTTTTTCCGGATAGCCGACAGCGCTGTGCTTGGGCTGCTGTTGGGTCAGATGATTGGCAGATGGGGTAATTTTTTTAACTGCGAAGCATTCGGCGGTTACACGGATAATCTGTTTGCCATGAGAATTCGGATGTCACTGGTAAATCCGTCGATGATCACACAGGAACTGTTGGAGCGCCGGATCATAGAGGGCGGTGTGACTTATATTCAGGTGCATCCGACTTTTTTGTATGAATCCATATGGAATGCGGGTGTATTAATATTGCTGTACCTGTACCGGAAACATAAGCGATTTGAAGGGGAGTTGTTTTGGCTCTATTTCGTCGGTTATGGCATCGGGCGGTTCTGGATAGAGGCGCTTAGGACCGATCAGCTGAAATTATTTGCGACCGGCATGGCCGTTTCGCAGCAGCTGTCACTGATTATGGCAGTGGCTGCACTTCTCATAATAATCGTCAACAGAAAAATCACAGCAAAGGTGAAAGAAAACTAGATGCACAAAGATAAAAAAATTATGGATATCAAGTGTAAAATTGAGAAAAAGCGCAAAGAGCTGGATAAAGCGATCCTTACCCTGCATAAGAGTGCTGAGATACTGGCACTAAGCAAGGAACTCGATCTGCTGATTGAGGAGTACTATGAGCTAGCGGAGTAGGCTTTAAACGCCTTAAGCCGCAGAGACCACAACTGAATAGATATGGCGGAGCCCGTCACGGAAACCGCCGCGTCCTGGGCAAAACCCGTAACATTATGTCGAATTTCTGACCTATTTGTTACGGGTTTTGTTTTTTATTTAATAATCATGAATTTTCTCTTGCTATTTCTTAAGAATTATTCTAAAATGGAGGAAAGTAGTGATTTGTGTGTCAAAGTGGGGGAAAGTGGTGGAAATGATTCAAAAGAAAGGCAGGTGACAGCGGTGAACACATTCATGGGACAGTATACCCATTCGATTGATCCAAAGGGCAGACTGATCATGCCATCCAAATTCCGTGAATGTCTGGGAGAATCCTTTGTAGTATCCCAGGGACTGGATCACTGTCTGTTTGTTTATACCGATGAAGGCTGGGAACAGCTGGCGGAGAAACTTAAAAGCCTGCCCCTTACGAACCCCAATGCGCGTAAATTCACCCGTTTCCTGCTGGGAAGCGCCACCGTCTGCGAGGTGGACAAGCAGGGAAGAATACTGCTGCCGGCTCATTTAAGAGAGTTTGCAAAACTGGATAAGGATGTTGTGCTGGTCGGCGTTGGCTCCCGCGTTGAGATATGGGACAAGGATACCTGGACCAATGCCAGCGTATATGACGACATGGAAGAAGTCGCAGAAAATATGGAGGGACTGGGAATCTGATGGAGTTTGAGCACACTTCCGTACTACTTTTAGAAACGGTGGATAACCTGAACATCCGGCCGGACGGGATTTATGTGGACGGCACACTGGGAGGAGGCGGACATGCCTCTGAAGTATGCAGAAGGCTGGGGGAAAGAGGCCGGTTGATCGGCATAGACCAGGATGAGGACGCAATAAGAGCTGCGGGTGAGAGACTGTCGCCCTATGCAAACCGCGTGACCATCGTAAGAAGCAACTACGAGAACATGGATCAGGTATTAAAGGAACTGGATATCCAAAAGGTGGACGGCATCATGCTGGATCTGGGTGTATCCTCGTATCAGCTGGATACGGCGCAGAGAGGTTTTTCCTATAAAGAAGACGCTCCTCTGGATATGCGCATGGATCAGAGAAATGCAGTCACCGCCAGGGATATTGTCAATACTTACAGCGAGATGGAGCTGTACCGTATCATCAGAGATTACGGAGAAGATAAATTTGCAAAGAATATTGCCAAGCACATCGTGCAGGCGAGACAGAGCAAAGAGATTGAAACTACGGGTGAGCTGGTGGAGGTCATAAAGGCTGCAATACCCGCCAGGGTACGGTTTGCCGGCGGACACCCGGCTAAAAAGACATTTCAGGCGATCCGGATAGAGCTCAACAGAGAGCTCACGGTGCTGGATAATTCGATCGACCGGATGATTGAGCTGTTAAATCCGAAAGGAAGGCTGTGTATCATCACGTTTCATTCGCTGGAAGACCGTATCGTAAAAAACGGGTTCCGCAAAAATGAAAATCCCTGTACCTGTCCTCCGGAATTTCCGGTTTGTGTCTGCGGCAAGGTGAGCAGGGGGAAAATACTTACGAGAAAACCGATTCTGCCAAGCGGGCAGGAAATGGAGGCCAACAAAAGATCAAAAAGTGCGAAACTAAGAGTGTTTGAGAGAGTTTAGGGAGGAATTATAGCATGGCGGATAGAAGAAAGACATCAGCATATATTGCGGGAAATACCGTACGCAAAACAGTCGAACATGAATATTATCCGATCCACCAAAGAGAAGCGAGAAAGAGCTACCGCGCGAGGCGCAACCGTGATAAAGCCCTGCAGATGACGCTGCCGTATGTGATTGTTCTGGCGGCCACCTGTATCTGTGTGGTTGGGATGGCTGTAAATTATCTGCAGGTGCGCTCTTCCATCAATACAACGATGAAAGAAGTGGCAAATATGCAGAGCGAATTGCTGGATCTGAAGGACAGCAATGACACAATCGAGGGGGAAATCAATAAGAGTATTGATTTGAACCACATCTATGATGTGGCGACAAACGAATTGGGCATGGTTTACGCCAGCGAGGACCAGATTGTGCATTACGAGAAATCAGAGAGGGAGTATGTACGGCAGAATGAAGACATCCCGGAATAAACCAAAAAGGAAAATACCATTTGCAAAATATATGCAGAGAAAGCTGGCGTTCGTGTTTTTTACCGTGGCGCTGGCTTTGTTTGCACTTGGATTTGTATTGGTAGGAATTGCCAAGGAAGACGGTGAAGACTACAAAAGGATCGTCCTTTCCCAGCAGTCCTACGACAGCCGTGTGATCATGGCGTCCAGAGGCGAGATTTGGGACCGCAACGGTACCAGGCTTGCCATGAATGAAAAGGTATATAACCTGATACTGGACCCCAAGGTCATGCTCTCAGGTGAGGAGAAAAATTACAGGGACGCCACGCTGGATGCGCTTGTTTCCGTATTTGGCTATGACCGGGCTGAACTGGAAGGCATACTGGAAGAAAAGCCGGAGAGCAGCTATGTGCGGTACGCCAGGCAGTTAAGCGGCGAACAGAAGGAAGCATTTCTTTCCTATCAGGAAGAATTCAATGAGCGGATGAAGAAAGAGAAAAGCAAAGCGAGGGTGAAGGGCGTATGGTTTGAAGACGAATACAAACGGATTTATCCCTATAATAACCTGGCTTGCGAGCTGATCGGCTTTTCTTCTGGAGACGGCACCCAGGGTAACTGGGGAATGGAACAGTACTATAACGATGAGCTGGCCGGAACCAACGGCCGTGAATACGGCTATCTGAACGATGATTCCAATCTGGAGCGGGTAACGGTTAAGCCGCAGAACGGATACACGCTGGTATCCACGATAGACGCCACCGCACAGCAGATCGTGGAAGAACACATCGCCAATTTCAACGCCACGATCGGGGCGAAGAATGTCGCATGTATCGTAATGAAGCCGAATACGGCTGAAGTGCTGGCTATGGCGGCCAGTGACAGCTTCAATCTGAATCAGCCCGCGGATCTGACGCCGTACTTTTCGGAAGATCAGATTGCCGCGATGACGCAGGAAGAAAAAACGGAATTTCTGAATAACCTGTGGAGAAATTTCTGTATCAGCGATACCTATGAGCCGGGATCCACCGCCAAATCCCTGACGATCGCCGCGGGTATTGAAGAAGCGAGACTTAAGGGAAATGAAAGCTTCCTCTGTGACGGCTATGAGGAGGTAGGTGGATACAAGATCGGATGCCATAACACACGGGGACACGGGTGGCTGACAGTGACACAGGCGCTCATGAGCTCCTGCAACGATGCGTTGATGCAGATGGCCAGAGATTATATTAAACCCGATGTGTTCTGCAGATATCAGAAGATTTTTGGGCTGGGTCAGTCCACGGGCATTGATCTGCCGGGTGAGGCGGAAGGTATTCTTCATGCTGAAGAGACCATGGGAAGTACTGACCTGGCTACAAACTCCTTTGGACAGAACTTTAACGTCACGATGATCCAGATGGCGGCCGCGTACTGTTCCCTTCTAAACGGCGGTTATTACTATGAACCCCGCATGGTAAAGCAGATCCTGGATGAAGACGGCAATGTGGTGAAAAATCTGGATCCGGTGCTGGTAAGGCGTACGATCAGCGAACACACCTCCGAATTTATAAAAGAAGCCCTGTTTCAGGTGGTGGAAGGCGGAACAGGACAAAAGGCCGCGATCCCCGGTTATGAGATGGGTGGAAAAACCGGAACCGGTGAGAAGTATCCGCGAGGCGACGAGAAGTATATTATATCCTTTGTGGCCTGCATTCCGGCGCACAATCCGGAGCTTTTCATCTATACGCTGATCGACGAGCCCAATATCCCCAAACAGTCCGAGAGCAAATATGTGACAGATCTGTGCAGGGATATATTGGTGGATCTCCTTCCTTATTTCAATATATATCCCACGCGGGAAATTCCTGCAGAGGAACAGCCGCCGGAAGAAACACAGCCGGAAGACAACAATCCCGACAATCCTGACGGGGAAAATCCGGATGGAGAGAATCCGGAAGAACCGGAAACAAATCCGATCACCATCATTGATTCGGAAGAAAATTATGATAACAGCGTATTCTATGACGAGGTTTCCGGAAACCAGGCCCCGGAAGATAACGGCGGTGACAGCGGCAGCGGTCAGCCGTAATTGCCGGCTGGAAGTCATACATGCCCCTGGGCCGTAATACATTGTAATAAACACGGATCATCAGGAGCTCTATGAAAAAAACGGAAGCGGATACAGAGGTGCGCCGGACAACCACAAATAACCGGAAGCGGATCATGCTGATCTTTGCTATTTCGGCTGTGCTCTCGGTGCTGCTGATCGGACGGCTGACGTACCTCATGATATTTCGGTCGGCTTATTACAGTGAGAAGGCGGATGAACTTCACGAAAGAGAGAGGGCTATCAAGGCCGCCAGAGGTGAAATATACGATGCAAACGGCACCGTGATCGCTACAAACCGCACGGTCTGCACCATATCCGTCATACATAATCAGATCACGGACCCGGACCGGGTGGTGGAGGTGCTTTCAAAAGAATTGGGCATGGACGAGGATAAAGTCCGCACCAGCGTAGAAAAATATACTTCCAGAGAGGTAATCAAATCCAATGTGGACAAATCGGTAGGAGACAGCATAAGGCAGTATGCGCTTAACGGAGTGAAGGTGGATGAGGATTATAAACGGTATTACCCCTTTGACACGCTGGCCTCCAAAGTGCTCGGCTTCACCGGAAGCGACAACCAGGGTATTATCGGCCTGGAGGTCAAATATGAGGATGTCTTAAAGGGCATCGACGGACAGATCCTGACGCTGACCGATGCCAAGGGCATTGAGATTGACGGCGCGGCCGAAGGCAGGATTGAACCGGTCGCAGGCAACAATCTCTATCTGAGTCTGGATGTCAATATTCAGAAATATGCTGAACAGGCCGCTATGCAGGTGATGGAGCAGAAAAATGCCAAAGCGGTGTCCATCATCGTGATGAACCCGCAGAACGGCGAGATTATGGCCATGGTTAACGTTCCTGAATTTTCTTTAAATGACCCTTTTACGCTCAATTATGAACTTACGGAAGACGTGAGCGCCGAAGAGAAGCAGAATCTGCTTAATATGATGTGGAGAAACCGCTGCATTAACGACACCTATGAACCGGGCTCCACCTTTAAGATCGTGACCGCTTCCGCAGGTTTATCCGAAGGCGTGGTTTCGGTCAATGACCAATTTTACTGCCCGGGCTATAAGATCGTTGAGGACCGCCGCATCCGTTGCCACAAGGTATCGGGCCATGGGGCGGAAGATTTTGTACACGGAGCCATGAATTCCTGTAATCCCGTATTCATCGAAGTGGGGCTGCGTCTTGGCGTCTCTAATATGTATAAGTATTTCAACCAGTTCGGGCTGCTAAGTAAAACCGGCATCGATCTGCCCGGAGAAGCCTCCACCATCATGCATAAGCAGGATAATGTGGGAGAAGTGGAGTTGGCGACCATCTCCTTCGGGCAATCCTTCCAGATCACTCCGATACGGCTGCTCACAACGGCCAGCGCCGTAATAAACGGCGGCACACTGGTCACTCCTCATTTCGGAGTAAGAGTGGAAAGCGCGGACGGCAGCAAGGTGGAGACGCTGACCTATCCTGTCACGGAAGGGGCGGTGGATAAAAATGTTTCCGATACCATGCGCAGCATACTCGAGAAGGTAGTGGCGGAAGGTTCCGGAAAAAGGGCCTATATCCCGGGATATCATGTAGGAGGCAAGACGGCCACCTCAGAAAAGCTGCCCAGAAGCCTGAAGAAATATATCTCGTCGTTTTTAGGCTTTGCTCCGGCCACCGATCCCAAGATCATAACACTGATCACCATCGACGAGCCTGAAGGGATCTATTACGGCGGTACGATCGCTGCCCCGGCTGTAAAATCCATCTTTGAAAACATCCTTCCCTATCTCGGCATAGAGGAAGACTATAGCGTGGAAGAGATCGCTGCCTATGAGATCGGCGATGTTATGATGGAAAACTATATGGGGATGGGGGTTTCCGATCTGAAGAAAAAGATCAGTGAAACCGACTTGGAGCCGATCTATCTCGGTGAAGGCGATTATGTTACAGATCAGTTTCCGCTGGAGGGCGAGCTGATAAAAAAAGACAGTACAGTTATATTCTACCTTGGGAATAAATAACAGGTGAAAAACTGCACGGTCCGAACTGGTATAAAATGGGTAAATACGTCGAAAAACCAAGGATTTCTAAGGTTGACGCTCCCAATAGAATGGATTATACTAATACAGTTAAAATGAAGTAAGGCCGGTTTACGGCCAAGGATACGAGGTGCCCTATGGTAAAAGATGTGATTTATGCAGTATTGATAGCTTTTGCGGTGAGTGCGCTGCTTTGCCCGATCATGATTCCGTTTCTTAAGAAGCTGAAATTTGGGCAGCAGGTGCGGGAAGACGGTCCGAAGGACCATCTGAAAAAGGCGGGGACTCCCACCATGGGCGGCCTTGTAATCTTGTGCGGAATTGCGGCGGCCTCTCTTTTTTTTGTCAAAGAGTATCCGCGCATCATTCCCGTGCTGTTTGTAATGGTGGGATTTGGGGTGGTCGGATTTCTGGATGACTACATCAAGATCGTGATGAAGCGTTCCGAGGGACTTAATCCCAAGCAGAAACTGCTGTGCCAGATACTGATTACCGGGGTTTTCTGCTATTATCTGATGACGACTCCGGGGCTTGGGACCGAGATACGGATACCGTTTATGCACGGTAAGACGGTGGATATCGGCTGGTGGTATGTGCCCCTTGTCTTTATCGGGGTTCTGGCCACGGATAACGGTGTAAACTTTACGGACGGACTGGACGGTCTGTGCTCCAGTGTAACTATGCTGGTAGCCGTGTTCTTCACCGTTGTGGCCATAGGTGAACACAGCGGTCTGGAACCGATTACAGCGGCAGTGGTGGGAAGCCTGCTGGGATTTCTGTTGTTTAATGTATACCCGGCCAGAGTGTTTATGGGCGATACCGGGTCCCTGGCGTTGGGCGGTTTTGTGTCTGCAACCGCATTCATGCTGAAGATGCCCCTGTTTATACTGATTGTGGGATTTATCTACTGTATAGAGATCCTTTCCGTCGTGCTGCAGGTGACCTATTTCAAACGCACCGGAGGGAAACGGCTGTTTCGGATGGCCCCGATCCATCACCACTTTGAGCTGTGCGGGTGGTCGGAAACGCGGGTGGTGGCGGTATTTTCCATCGTGACGGGTCTCTTGTGCCTGGTTGCATATCTGGCCCTGTAAGAAGAGGAGTCCCTTGACTGTCCGACACTTCGCCGCTGCAAATATCTAAAATTATAGGAAAGAAATGTGCGCATTAAAATCCGCGTGCAGATGGGAGCATAACAATGGAATTTACAAAAAGCGTGATTGTGGCCGGGGCCGGCAAGAGCGGCATCGGGGCGGCAGAGCTTCTGCTAAAGACAGGTGCGGATGTCATTCTGTACGACTCCAATGTGAATCAGAGCCCGGACACGATAAGAGAGAAGATATCGGGTAAACCCGGACTTAAGATCGTGCTGGGAGGGCTTACGGATGAGATAATGGAAAGCGCTGAAGTCTGTGTGATCAGCCCGGGTATTTCCATGGATGCGGAATTTGTGAAAAAGATGCAGAGCCGCGGCCTGCCCATATGGAGCGAGATCGAATTGGCTTACCGCTTTGCGAAGGGAAAATTGGCGGCCATCACAGGCACGAACGGCAAGACCACCACGACGGCTCTCACGGGTGAAATAGTAAGGGCATGGAATGAGAATACCTTTGTAGTTGGAAATATCGGCGTAGCCTATACCTCACAGGCGCTTAAAACCGCGGATGATTCTGTGACTGTGGCGGAGGTGAGCAGCTTTCAGCTGGAGACCATCCGGCGGTTAAAGCCGGATGTGAGCGCTATATTAAACATCACCCCCGATCATTTGAACCGGCATAAGACGATGGAGGAATATATCCGTGTGAAAGAGAGCATCGCCGTCAATCAGAGTGAGAACGATACCTGTGTGCTTAATTACGAAGATGAGATATTAAGGGAGTTCGGCGGAGCGCTTAAGGCAAGGGTGCGCTATTTCAGCAGCGCCAGAGAACTCAAAGAAGGAGCTTTCCTTAGAGATGGGGAGATTATCTGCAGGGAGGATGGGGAAGAGATACGTGTCTGCCCTGTTTCGGAACTGAGGATAATCGGGAGACACAACTATGAAAACGCTATGGCGGCGGTGCTGATTGCCAGAGCGCTGTCGGTGCCGTTTGAAATCATCGCGGCAGTCCTCAAACAGTTCGCCCCGGTGGAGCACAGAATAGAGTTCGTGACGGAACGAGACGGTGTCCGCTATTATAACGATTCGAAAGGAACCAATCCTGATGCGGCTATCCAGGGCATCAAAGCCATGACACGGCCGACGGTTCTGATTGCGGGAGGATACGATAAGCAGTCGGAGTACGATGAATGGATCCTGTCCTTTAACGGAAATGTAAAACAGATGATTCTCTTAGGGCAGACCGCCGATAAGATTGAAGCGGCGGCAGCCAGGCTGGGATTTGTAAACTGTGTCCGCGCTTCTTCGATGGAAGAGGCGGTTGCGATGGCGTCAAGAGCCGCCGTACCGGGAGATGCGGTCCTTCTTTCGCCCGCCTGCGCCAGCTGGGGGATGTTCCCCAACTACGAGGAGAGGGGACGCATATTCAAAGAGTGTGTAAAAGCGCTGTAACTGTCAAAAGTACACCCTGTGGAACAAAAAACGAGGAGTGGAATGAATGGAAAGACGTCAGGGAAAACGGACAGAGAAAACCAGAAGATATTATGACTACAGCCTGCTTTTTATCATTATATTTCTGTCATGCTTCGGCTTGATTATGATCTACAGCAGCAGCGCCTATGTGGCGGAAATGAAATTCAGCGACGGCTCCATTCATTTTCTGAAACGCCAGGCACTTATTTCAGCGGCCAGTTTTGTGGTCATGTTGGTCATCTCCAAGATGAACTATCATTTTTTTGCGAAATTTGCGGTGCTGGGCTATGGCGCCGCGGTGCTTTGTATGATTCTGGTTAATTTCACACCTCTCGGAATAGAGAGAAACGGACAGAAGCGCTGGCTGGGCGTATCGGAGTCATTGAGCTTTCAGCCAACGGAGCTTGTAAAAGTTGCCGTGATCCTGGCGCTTGCCTGTCTGATCGTCTTATATGTCAAACGTAAGAAAATGGACGAATGGGGCACGATCTTTCTGATGGTCTTTGTGACCGCCGTACCCGGACTGCTTGTACTGATGAATAACTTAAGCTCCGGAATCATTATCCTGGGCATAGGGTTTACGATGGTGTTTGTGGCCAGCAGAAAGAAGCTTCGGTTTGCAGTTGTAGTGGGGCTGGGCGTTGTAGCGGTCATAGCGGCCCTGCAGCTGGGGGATAAGCTGGTGGAGATGGGAGTGCTGGAAAGCTATCAGCTGGACAGAATCCATGTGTGGAGGTCCCCGGAGAGCTATCCTCTGGAGGGCGGATATCAGGTGCTTCAGGGTCTGTATGCGATCGGATCGGGCGGCATATTCGGCAAAGGGTTAGGCAACAGCATCCAGAAGCTAAGCTTCGTGCCGGAAGCCCAGAACGATATGATTTTCTCCATCATTTGTGAGGAACTGGGGCTGTTCGGGGCTGCCTGTC
>OGGQ01003267.1_pt1 | contig 15503 bp, 9 predicted proteins | sample 1571191 | NCBI WGS metagenome assembly OGGQ01 (sample SAMEA2582061, study PRJEB24529) | metagenome | biome: Human gut stool | place: China | collected 2011
GCTGACCTTTATTACCGGCGCCTCCAACCAGACCGCCCAGATTGGCATTGTCCTGGTCAAGGTATTCCTTTTCTTCGGGGTCACTGCCGCCTTGGGAAAGGTAGTCCATTACCTGATTCAAAAGTGGATGGACTCTGCCGCTTGGAACCGGCGCCGCTTTGCCGTCATTTCTCTGGCTTTCTGTTTCTTCTATGCCTACATCGCCGAGACAGTCTTCGGCGTTGCCGGAATCATCGGTGCATTTTTTGCCGGCCTGATGATCTCCAACACCACACGGGCCACCTACATCAACGCTCGCTGTGAGACCCTGTCCTACATGTTCCTCTCGCCCATTTTCTTTGCCAGCGTGGGGCTGCAGGTGTCGTTGGACGACTTTGGCCTGAAAACCTTGCTTCTAACACTGCTGATCACTCTGGTGGCCATCATTACCAAAATCATCGGCTGCGCTCTGTGTGCCCGGGTGTGCCGGTATACCCCGGCAGAATCCCTGCGCATTGGCGTGGGCATGGTATCCCGCGGCGAGGTGGCACTGATCGTGGCAAATAAGGGGATCGCCAGCGGCATCATGAGCCAAGTATTTTTAGCTCCCATCGTCCTGATGGTGGTGGTTACCACAGTCATCACCCCCATTATGCTTCGTGCTGTATATCCTAAAAAGAAAGCGGAGGACGAGAAAGATCTTATTTACAGCAAGCTGGTGGATGACTATGAAGAAGTGCGGAACTTTGAAGATGCTGCTCAGGCAATGCTGACGTTTGAACACAATTTGCAGCGAAAAAAATGCAAAGATACACAAGCTCCTTAATTCTATTTTGGAGACTGAATGCAATTTTCAGAATAGATTCCAGGTATGCTTCTTTCGCTTGTATTTCCACATAATATCTGTATCTGTGGCTGTCCACTGTCTTGCAGTAAACTGCAACAGCATATCGTCTTTTCTTCGAACAGGCGACTTTCAAGAACAAAGTATCGCCAGGGGTCGTTCTGCAGCCAAGCCAGGAAGTTCACCACGCCCTGGAGTTCTCCCCGGAACAGCCAAGCTGATCCATGCTCCCTCGCAATGGGTAACTATGATACCACATTCACCCCGTCACTCCACGGGAGTCACCGCAATCGTGCCCATGAAACAATCATCTAAGACGGTTTTCTTGCATATAATATTCCTGATACCTGTTAACGTACACCCGCCGGTGTTGACCTGGGATTCTATTGACAGTCTACCTGTTTCTTGCTATATTGCAATGTATAATATTAACAAAGCATTTGTGAGGAATATCCATGCATACAAAGAGAAAACCCATTCTTATTTTGATGGCTGCCGTTCTGATATCAGCTGTTTTGGTGGGAGCGAGTACGCCCCCTCTTACACAGGACTCTCAAAAGATACAAAAAACATTCTCATACAGCAGCGAGGCCTTCGGCAATCCTCTGATGGGATATGCTCCTTCTGCCTGGTACGACAGTGTCAGCGATGATGTAACATTGCTGTACGTAGATATCACTTGGCGGGAGCTGGAACCGGAGGAAGGCGTTTTTAATTGGGAGCAGATTGAAGAGGAAAACCAGTTCGACCGGTGGCGTTTGGAGGGTAAGCATATCGTGCTTCGTTTCCTTTGTGATCTGCCCGGCGACGAAAGGCATAAAGACATCCCTGACTGGCTTTATAAAAAGACGGAAGGTGCAGGGGTTTCTTATCACAACTCATACGGGTACGGATTCTGCCCGGATTACAGCAATCCGGAGTTTATTGCCTACCACCAGAAGGCGGTTGCCGCCCTGGGGGAACGGTATGGCCAGGATTCCTTCATCAGCTATATCGAACTGGGAAGTCTGGGCCACTGGGGAGAGTGGCACATTGACTCCTCGGAAGGCCTTCCGGAGATGCCCAAACAGGAAATTCGAGCAGAGTATATCCAACATTGGGTGGAGGCGTTTCCTCAGACTAAAATTCTCATGCGCCGTCCCTTTGCTGAGGCTGAACAATACGGGTTCGGTTTGTACAATGATATGGCTGGCAACCAGGAATCTACCGCTGAATGGATGGATTGGATTCAAAACGGCGGAGAATACAGCCAAACCGGTGAGGAGGATGCTTTGGTCCCCATGCCGGATGCCTGGAAGACGGCCCCCATCGGAGGTGAACTTACCTCTTCTATCCCCATGCAGCAGTTGCTGAGCTCGAATCTTTCCACCACAACTGCACTGGTCCGTGAATCTCACACAACATTCCTTGGCCCCAAAATTTCCGATGCCAAATACACGGAAGGCTATGATGCCGTGCTGCAGAATATGGGCTATCGGATTTGGATCTCCAATATGGAGCTTTCCCCCAGTCCAAGCGGAGGTATTCAGGTGGATCTGACCTGGAAAAACAGCGGGGTCGCACCTCTATATGCGGATTGGCCCACATATGTACAGGTCGTGGACAAAAATGGCCGCATTTTGGAGTGGGTGGCAGTAGACATTGCTCTGAGCAAACTTCTTCCGAACGAAACCGTCCAAACAACCACAACCTTCCATCAGGTCGATGGGTGGGATAATCTGGATCAATATACCGTGCAGCTTGTCATTGTAGATCCGATGACCAACACGGCTGCGGTTCGCTTTGCCAACAAGGAGTCCGATCCAGATAACTGTTCCCTTATCTTGTATAAAGCATCGTAGTATATACCAAAATTCCATGAGAAAAAACGTTACTTTGCATATGCGGCCAATTCTTCACAGCCGACGTCTTTTATGTTATTATAGTTATATAATATTGGCAAACACGGGTAAACCCGTGGACGCAAAGCCTTAGTGCCTAAACAGATTTTTCTGCATGGTTGACTGGCCGCAACAAACTTTGTTGCGGCCAGTTTTGTTGTATAGGGGAGATATATATGGCGACCGAATATAATGCTCTGGTAATGAACGAAACCGATGGTGCGGTATCTTTTGTATATACAACGATATCAAGCAGCAAAATGCCCAACATCATCAACGGCGAAAGCGGCCACCACATTTGTTATGTAAAAATACTGACTGAACTGCTTGCGAAACAGCTTGTCCAGCTTACGGATCAGTATGATCTGGATGAGGAAGCAATATCTAAAATTGCATTGGCGTCTTCTCTGCATGATATTGGGAAATGCTGCATTCCTCACGCTATTCTGGATAAAAAGGGCTCCCTGACCCCTATTGAATACGACATCGTAAAAAAACACACGGTATTTGGCGTTGAGCTGATCGAAAAGGCCGGCGACAAATTGGATCCGGAAATAAAGGCCTATGCCAGGGATGTGTGCCTTCACCACCACGAGCGCTTTGACGGCACAGGGTATCCTGATGGCCTGAAAGGCGACGATATTCCCATCTGGGCTCAGATCGTTTCCATTGCGGATGCCTATGATGCAATTACGTCAGAGAGAAGTTATAAGAGTGCACTCTCCCGAGATGTTGCCTTGGAAATGATTACAAACGGCATGTGCGGCGTTTTTAACCCGCTGCTGATCCAGTGTCTGATTCATGTGGCGGACCACAAGGAACTGGAGGATGTCCGCAGCAATCTTATCACGTCCAGAGCTGTTCATATTGATCCCTATTCCCTCCCTCCCAAAAAAGTACTTCTGCTTGGCAATATGCGGTATATTACCCAGCAGTTTATTGAGGACAGTTTTCCGGATGCACACATTTCCATTATCGGAAAATGTGGGGTAAAGGCTTCCCGCCACGTGAAAATTTATGACATTGATAAGCCGTACTACAAAGCCATTCTTGATACCAACGATTTTGACTTTATCATCTACTTTGCAAACGAACTGACCTATGACACCCTTGACCCAAGTGATACTGAAGAACTGCGCCAGATTTTAAAGGCCTCCAAATATGTATCCAGCGAAGCCAAGTTCCTTTATCTTTCCTCGCTGGATGCCGCTTTTGACGGTACCAGCGACCGTGGGATTATCGCCGCTGCAAAAGAGGACATCTGTCTGTACTGGGCCAAACAGAACCATCTCAACCTTAAAATTGTGCGGATCCCCTATCTATACAATGGCGCAGCAAAAAACGACTTTCTGTATGATTTGTTCGAGTCGATGCGCACGCAAAAATCCATTCCCCTGCGTGAATCCGACTTCTCTCAAATCCACTTCCTGTCCTCACAGGATTTATCCGATCTGATCGTCCGGATTGCCGACGCCTGGACACCGGGAGAAGGAATTCTTACAGTAAACGACGACTTCCATATTACGTTTGGCGATCTCTGCAAGGAGCTGGAAAAACTTTCCCCGGGCGTGACATTTCAATTCACTGGCAAAAATCCTCCCAAATCTCTGGATTTGAAAAACACCGCCCTCAAACAGCAATACAGTTGGTTTGCCAGGATCTCTCTGCTCACAGATCTGGAGGATGAGTATCAGGCCTACAAGGACACTCTGGTACCCACCGGAACCTGGTGGCAGAAACTGAAAAAGCGCCTGGAAAAATACACTACATTGATTAAGATCACGGAATTATTTGTGATGTTTATTCTCTGTGAGATTCTGGTCCAGGTCACTGACTCGGCTCTGTTTTTCTCCATCGTGGATTTCCGCCTGGCGTACATCGTCATTCTTGCAACACTCTATGGCCTGCCGTACGGTATGGGGGCGGCTACGCTGTGCTCGTTGTCTTGGATCGTAGCAAAAGTCCTTTCCGGAACCAATTGGCTGACACTCTTCTATGAGCCTACAAACTGGCTTACCTTTATCTTCTACTTCCTGGTAGGCGGTATTTGCGGCTATGTCAAGCTGAAAAGGGACAATCAAATTCAGTTCACCACCGAAGAAAACCATCTTCTGGAATCCAAACTGGCCTTTACGCGCCGGATCTACGAGGACACCTTCCGCGAGAAGCGGGCCCTGAAAAAGCAGATTATCGGTTCCAAAGACAGTTTTGGAAAAATTTTCGATATCACACGTCAATTGAATACCGTGGATTCCCGGGAACTGTATCTCAAAATTATTGACAGTTTTGAAAGCATTTTGGAGAACAAAACCCTCAGCGTCTATTCCGTCAGCAAAGGCAGTACCTTTGCCCGCCTTGAGGTCTCCTCCAGAGAGACCATGCACGATGTTTCCCGCTCCATTTCGCTGGACACGTATGCGCCGGTCATGGAAGCTTTGAACCGGGGCGAAGTTTGGCGCAATAACCACTTTATGCCCAATATGCCCATGTTTGCCTGCGGCATATACCAGGACAATACGCCTCTGCTTCTGATTTTTGTTTGGAATGCGCAGACGCACCAGCGGTCGTTATATTATGCAAATCTGCTCCGCATTCTGTGCGATCTGACCCAGATGTCCTTTATCCGCGCCCATGAATACAGCCGCGCGATGCACGACCAGCAATACATCGGATACACAATTCTGCAAAACGCCCAGACCTTCCGCAACACACTCCATGTTTTCCAGGAGCTGGAGGAACGCAGAGTCTTTCAGTTTTTGCAGCTTACAGTGGACGATACTGGAAGATCTCAGGAAGAGCTCAGCGCGGTACTCTCTAAATGTGTACGTACCAATGATATTGTAGGCTTGTTGGAGGACGGAAGTGTTTGGCTTCTGTTGTCTCAGGCGGGGCCTGATGATTTGAAATTTATCCTTCCGCGGTTTGAACATCAGGGCCTGTCTGTACGAGTAGCAAACGTTCCTTCTCCCGAAGAACTGCTTGTCGAACAAGAGGCTGTTGTACCTATTGTTGTACCTATTGAGGTGGCAGAGGATGCTGTACCTGCCAGGATGGAAGTTATGCCGTCTGAGAAAACAGAGATAGTTCCACCTATTGCAGCAAAGGCGATATTATCTGCAAAACCTAAGGCAGTTCCCTCTGCTGGAACAAAGGCAGCGCCGCATGCCAAGCTCCATAAAATTTCGAAAAGCAAACAAAAGGTCTCCCAACAGTTTCTTGGGGTAAGCCGTAAGAGAGGTGTGGGAGAAGTTTCTTCCCAAAAACGCGGTATCAAATAATAACAGCGTAGAGGTGCTGGGTAAATGCTGTGGTACAACGTAGTTTTTTTGATATTGGTGCTTCTGCACTTGCTTTGCTGTGTGCTCATTTTCCTTGGCATCCAGTTCCAGATTTTAAAAGTACGGAGACTGATGGTCCTGGTGGCACTCTTTTTGCCCCTTTGGGGAGAACTTCTGGTTTTGATTCTGCATTTTCAGATTTTGTGCAAACAAACCGATCGGAGTAATGTGGGTGTAGAAAAGTTCCAGGTTGAATCGGAACTTTACAAAGGCATCGTACAAGATGACAGCCATTCTTCCACCTCTACTGTTTCTATGGAAGAGGCGTTGATCGTAAACACCCCCAAGGAGCGGCGCGCCTTAATTATGGATATTCTCAATGACAATCCCAAAGCCTACGTGGAGTTTTTAAAAATGGCTGGCAATAACAATGACACTGAGGTTGTGCATTATGCTGTTACCGCTATGGTGCAGATTGCCAAGGAAAATGACCAGACACTTTGGGAATTGGAACAGAAATATGTCCAAGACCGGGAAGATCTTCCTACTCTGACAATGTACTGCGACTTTTTGTGGCACTGCTTGGAGCAGGGGCTGATGCAGGGACAGGTAGAGCAGATGAACCGCAACCTGTTTGGTACTCTGATCCGAAACAAGATCCGACTGGCCCCTGCGCTGCTGACCGATTATCTTCGCTGTATCCAAAATGATATGGCACTGAAAAACTATACTGCAGCCAGCGCTATATTGGAAAACGCTAGGAATATCTGGCCTAATAACGAAGACCTGTTGATTTTGCAAATACAATATTTTTCAGATCTTGAGCGTACAGAAGATCTGCAGGCTCTGCTGAGAACATTAGATGAAAAAGCCATCTATCTGTCTGCCAAAGCCAAAGAGGTGATTGCATTTTGGAAAGACTAAGAGCAAAATTTTCCGCCTTCGAATATAAGGGCCTTGCTGCAATCACCCTTGTATTTGCTGTGATAACCGTTATTCTGTTTCTGGAGCGAAGCGGCATCCAATACCAATACGGCCAGCTTTCTCTGTCATTTATGCCCAACGAGGCTACCATGCCCAAAGCTGAGGCACTGGAACAGGTCCCAAAGGACTGCCTGCTTTTGTACAGCAGTGAAATTGTAGAAAGCCAGCAAGCGCTGGAAGAGTTTGAAATGATTCTGACGGATATGAAGGTGGGACATGACACCGTTGACATAGCTAAGGTAGATGATTACGACTTTCATGACTATACAACGGCGATTCTGCTCATCAACAACCTCTCTTATCTGCAGGATAAGCTGATCGAACTTGACACCTGGGTCTATAACGGCGGCGGAGCAATGTTTCCCCTGACAATTGCCAAAGAATCCTATTTTTCAGTTATGGAGGCCAAGTTTGGAATTTTGGAATCTTCCTATGACAACGCCCTGGTAGACAGCATCTATGTGACAGAAAATTTCATGGTAGGCGGGGGCAAAAGCTTTTCTATTACTGATTCTTGGGAATCAGCGCTGGCAGTTCGCCTGAGCAATTCAGATGATATTACGGTTCATGCTTACACAGGAGATGAGCGGCAGCTCCCCCTCATCTGGGAAAGCCGGTACGGAAGTGGAAAATTTGTGCTGGATAATTTCGGTCTATACACAAAAGAAGTGCGAGGACTGTACGCCGCATCCTACAGCTTATTGAACCCCGTGACCGTATATCCGGTCATCAATGCCTCCTGTTTTTACCTGGACGATTTTCCCTCCCAGGTTCCTGCAGGCAGCAATGAATACATCTGGCGTGATTACGGCACCTCCATCCGGGATTTTTATGTGAATATCTGGTGGCCGGATATGATGAATCTGGCGGATCAATACGGGCTGAAATATACCGGTCTTGCTATCCAGTGCTATGACAACAATGTGGATGGAAGTACCCCCACCGCACCGGATGAACAGACTTTTCTAAAATTTGGAAACATGCTTTTGCGGATGGGCGGAGAGATCGGCTATCATGGTTACAACCATCAGCCTCTCTGTCTGGATGACTGCGACTACAAAGGGTTTTATGACTATAAAACCTGGGAGAGCGAAGCGGCCATGAAAAGTGGTCTGGATACCCTGATGGAGCTGTGCGAAGAACTGTTCCCCGGTGTGCAGATGTCGGTATATGTCCCCCCTTCCAACATCATGACGGAGGGAGCAGAGGAATTTCTGATCCGAGAATATCCCAATATCAAATCCATTTCAGGCATATATTTCGAAGATATGTATCTGGATTTCTACTGCGTTCAAGAGTTTGATGTCAGGGAGGATGGGGTTGTGGAGCAGCCCCGCATTATCTCTGGCTGTGCTCTGGACGACTACATGAAGCTGGCTGCTCTCTCGGAGCTGAATCTCCACTATATCAACAGCCACTTTACCCACCCCGACGACTCTCTGGACCCGGAACGTGGTGCGGAATTGGGATGGGAAACCTTGAAGTCCCTGTTTATGGAATATCTGGACTGGCTTTACACGGCTGCCCCCAACATTCGCAATTTCACCGGCAGTGAAATTGCAGCTGCTGTGCAGCGCTATACGGCCCTCACGGTGTCCACCAGCGTCAGCGAAGAGGCCATGGAAATCAGCCTGGGGAATTTTTATGATGAAGCCCAGCTGATGGTCCGCTTTAACGACACCCGTCCAAAGGACGTCACAGGCGGGACCCTGGAGCAGCTCACAGATACCCTCTATCTGCTTCAGGCTAACCAATCCCATGTAACTGTAACATTTATGTAGAAAGGCAGGCCCACCCAATGCGGATCTGTTTGGTTCTGGAAGGATGCTATCCCTATGTCAACGGCGGTGTTTCCACCTGGATGCACCAGTACATAACAGAAATGCCGGAGCACGAATTTGTACTTTGGGTGATCGCTGCCAAAGCGGAGGACCGGGACAAATTTGTATACCAGCTGCCTTCCAATGTGGTGGAGATCCACCAGGTATTTCTGGATGACGCCCTGCGCCTGAAAGGCACCGGAGTGATGGATCACGCTTTCACGCCAGAGGAAATCCATGCGCTGGAGGAGCTGATCAGTTCCGGGAAGCCCGATTGGGATCTTCTTTTTTCCATGTACCAGGTACAGCGTATCAATCCCATGTCTTATCTGAAGAGTGAGGCCTTTCTGCGTGCCTTTGAGGAAAGTTTGGAAAAACATTATCCGTATATTGCCTATGCGGATGCCTTCCATTCTACTCGCTCCCGGCTGCTTCCTGTTCTGTACCTCCTGAGCACCGAAGTGCCCAAGGCAGATTGTTACCACGCCATCTGTACCGGCTACGGCGGACTGCTTGCCTCCTTGGGAGCATATCTCTATCAAAAACCTCTGCTGCTAACAGAACACGGCATTTATACCCGGGAACGGGAGGAAGAGATTATTGGTGCTCAATGGGTGGGCAAGGCATTTAAACAGCAGTGGATTCAGTTTTTCTACATGCTGTCCGTCCTGATTTATTCCCGTGCCCACCGAGTCACATCACTGTATCGCGGCGCCATGCAGATGCAGATCGACATGGGAGCCGCCGCCGAAAAATGTTCTGTGATAGCCAACGGGATCAGCTATGAAAAATTCTGTCATATTCCCCGCAAGGAAGAAGACGGTATGGTGGATATCGGGGCCGTGGTTCGCTTTGCCCCGATTAAGGATATCAAAACCATGATCTATGCCTTCTATGAGCTGTCCACCCGGATGGAACATGTGCGTCTGCACATTCTGGGAGGCGTGGACGACCAGGAGTATGCCGACGAGTGCCTGGCCCTGATCGAACAGCTGCATCTGCAGGATAAAATATTGGTCCCCGGCCGCGTCAATGTGGTGGAATATTTTGCAAAGCTGGATTTTACGATTCTTACCTCCCTTTCAGAGGGACAACCCCTGTCTGTTTTGGAGTCCTTTGCAGCAGGCCTGCCTGTAGTAACAACCGACGTGGGTTCCTGCAGCGAACTGATCTTGGGCATACCACCGGATACCTTTGGGCGGGCCGGGTATTTTGTGCCGCCTATGCAGCGTGAGAAATTGGCGGATGCCATGGAGATTCTGGCCTCCTCCCGAGAAGTCCGACTGAGCATGGGAAAAATCGGTCAGATGCGCGCCTGCACCTATTTCCAGTATCACACCATGCTGTCCAAATACCGTGACCTGTACAAGGAGGTGGAGGAACTTGGCCGGAATCGGCTTTGAGCTAAAAAAATTGTTTCAGCACACCGGCGTGTTTGCTTCGCTGCGCGCCTTTGGTTACGCTACGGTTATTACCACCGGCCCCATGCTCCTGGGTGTTGTACTGCTGCTGGGCCTGATGTGGATCTGCACGTTCGCCGGTATCTCCAAATTCCAGCGGGAATTACTGGTCTGTATGATTACCTATGTCTTGCTGGCATCAGTGACGGTTACATCCTTTCTCTCCATGATCGTCACCCGGTTCACGGCCGATATGCTCTTTGAAGATCGCAACGAGGAGGTTTTGCCGTCCTTTTGGGGCTCTGCTCTCCTGATGATGGTGGTGGGCGGAATCCTGTGGCTGGTTTTCCTCATCTTCTCCGGAGCCACCTTTGTTCAGGGGGTATTTCTTTATATCCTGTTCCAGGAACTGATTCTGGTGTGGCACGCCATGAGCTACCTGACAGCCATCAAGGATTACCGCAATATGTTCCGCTCCTTTTTTGTGGCCATTGGTCTGTCGCTACTTCTGGGACTTCTTCTGGTGCTGTTTCACTGCCCTGCGATTGAGTCGCTGCTTTTTTCGGTCTCCGTGGGGTACGGAGTAAAAGCAATCTGGGATATCGTGCTTCTGTACCGCCATTTCCCCAGATCGAAAGCATCGGCCTTTTCCTTCATGGAGTGGATGGATAAGTTCCCGGAGCTTCCGTGGATCGGTTTTTTTACCAATATGGGTCTATTTTCCCATCTGGTCATTATGTGGTTCAGCGCGGTAGGCGTCCAGGTCAAGGGACTGTTTTACGGCGCTCCCTACCATGATATTTCCGCTCTCATCGCATTTCTTACCATTTTAATTACAACAGTCAATTTTGTTGTCTCGGTAGAAGTCAACTTTTACCCCAAATACAGGGACTATAACAGTCTATACAGTGATAAGGGGACCGGCCAGGATATCATCCAAGCAGAAAAAGAGATGCTGGCCGTATTAAAAAACGAAATTTTTTACACGGCACTCAAGCAGCTTCTATTTTCTTGTCTGGCCATCGCGGTGGGCGGCTATGTGCTGGATTTGGTTCCCCTCGGCTTCAACGAGGTGATGAAGGGGTATTTCCGAACCCTTTGCGTCGCGTACGGCCTGTATGCTATTGGCAATATGCTCATGCTGATTCTTCTGTATTTTATTGATTACAAGGGTGCCTTAGTAGGAACCGCCGTCTTTGCCGCCGGGACCGTGGTGTTTTCTATTATCTCGCTGTTCTTCCCCTCTTTGTACTACGGCTTCGGCTTTTTATTGGCAGCCATGCTTTTTGTTGTAGTTATGCTTACAAGGCTGAATTACTATATCAAACGCCTGCCCTACTATATCCTCTGTGTGCAGCCCTTGGTAGAGAAAGACGTAATAGGACGGTACCGTAAAACCGGCGATTGGCTGGAAAAACATCTTGGAGAGGAGAGAAACGAATGAGAACAAGAAAATTCCCCTGCGTTGTTCTTGCAGTTGTTATGCTGCTTCTTTTGACAGGATGCGTCTACGAAGGCAATTTTACAGGATCCTCGTCGGATGGTTCTGATATAAGTAGCGGCAGCAGTCCAGTCATCAAAGAGGATCTATTCACCATAGACGATCTGCATCTGCGGGACAAAAAACTGCTGTATGAAAACCAGGATCCCGCTGATGTAGTAACCATGTACTTAACGGTATCAACGGGAAACTCTGCCGAAAACACCGATCATACCTGGGAAGAGATCAACACCTACTCGGTTTACGACTACGATGAGATGGGTGTGGACCGATATCAAGTAGCCGGACTCATTCAGGTGGGGGATGAAAACGGCCCGGTGGCAGGGGAACTGGGCTACGGCCAGTCAGCCCCCAACTGTACCGTACAGATCCGCGGACAGACTTCCAGCTCCCTGCCTCAGAAAAATTATAAAATCAGTGTAAAGGACAACAAGGGGGAGTGGAACGGTCAGACCACCATTGCCCTGAACAAGCACCAGACAGACGGGCTCCGTTTCCGCAATAAGATGGCCTATGACCTGATGGCCGGTATTGACGAGATGATGGGGCTGCGCACTACCTTTGTCCATCTATATGTCAAAGACACCACGGCGGGCGGCAGCGGAAAATTTGAGGATTACGGCCTCTATACCCAGGTGGAGCAGCTAAATAAAACCGCTTTGAAGGCCCACGGTCTGGACAAAAACGGCCACCTGTACAAAATCAACCTCTTTGAATTTTATCGCTACGAAGATGTAATTAAAATGGCAGATGACCCCGACTATGATCTGAAGGCCTTCGAGGAGATCTTGGAAATCAAAGGTGACGATGATCATACCAAACTGATCCAGATGCTGGAGGCGGTCAATGACTACTCCAGGCCCGCTGAAGAGGTCCTGGAGGAGTATTTTGACATAGAGAACCTGGCCTACTGGATGGCTTTCCACATTCTGACCGGCAACCGGGATACCCAAAGCCGCAACGTGTATATTTATAGTCCGCTTAATTCAAACAAATGGTATTTCTACTCCTGGGATAACGATACCATGCTCAAGCGCGGGGAATACGCACTGGCCAACCGTTCAGATGGTCTGGGCTGGGAAGACGGCGTAAGCAACTACTGGGGCAATGTACTGTTCCAGCGGGCCCTGAAAACAGAAACATTCCGCAATGCGCTGACCGATGCTGTGGAGGACCTGAAGGTCTATCTCTCCCCTGATCGAATCAACGCCATGGTGGAGGAATACAGCGCCATCATAAAGCCCTATCTCTACCGGATGCCCGATGTGCAGTATGCGCCGCTGACAGAAACCGAATATGACTCTATTGTCTCCGGGCTAAACGCTGAAATCCAGACCAATTATGACGCCTATTACGAATCCTACCTCAAACCTATGCCGTTTTATATCGATGCCCCGCGAGTTCAGGACGGAAAAATGGTGTATACCTGGAACAGCGCCTATGATTTCGATGCTGAGACCATCACCTATACCTTTGAGCTAGCTAGAGACTACACTTTTGCCAATCCTCTGATCAAGCAAGAGGGTCTACTGATCCCTGATGTCAAAGGCGACACGTTGCCTGCTGGCCAATATTTTATCCGGGTGACGGCAGAGAATACCAGCGGCTATGAGCAATATGCCTTTGACTACTATGTTATTGACAGCGGCAAGGTATACGGGACCAAGTGTTTCTATGTCATGGAAGATGGTACCATTACGGAGGATGTCTATGTGGAAAGCTGAGCGCTACCGCCACGAATGGAAATATCTCATTGACACTGCACAGAAGGAAGCAATCTGCAGCCGCCTGGCACCTGTGATGCGGCTGGATCCTAACGCTGCCAATGGGGGCTATTCCCTGCGCAGCCTGTATTTCGATGACTACTTCCATTCCGCCTACGCAGAAAAGGATGCCGGTATCCTGCTGCGAAAAAAGTACCGAATCCGCATTTACAATTACTCAGACAAAAGCATCAAGCTGGAACGGAAAAAGAAGAGCGGCAGCTATATCTACAAGGAATCTGCCAAGCTGACCCGCCAGCAGTTTTATCAGATCCTGGACGGCGACTACGGTTTTCTGCTTGCCAGCGACCAGCCGCTTTGCCGTGAATTCTACTATGAATGTGTCAGCAATGTTATGCGGCCACAAACCATCGTGGATTATGAGCGGCAGCCCTGGATTCTAGATGCCGGTACTGTGCGCATCACCTTTGATATGGATGTGCGCGCTGCTGTGGGAAGTTTTGATATCTTTGACCCGACCCTGCCTGGATTGCCAGTTTTAGAGCCAGGCAAATGCGTGATGGAAGTCAAATTCACCGAGTTTATTCCCAACTTTGTAAGGGAGATCCTTCCGGACAGAGCCTCCGAATTTACGGCAGTGTCCAAATATGTTTTGTGCTATACCAAAACCGCCTACAGGCGCGGTTTTGAATATTGGTGTGAGGATTAGGAGCGAAAGAAATGAGCGTTCAAGATTTTATTAAAAAATCCATTCTGGAATCTGGGGCTTTTGATCAGGCAACGATCATGGAGATCTTTCTGGGCCTGATGACGGCTCTTCTGGCAGGAGCGCTGATCTATCTGGTCTACAGCAAATTCTATGTAGGCGTTATCTATTGCCGCAGCTTTGCCATCACTCTGGTAGGCATGACCGTACTTACCGCAATGGTCACCCTGGCAATCAGTACCAACATCGTCATCTCCCTTGGTATGGTGGGTGCCTTGTCTATCGTACGTTTCCGAACCGCCATCAAGGACCCTATGGATCTTTTGTATCTATTCTGGGCTATCACATCCGGAATCACTGCAGGCGCCCAGATGTACGTGTTGGTTGTTGTGTCCGCAATGATTATGATCCTGCTGATTGCCCTCTTTCATAAAAAGCAACTCAAAGGCCGCATCTATATTGCAGTCATCCACTATGTGGGAGAAGACACAGTGGAAAATGTAATCCGCACATTTGGAAAGACAAAATATTTTATTAAGTCGCAGACAGTACGCAAAGACACAACCGAAATGGCTGTGGAGCTGTTTTTCAAAAAATACGACGCACTGTTTTTGGAAAGACTTCGGGCGGTAGAAGGAGTACAGGATGCTACCTTAATCCAGTATAACGGTGAATACCATGGCTGATTATAAACAATAGCCACCCACTTTTCTCTTTCAGGACAGCAATTTCCACAGATATCGTTATATCTGTGGAAATTGCTGTCCTTTTCTGTTTTGCAGCCACACGGAGATAGTATTGCCCCACTTTCTTGATCCTCCCCCTTTCTCTCACTCTCTGCAATGTCAAACTAGTTATGATGTATCTTTGGAATCTGTCATAGCGGGGTTGTTTGTTCGATCTTAAAATACAAAATACCCGCTATGGGACTCCAATTTAACGGAATCCCATAGCGGGTAAAAAGTTAATATTTTATATGTTTCTATCCAACGGGCCTATTTTCTTTAAAAATTATTCCCATTCGGCAAATTCAAGTATATGGGAGTGTATTTGGGGTGATTTTATAGGCAAAACATTCGCAAATATGTTAATGTTTTGCCCGCTTATTTGAGGCAGTTCGCTTTCTTAGTATCAAAATAGTATCACAAAAAACGAGAAATTGCAAGGGTTTCAGGCCATAAACGGCCACAATCAAAACTTCCCTCAATTTGATGTAAGTTTCTGTCGAAATGGGTCTCAAATCGAGACCCGTTTCGACCACCGCCTGGGAGCGTAAACGCTCCCAGGCAATAGGGGATTGATTTCCGCCCCGGCGGAAATCAATCCCACCATGGGACGCAATTCGACCTAAAATCAAAGGAGGCGGGCAAGCACTTCTGGTGCTTGC
>OGGQ01003268.1_pt1 | contig 15499 bp, 10 predicted proteins | sample 1571191 | NCBI WGS metagenome assembly OGGQ01 (sample SAMEA2582061, study PRJEB24529) | metagenome | biome: Human gut stool | place: China | collected 2011
GTTCGAGGCAATCACCATGATGATGACCGTTCGTTCGGCTGCCGGAATCAGTTGAATTCGTTTGACGAATACCTCCGGCGGTGTGCTGGTCGAAGAAATGGTCGCGCAGTGGGTATAATCCGCAAGTGCCTGTGCTGCATCCGAAAGCAGTTTATCAGGGTCCGGATCGCGGACATTGAACATTGCTTCAATCGCCGCCATTTCCATCGGGGAGATCGGACTTGGCTGCATCAGATGATCGATGTAGTACCGATAACCCATATGGGATGGAACCCTTCCTGCCGAGGTGTGCGGCTGTTCGAGAAGTCCCATCTCAAACAGCGCTGCCATATCATTTCGGATGGTCGCAGGAGAAGCGGTGATATCCAAAAGAGCTGCGATTCTCTTGGAGCCGACCGGCTCGCCTGTTCGCGTGTATTCTTCAATGATAGCCTTGAGAATCTTTTGTTTTCTGTTATCCAGTTCCAAAGCCATCACCTCTTTTTCCTCTTTAGCACTCTTATCTCTCAAGTGCTAAACATAATTTAACACTATTTTTCCCATCTGTCAAGGGATTTTTCGTGCTTTCATAATTTTTTAACAACTCTTTTACCTCTTATCCGATATTTGACGTTTTTTCCTGTTTTTCAAAATCTTTTTGCCAAAATATTCCCCTTCTTCTTGCGGCATCCACCTTTTGTGTGGTAAACTTTTGATTGTATTATGATAAATGTCACACGAATATTTTCTCAGGAAAGGCTGAATATTATGAACCAAAATCAAATTAATCCCGAGAAGGAGCCGCTCCTTTCCTCCTCCCCAAGCGACGACACTCCTACTTCTCTGTGCTGCGAGGAAAAGCCTCTGCCGGAAAGTAAAAGAAACATCTCCATAAAACACCTGCTGTTTTATCTTGCGGTAATTTTGTTATCCTGCATCTATCTGTTTGTGGGGTATCATCTATCGGTGGACAAAGCAGGGCTTTTCCGCAATGAGATGCAGGTCACCTCTTCGGTTGCCAGAGTCACCGAAATTCTGCATGACCGAAACGATATGGGAGAAATCGGCGGACATGTTTATTATGAACACGTCATCACCTTCCAAGCAGACATTCTTTCCGGGGACGGAAAAGGACAAAGCGTGAAAGCTCTTCAAAAAATCGACAACCTGACTGGAAATGGAATGCGTCCTGTCAGTGTGGGAGACAAGATTTTTCTGTTCCAGACAAATCCCGAAGAAAACATTGAATGGGAAGCTGGCGACTTCTACCGCTCCGACTCTATCCTGATTCTTGCTGCTGTCTTTTTGCTGGGTCTGTTGGTGTTTGGACGTTCCAAGGGTCTTAAGACTATCCTTTCGCTGGTCTTTACCTGCCTTGCCATCTTTGTCGTATTTGTTCCTGCCATTCTTGCCGGATACAACGCCTACTTTGTTTCGATCATCACCTGCCTGTTCACCATCGCCATGACATTGGCACTGGTCAGTGGCCCGAGCCGAAAGAGCCTGTCCGCCGCACTGGGATGTGCCGGCGGTGTCATGGTTGCTGGAATTCTTTCCTTCTTTATGGATCATGTGATGAAGCTGACCGGATATCTCAACGACGAAACCATGTACGTTTCCTTGCTTAATGAATCTTCTCCGATCGATCTGCGTGCAATCATCTTTGCCGCTATCATCATCGGCGCGATGGGTGCAACCATGGACGTTGCAATGGACATCACTTCCTCCCTGTTCGAGATTCACCGCAAAATCCCTGATATTTCTTTCTGGCATCTGGTTCAGTCCGGATTCAATATCGGCCGTGATATCATGGGCACAATGGCAAACACACTGATTCTGGCTTACATCGGTTCTTCCCTGACCACCGTTTTGCTGTATGCGAGCTATCAGGCTTCGCTTGAGCAGCTGTTAAACCGTGAGCTCATCATCGTCGAGCTGCTTCAGGCACTTTCGGGCAGTATCGGTATTTTGTGCACCATCCCAATTTCCGCATTCATTGCATCCGGTTTATGTTGTATGAAAAAAAGAGCAGTAAAAAAAGAGGCTTAATGCCTCTTTTTTTATTGCCAGGATAAAACAACCCCATATTATTTAAAGATTTATCCCTGCTTTTTACATAATTTAACAGTATAAATTTCCTGCACCGGGAATGTTACTTTAACCAGACCTATCTCCACAAATTCTCCGCTCATTTTTCGAAACTCGTGTAAGATCAATTCACTTGCTTGAAAAAAAGCTTCCTCTTTGTCTTCTCTGGTCAGTGCAACTGTACAATGCGGCACCCATTGATCTGGGCAATAATACTCCCACCCTTGTGTATCAAAACCATTTAAACTGTTATGCAGTTCTCTTTGAAATTGATACATATCCCTAGTCATTGTAGGAGAAAGAAAAATTGTTTTGCTGTCATTAAACATACCGACTGAGTCAATGGATACTGGCAGTGTTTTATGGTTTTGTGCAAATAATTTTAATTTTTCGATACATAAACATTCATCCACATCATGAAAACACGCCAAAGTAAGGTGTGGTCGTGTTTTCCACTCTAAAAATTTTGTACTGATTTTCTTTTGTGCAATCATTTCTGCTAATGCAGAAATCTTATTTTGTGTTCCTTCATCGTAATACAATTCAACTGCGTACTGCATACCAATCTCCTTTCAAAACATTTTAAACTAGAAAAACAGCCAGAGGACATCCATTACACCTATCCTCTGGCTTGTTTTTTGATCAACTTATGGATTATAGCAAAAGATGCCGTTATTGTTCGTTTAATGAAATTACATGGCATGGGATCTGTGCCAGACTCAGCATTTCCCGCTCCCTGCTATGACAGCTAAACAGAAGAATCTGCCGCTGTTTGTCCTCCAGCAGGTAGGAGAGCAGCCGCGCGGTGCGCTCATCATCCAGCTGGGTAAAGCTATCGTCAAAGATGACCGGCACACGGTTTTCTCCACACAGAAGATCCAGCAGTTCCAGACGCATCACCAGATAGATCAGATCGGCACTTCCACTGCTGAGAGAAGAAACATCCACCAGTTTACCGCTCTTCTTGTCCTCCAGACGAACACCCAAAGTCTGGTCGATTACCGCTCTGCTGTAACGGGAATTGGTAATTCGCTCGATCGCCTTGGAAACTCTGGCATTAAGCTGTGGAGCAAAATCCCGATGCAGCTGACCGCTGAGTGAGAGCAGCTTTTCCTTTGCAAGCGCGATTGCGTCCAGCTCCAACTGATACTTTTTGCATCGGCTGCGCACCTCGTCCAGCTCTGCCTGAACCTGTCCGGTCGGACGCTGGCTTTCTTCTCTTCCCCTGCGCACACCTTCCAGTTCTGCAGCCTGTTTGCCCAGTTCGGACAGCTTTTCATTGAGTGCTGCAAGCTTTTCTCTGGTTTCCCTGCGGTCGGGTGAGATATCCGATTCCCCTGCTTTCTGGGAACGAACATTCTGCTCAAGCTCCTCAAAGCTGTATCCACCCAGTGTTTCGGTCAAGAGTTCTTTCTGCAGTTTCAGCTCAACACTGACTTCATCCAAACGGCGTTTGCCCTGACGACACTTTTCCAAATCATCCGCAGACTGTGCTCCGGCTGCACGACAGGAATCCACTGCCTGTTGGATGGAGGTATTGATCTGCTCGATCTGATTTTTGCAGTTTTCTTCCTCCTGCATGATTTGCTGCTGCTGTAAATGCAAGCGCTGTAAATCGGTGCGGATTCGTTTTGCCTGATTGACCGATTCCCGCAGCGATTTTAAGCGGACTTCGTCGGCAGACTGTACATTCTTTTCCGGCTGAGAATCCTCTTCCCAGACTATTTCCTGTTCTTCCAAAACGCTTTCTGTTTCAGAAGATTCCTGTACGTTATCTTCTTCATTAAGCGGAGCAGCTTTTGCGGTCAGGCGACCAAGGTAGGCGCTGATTTCTGCATCCAGCTGGTTTACGCGCTGATTCTTGGATAGGATTTCTTCCAGCAGGAGATTTTCCTGCTCTTCAAACTGCTTGATCTTATAATTGTTGACCTGTACCTTGCCAAGCATCTCTTCCAGACAGGCAAGCGGATCAACCTCATGGGAAAGCTGATAATCTTCCAATATATCCTGCTGCATCTGACAGATGCGCTCAAGGCTCTCCCCTTTTCTTCCCTTACCGGAAGCTTTGCGCAAAGTCAGCAGAAGAATAAGCCCTGTTGCACTGGCAACTATTCCGATCAGGATTGCACCGTATGCTGCCGCTGCCGGAACCATCTCGCCGCCAAATAACGCCGCTGCCACCCCTGCCAGCACAAATACCAAACCGAATACCAGCACGAAAATTCCTGCCGTATTGGATTTTTCCGGCTGTTTTTCCTGCTTCATCTGTTCCAGCCTGCGATATTCCTGCATATCCTCTTCCAGCTTTTGCCCGTCCATCTGGGAGAGCTTGCTGCGATGGAATGCAACATTAGTCTTTTTGATCTGCAGCTGATACAGCTCATCCCGAAGCTGTTCGAGATTTTTGTGCCGCTCAAACATCAGGTCAAACTGTGAGAGAGTTTCTTCATCTGCTCCTGAAACTTCCAATGTCCGGTAGAGGTTGTTCAGTTCCTGAATCCGGTGGTTGAGTTCTTCCAAAGCTCGTCGATATTTTTCCAGTGTTCGGGTGATCTGTGCCTTTGCGCCCAGACGTTTTTGAGCCTGATCGATTATCTCCGGATCAACATCCTGATAGATGCGATATTTTTCCTGTTCCTTCTCGATGCGCTCAATCCGCACCCGAAGATTCTGTGCCTTTAAATAGCGTCCGCCAAGTTCTTTGGCTGCGCTTTCCCGGATCTGTGCTTCCAGTAAGCTCTTTTCTTTTTCCAGCTGCTGGATTTCCCCGCTTAAGCTTTTGCCCTGCTCGCAGAGATTCTGATACTCGGCTTCATTTTTTTCCGCTTCTTCCAGCTCCTCCACAAGCTCCTTTTCCCGAAAACTTTCAATTCCATACGGAGTCTTGCTCTTTTTAGGGCTGCCGATCTGCTCTGCCTTGCTGTCCAGCTGGTGGATTACTGCACTTAATGACAGGCTGGAATCAGCCGTTTTCATCATGGACAGCAGCTTGTCGCTGACCTCTGCAGAAAATCCCGATTCCTGCGCCACACTTGCACAGGTCATCTGTGCGATGTTTGCAGTATTGTTAAAGGCCGTTTTGCTCAAACCCAGCAGCTTTTCTCCCACCTGCACCTGACGGGTGACGGTATTGTAGGCAAAATCCAGTGTCAGGTCATCTCCAGTCAGATCATCGTAGACCTTGACCGATTCGCTGTCCTTATCAAAGGTGCGCTCGATACGCCAGGTTCGTTCCTCGTTGCGGCAGACCAGCACACCACGATAGCTTCCACCGTCCCACGGCTGGTATTTGTCCCGATGCGGCGTATAGCTGCGGCGTTTGGCTCCCGGCTGGAAAAAGCCGTAAAGCATACCGGTCAAAAACGCCTGTATAGTGCTTTTTCCCGCCTCGTTTGGACCTTCCAGCAGATTCAGTCCCGGCGAAAGCTCGATGGTTCGATCCCGAAACTTTCCGAAGCCGATCAGCTGCATCCGAATGATTTCCAGATTCTGCATTCTATCCCTCCTCCCGTTTTTGTTTGTTGTCCAAACCAGGATTCGATTGCGGTTCTCTCTGGCTTAACAGTGCTTCCAATCCATAATAGAGTGCTTTTTCTTCCAGTTCACGCTCTGCGTCGAGCTTTTCGCCATTCTCTGCGCCCGATTCTCTTCTCAAAAAGCTGCCGATAAAGTCACCGATCAGGTTGCCCTGATTTTCCCGGTAGAGAGCATCTATATCGTACTGAGGGCGGGTCTTGTCCTCAATGCTGCAAAAATATTCCTTGTAGCGCAGATCGTCCTCGATCTTTTCAATGTTCCAGCGCGCACCCAAAGGATAGTTTCCTTCCAGAGTCACCGTATAGATGTGGTGCGGGTCCTCGCGGATGATAGCGGAAGCAATGCGGTCGGAGATGCTCATTTCGGAGTCGTTTTCCCCAACCTGAACACTGAGTTGACGGTACTCCCGCTGAGAAAACGGCACAAACTGAACACGGCGGCGTTCTCCCTCCACATCAACCATCATAAATCCGTGCTCTCCGCTCTCTCCAAAATCCAGTGGTTCTGGCGAACCGGAATAGTAAACATTCGGCGTCACACACTGCATCTTGTGGATATGTCCGAGTGCCACATAGTCAAATCCTGCCTCCGAAAGCTTCTGTGCATCCAGTGGAAGATAACGGCTTTTTGTGAGTGCATCGGCATGCAGCATCAGAATCTGATACTGACCGGACTGGGTGGATGGTTTTGGAATCTCAATCGGCTCTGGCATTTCCTTCTGATCCCAGCTGTGATAGGTGATGATCGTGCGATAAGCGGAAAGTGCCACCCTGCCGCTTCCGGGAGCTGCGAGATAAAAGCGTTTGCTCCAATCAATCTTCTGATAGGCGCTGTTTTTCGTCTGCGGGTCATGATTGCCCGAAATTGCCACAATGACTGCGTGTTCCAGCCGCTCGATCATTGCGTTAATGTTGCGCAGTTCCTCCACGCGTAGTTCCTCGCTGTTAAGAAAGTCGCCGCAGCAGAGGATGAAGTCCACCTGATTCTGGTTGGCAAAGTCAATCAGGCGGGAAAATGTATCCAGTAATTCCTGTCTCCGGCGATGGGCAAACTGCTGCCCGTAGCGGGAAACAGGAAAAGTTTTTCCCAAATGCAGGTCGCTGATATGCAGAAACCTCATGGTGCTCCTCCTTGCAAAATAGACAAATAAAAAGGTTTACTTATGACAAGTATACCATAAAATTCCTTTCTTTACAAGGAAGCATCCATCGAATGACAGCGTTTTTTCCGCAAGACGAAATAGTTCTTGTATTGTGACTATAAGACGAACTTTTAAATGCTATCTTGAAAAACATTTTAATTGGGGTTATCTTGTTCCTGGCATCGATGTACAAAATTGAAAGGTACGATAAACATGATATTACCCATTAAAACACACCTGGAAACGATTCCTCCTATGGATGTTTTTTATCTGCGAAGAACCGGATGCTATGGAGAAGAAAATACTCTTTTGATGAAACGCTTTCAAAAGTGGATGAAAACCCATCATCTTTATTCGAGCGATGCTGTTATTCTTGCTCTTGCTTTGGACAACCCTGAAACCACACCGCCGGACTCCTGCCGCTACGATGTCTGTTCCCCACTTTGCAGGGAATTTCTCTGCCTTGCGGATATCCCTTCTGACATGAAAACCCGACAGCTGGCTGGAGGAAGTTACCTTGTTTTTGAGCTGGAACATACTGCTAAGGCGATTCAAGAAGCTTGGACCAAATTTCCGGAAGAATTAAATCGTCTTGGATATCAGTTAGACCCTTCCCGCCCCATTATGGAGCGCTACTTTCGACAGATGGTGGAAAACTATTTGTGTCAGTTGTGTGTTCCAATTTTATAAAGATGCTATACAGAAAAAACAGGAACCGAAATCGGTTCCTGTTTTTATTTTAAGCCTGATAAAGTTTTTCGAGCGATTCAAATGTCCAGTAAACTTTCAGCTTTTGCTTTGGCATTGCTTTTCCGGCAGGAATCACAATCTTTTTACCATTGTGCGTGATAATCAGTGTGATTTTCTCGCGATACAGCGTTTCCATCATGCTTGCCGGCATATAAGTAATATCTTTTGGAACAAACAGACGCATTGTTTTTCCATCCGGTGTTGTGCGCACCTTTGCTTTTGCATTCTGCCAGAAGTTATATGCCTCCACCGCTTTTTTATCTGCTGGGTTTGGTTTTTCGGATTCGTAGTTTACAACATCTGAATCATTAGAATATTTTGAATCGTTGGATGGTTCGTTATTTCCAGTGTGATCTTCTGAATATCCAGGAACTGGGGGTTCTGGGTCAGGATTTCCTGTATCATCTGCATTTATAACTTCAAAACTAATCTCTTTTGGTAAAATTAAGGCATCTGGTTTATGCCAATATTTCGAGGAATAATATACATTTCTATTCCCCATATGATCTGTTACTTGAATAGATGTCAGATCATATGTTCCCTTAGGTTCATGAGGAGAAATCTCCACATATATTTCTTCTCCTCCATAGGAAGATCCATAGAGTGTTCGCCCCGTTTCCTTGTTATCAAAGTATGCTGTAAATCTATATAAACCTGACCCTGTTTCATCAATATCTCCTGTTAACACAACTTCCTGTTTTTCTTTTGTGACATCCACTTTTGTTTTGTCGATGGTTAAATCTGCCACTACTGGAGCTGTTTTATCTGAAGCGTTGGGAGTATTGTTAACTACTGTAAATGATACTTCTTCAAACGGAAATTTCTCCCCATGCTTATTATCATAAAATACTTGATTATTAGCATAATCTGTTAAGGAAACTCGTTCCAAAACATATTTACCTGGAAGTGCATCATCTCTAAATTTGAAAGAATACTGCAAAATTCCATTTCTCATTGGTGCTGTAATTGTTGTCCCACTTGTTTCATTTCTGAAACTAACATAAGCTTTTTCTATTCCAGATGAATCTTCTGCATCTACAGAAACATTTATTATTTCTACTCTTGACTCCGATACTGTTATTTCATGTTGGTCCAATGTTACAGCACGCAACTTTGGTGCCTCAAAATCCGTTATTCCTTCATTAGTTACGTGTAAAACAATTTCATTATCAAGTGGTTTTTCACCGTATTCATCGCAATATGTAATTGTATTTCCCATAGAATCTACCAGAAAGACTGAATAAAGCTCAAAATCTCCCGATTTTTCATATTGGTTTACTGTAAGTTTGAGTTTAATCCCCTGCTGTGTTTCTTCAAAATCATAATCTGTGCGTATTTCTCTTCCATTTACTTTATTTTGAAAACACACATCAACTTGTTCTATTTCGGTGACATCATCTTCAGCGTCTACTGTAATAAAAATACTTTCTCCAGCCTTTACTTCAGTTTTTTCAGCACTGACGCTGTGTAACACCGGCGGTGTTGTATCAGGCTGCAAATATGGTACTGGAGAATCGACATTGTTTAAAGGATTTTGAGCAAAACCACTTAACGGTACACTCAATATCATTGCTGCCGCCAATACCATTGACAACAACTTTTTTCGATTTTGATTCATCTTTTTTTAACCTCCACATAAAAAATATTGCTTTAGTAAAAAACATCATCTATTCTTTATGTTACTCTTAAATTATAGTATAAACAATGTACTTCAAGTATATATGTACTCGTGCTTTATTTTATGAAACGACAAATTTCGGTACTCTTTTATAGAGGTGATACCGATTGACAATCGACTATTCAGCTGTTGGAAAAAGAATCTCTTTGATACGTAAAAATCGCGGAATGACTCAAGAACAACTTGCAGAAAAGGCGGAGCTTTCCAATATTTATATCTCTCATATCGAAAACTCCCGCTCCATCCCCAGTCTGGAAACCTTGATGAAACTTTGCAGCGCGCTGGATATCACACCGGATGAGGTCCTGCTTGGTACAAAACAGGATATGGAAAACTATCTGCAATCAGATATTCAGAAAAAGCTGATTCTTTGCACCCCAAAGGAGCGAAGAATGGTCAGCCGATTCATCGACCTGCTTCTGGAAGAGCGGGAAGAGAAAGACTAAAAATGATCTCTCACTCAAAAAAGAGGCACAGCCGTTTGGCTGTGCCTCTTCTCTATTTTTTCTTAAGCAATAGTTACCTTGTGGAATACTTTTTTGCCTTTTTTGAGGATAATGTGGCCCTCTGCAAAAGCATCCTTGGAAACAGCTGCGTCAAAAGCAGTTACCTTTTCATCATTTACCGAGATACCGCCCTGTTTGATTAATCTCTTTGCTTCTGCCTTGGATGGAGCAAGCTCGGTTTTAACCAGCAGGTCTGCAACCAAAATGCTGCCATCTGCAAAGTCTGCATCGGTGAGCTCGGTTGTTGGCATGTTTTCGGTGTTGCCGCCGGAAACGAACAGTGCCTTGGAAGCATCCAGTGCTTTCTGTGCTTCTTCTGTGCCATGTACCATTTCGGTAAGCGCAAATGCCAGACGCTCTTTTGCAACGTTGAGCTGTGCGCCTTCCCAGCTTTCCATTGCCTCGATCTCTTCGATCGGGATAAAGGTCAGCATCTTCAGGCACTTGATAACGTCAGCATCATCCACATTTCTCCAGTACTGGAAGAAATCGTATGGGGAAGTTTTCTGTGCATCCAGCCATACTGCGTTGCCTGCGGTCTTGCCCATCTTCTTGCCCTGAGAGTCGGTCAGCAGGGTGATGGTCATTGCGTAAGCGTCCTTGCCCAGTTTGCGGCGGATCAGCTCGGTACCGCCCAGCATATTGCTCCACTGGTCATCGCCGCCGAACTGCATGTTGCAGCCGTAGTGCTGGAACATGTGGTAGAAGTCGTAGCTCTGCATAATCATGTAGTTAAATTCCAGGAAGCTCAAACCTTTTTCCATACGCTGTTTGTAGCATTCTGCGGTGAGCATACGGTTTACCGAGAAGCATGCACCAACTTCGCGCAGCAGTTCGATGTAGTTGAGGTTCATCAGCCAGTCTGCGTTGTTGAGCATCAGTGCTTTGCCTTCGCCGAATTCGATGAAGCGCTCCATCTGGCGTTTGAAGCATTCTGCGTTGTGAGCGATGTCCTCTTTGGTCAGCATCTTTCTCATGTCGGTACGGCCGGATGGGTCACCGATCATGGTGGTACCGCCGCCGATCAGTGCGATTGGACGGTTGCCAGCCATCTGCAGACGTTTCATCAGGGTCAGTGCCATAAAGTGACCAGCAGTCAGGCTGTCTGCGGTACAGTCAAAGCCGATGTAAAAGGTTGCTTTTCCGTTGTTGATCAGTTCCTTGATTTCTTCCTCGTCGGTCACCTGCGCGATCAGACCGCGGCGGACCAGTTCTTCGTAAGTTGTCATTGTTGTTTCCTCCTGTTTTTTCTAATTTGTTTTGGAAATTTTTCTACGGAGGACGTTTTTCCCGAAAATAAGAAAAGCCCTCCGCTTTGATACCGAACAAATCGGCAAAAGCAGAGGGCGAAAAAACGCGTTACCACCTCTATTTACTGCATCCTCACGGATACAGCCTCAGCAGGTACATCCTTGTTGGTCAAGTTATACCCTAATCCCGTAACGGAGATTAACCGACCGCGCCTACTGAAAGATAAAACTCTTTGTTTGGGCGGCAGCTCGGGGAGGTATTCATAAGTCATCGCCACGCTTCCTTGCACCAACCGGAAGCTCTCTGTGAGGCTTTGGAAATACTACTCTTTCCCGTCATCGCCATTGAAAAGGATTATAATACAAAATTTCATCCTTGTCAACCCCAGGCTGAGCCTGGACGCTGTTCGCGCTGCCGGTTTTATCAAAACCGCAAATTCCGTTCTCGCGCAGGTCACTCATCCTCCGGACTCGCTCGTTTCAGAATAAACCCGAAGAATTACGGCTGAGCCTGGACGCTGTTCGCGTTGTCGGTTTCATCAAAACCGCAAATTCCGTTCTCGCGCAGGTCGCTCATCCTCCGGTTTATCGAAACTAGCGTTTGCGCAGTGTTGCTCCAAGTCCGGCCAGTGCCGCCGCTGCTGCAATCATGGCAATTACTGCGCCGCTGCCCTCGCCGGTGCTCGGGTTTGGCTTAGCAGTATCAACTGCTTCTGTCTCTGCCGGCTGGGTTGGGGTGGTCGGCTCGTCTACAGGCTGCTGGTCTGCTGGGGATTCTTCCTGTGCCGCTGGCGTTTGCTGTTCGGTCAGAACATAGTTGCCCAGCTGTTTCAAGGTCCAAACAGCCTGATATTTTGTCGGTGCGGATTCTGCATATACCGTCACCTCGTCGCCGTCCTGATTGTAGAAGGTGACGTTTACACCGTTTTCGCGGATTGCCTGGATGACATCGCCCGGAATTTCCTTATGGATTCCAATATAGATGCGCAGCGAGTCGCCCTCATCTGCCTTTTTGATCTTGTTGATGGTTCTGTTCCAGAAATTGCGGGTCGCCTGCTCATAGCTTGTCTGTGCATCTTCCACGTCAGGATAGGTGCTTTCGCCTGTGCTGCCCCCGCTGGTTGTGCCGGTGGATGGAACTTCCGGTTTTGTCGGCACGCTTGCTTTCTGTACGGTAAGGCTGGCAGGGATAGATAATGTTACATTGTTGGATGCAGTAACATCGATGTTCTCACTGTATGTTCCCGCAGCCAGTCCAGCCTTTGGCTGTACGGTAAAGGTTGCTTCTTCGCCCACAGCCAGCTCTGTTTTGGAGAGATTGCCCACCTCAAAATGTTCCGTAGATGCAGGCTGGGTAAGGGTCAACTCCTGATTGCCGTTATTGGTGATGGTCACCGTCTGGGAAGCCGGTGTGTAGCCCTCGGTGAGAGTGCCAAAATCTAATTTTAACGGGTCAGCAGTAATGCTGTAAACCGGTGCAACACCGATTGTCAGGGTAAATTCCTTGCTGTCGCTTCCTGCATCATTGGTAGCGGTTACGGTAAAAGTAAAATCTTTTTCTGCGGTTTCTGCGGTCGGGGTGCCGGAGAGCACACCATCTTCGCTCAAGCTCAAGCCATCCGGCAGGTCACCGCCAGTGACTTTCCATGTGATAGGAGCAGTACCGTCAGCGATAAGGGTCTGCTTATATTCTGTGTCCACCGTACCATTTGGCAGGCTATCGGTGGTAATCTTCGGAGTAACTGTTCCGCTGCCGCCTACATCACCAGTCAACGTACCTTTGTTGATGATGGTGCCGTTGTTAGTCAGATTTCCATTGGTGTTAAGAGAGGAACCGTCCGGGATGGTCAGGGTTTCGTCCGTACCGATCTTCAAGTCCTCCTGCAAGGTCACATCGCCGTAAACGGTGCCATTCTTGCCGTTAAAGACGATACCGCCGTTGCCATCACTACCTGCACCAACCTGAACTTCACTTGCTTCTGAAGAAATCAATATTTTACTGTCTCTGGTATCCACCACTGCGTTGCCGCTGACGGTCAGGCTGGAAGTACCGCTGTCACTGGGGTTAGTCCATCGATAGTAAATTCCTATACCGCCACTGCCGCCGGCGGTCAGTTTTCCATTATTCACCACAGCAGCAGCTTTGAACCCATCACCAGCGTGTAAATCAACTCCGTAATAATACGCAGCTAAAGTCTTAACATCCGCACCGTCTATGTTAAGGTTCACATTCTTTGAACCAATAAGCGTAATTCCTGAATCGTTCCTATCCACATTGACTTCTAAGCTGCCAGGACCTGAGATAGACAAGGAGGCATCGCCAGCTTTGGACACCACACGAATTCCGCCGGTTCCCGTTATGTTACTCGTTCCTTGGGATACTACTATTGTGAGAGAAACATCAGCAGACTGACTAAAAGCGATCACACTACCGGGATATGTGAAACCTCCTCCAACAGTCACATTTTGATAGTTAACAATCTTCGCCTGATTCAGCGTAAGGGTGACGCTGTCGGCGTCATAGGAAAACTGACCATTGGCAGGTTCCGTACCGTCAACTTTTGTCCAAGTTCCGCTTTTGTTTTCATAGCAGCCGCTTTCTGTGATTTTCTGACCGCCTACATAGAGTTCAATTCCGTCTGCCGCCAGCGGTGCGGCGCGCATCATCAAAGGCGCACCCTTGCAGGCGGTCAAATCCGCACCCTCTGCCCCACAAACCGGGCAGTCAGGGTTTATGTTACCCTCTGTACAGAGGGTAGTACAGGAGCACTGCTCCTGTGTGCTCATCCCGATGGTCATATCGCTGTTCTCCCCGCCGTCAGCCAGTGCGGTCAGACCTGTGGTCAAACCTGTGGTCAGAGCGATGCACACCGCGGTCAGCAGGGCAAAAAATCTTTTTTTCATCTTTTCCTCTCCTTTTCTTCTTATGTCGATTATACGCCTTTTTCTTTTTATTATATCATACCAAAGTATCAATGACCATCCTTTTGATTATTCTTTTTTAAAAAAATTAAAAAAGTATTATTTCTCCTCATTTTTTCTATCTATTTCAGGAGAGCGTCCATCCAGCAGTTAAAACAGACAACTTTCCTCACTGCACGAAAAAGAGGACTTCGATTTTCCCGAAGTCCTCTTTTTTCCATCATATTACCATCTTATATGTTAGATATCATTTCTTGGGTGCTCGCTCATCTGCCAGAAGTGCAGCTCATGCATTGAGCAGGCAAAAAAGATTTCCTTGCAGCGAAGTCTCCGCTCCGGTGTCAGATTCTGACAAACCTTTTTGGTAAACTGAATCCATTCTTCGCACGCCTGTTCATATTCATCACTTGCGTAATCACGAACCAGCTGCCAATAGATGGTATCCTTTACCTGAGGATACTGCTTTAATAAGCGCTTGAAAATCCAGGAGTAGCTGAGCATACATGGCAGACATGCCATCATGCACTCTGCTTCGCCCTCACCCTCTTCTGCTGCACGCAGCATGGTCTGGGTGTATTCGCGGTTTTCCTTTCTCTGTTCCAGCTTCTGCACCTGTGCATCGTCAAGGCCAAAATGCTGCAAATAGCGCAGGCGGGTCGCGCCTTCTCCTTCATTGACAAAGGAAAGCAGCGAATAGTAATTGCGGATGGTCTCCATATCCTTTGCCTTGAGCATACCAAGCGCAAATACTTTGGCATATTCCCGCAGGTACAAGCTGTCATCTACCATATAACCTTTCAGGCAGTCCTCCGGCAAAGTACCCTTTCCCATCTGCTGCAAAAAATCGCTGTCAAGACACTGCTGCCAAATCGGCAGATTTTCCTGCATCAGCTCTTCCCAAAAGAGTTCCACATCATTCATCGACAAACTCCCCTTTCAGTGCGTACAGATGGTTCATCGGGCCCTGACCTTTTCCAAGATCGAGCATTGCTGCAAGTGCTCCGGACAGATATTCCTTTGCCCGCTGCACCGAGCGTTCCAGCGTCATTCCTTTTGCAAGGTTCGAAGCAATCGCGCTGGAGAGGGTGCATCCGGTGCCATGGGTATTCGGATTGTTGATTCGTTTTCCATAAAACCACCGGCCGCTGCCGTTCTCCCAAAGAAGATCATCGGCATCGTTGATATTGTGTCCACCCTTGCACAAAACCGCACAGCCATACTTTTCGCTGATCTGTTTTGCTGCTGCTTCCATATCCGCAGAACCGGAAATAGAAAGTCCGGACAGGACCTCCGCCTCTGGAATATTCGGGGTCAGCACAGTGGCAATCGGAAGCAGGTTCTGTTTGAGCGCTTCCACCGCATCCTCAGCGATCAATCGAGACCCGCTGGTTGCAACCATGACCGGGTCCACTACGATATTTTTCGCGTGGTACTGCTTTAACTTCTGCGCAATCACCTCGATGAGCGCTGCAGAGGATACCATGCCGATCTTAACCGCATCTGGATAAATGTCCGTAAAGATGCAGTCGAGCTGGTTTTCCAAAAAATCCGGGTCAGACTCCAAAATTCCATAAACGCCGGTGGTGTTCTGAGCCGTCAAGGCTGTAATCGCGCTCATGGCATAGATTCCATGCGCGGACATGGTCTT
>OGGQ01003278.1_pt1 | contig 15430 bp, 10 predicted proteins | sample 1571191 | NCBI WGS metagenome assembly OGGQ01 (sample SAMEA2582061, study PRJEB24529) | metagenome | biome: Human gut stool | place: China | collected 2011
TTGGCTAATTTTTAAACCGTTTTACTGTTCTTTAGGTTTTGTTCTGAATGTTCTCATTCATGGTCCAAACCAGACCATTTTTATAAGAATTTTCAGGGTTTTACATACTGTTCAGTTTTCAAGGTTCTTTCGCTGCCGGCCTTCCGGTTTGTTTTCCGTTCTCAGCGGCAACTCTGATATCTTATCACATCTGCTCGCTTTTGTCAACAGCTTTTTTTATTTTTTTCAGCTTCTTTTCAGAAGCGCTAGCCCGTTTCTCAAGGGCGAGTATTATAATATCAGACTCTCCACCAAAAGTCAACAGTTTTTTCCATTTTTTCCTGTTTTTTTCTTTTCCTTTTTTGGTACATCTAAATAGAGTGGTACTGCCGTGTCAAACTACAACATGTACCACTCTTTGTCACTGTCAGTCGGTTCCGCCGTCCAGCGTGAACCAGAATTCCACGCCGTTTTGCCAGTTATTTACGCCGCATTGTCTGTGATGCACATCCATAATGGCTTTTACAATGGAAAGACCGATGCCGCTTCCGCCGTATTCCCTGGTCCTCGCTTTGTCCACCTTATAGAATTTGGTCCAGAGATTGGGAAGCGCCTCTTCCGGAATCGGTTCTCCTGTATTGAACACGGAAACTCTCACTTCATTCTCTTTTCCTTTTTCTATACGTATGATAATCTTTTTCTCGCCGGATACATGATGGATGGCATTGCTCAGATAGTTGGTGACCACTTCCTCGATTTTAAATTCATCCGCCCAGACGTATACCGGATCCTTTTCTTCAAAAATGACTTCCGCACCGCTCTGTCTGATCATGATCTCTGCCGCATTGACGACGCCGCGTATCAGTTCCGTCAGATCAAATCTCTCCATGGTCAGTCTGTCATTGCCGCTTTCCAGAGAAGACAGCGTCAGCAGCTGCTTGACCATCTTATTCATTTTGTTGGCTTCATCCACGATCACATCGCAATAATAGTCCCGGCTTTCCTTGTCTTCACCCATTCCTTCCTGAAGTCCTTCCGCATATCCCTGGATCAGGGCAATGGGGGTCTTCAGCTCATGGGATACATTGGCAATAAACTCCTTTCGCATTTCGTCGATCTTTGTCTTTTCTTCAATGTCTTTCTGAAGCTGATTATTGGCTGATTTCAGTTCCCCGATGGATTCCTTGAGCCGTTCCGACAGCTTGTTCATGCTGTTTCCCAGCACCTCGATCTCCAGCGTATCCTGCTGTTTTGCTTCATATTTCACATCGAAATCCAGATCAGACATGCGCTCCGACAGCCCGGACAGTTCCCGGATAGGATTCGTCAGCATTCTGGCCATCAGATAAACAATCAGGGCCCCGGCCCCAATTGCCACAATTCCCACATAGGCGAGGAAGCGGTTGGACAGTTCCGCATTCTCTCCGATGCTGGACAGAGGCGTACTCATAATGAACGCCGTGCTGTAATCTGAAAAAAAGCCCCAGCTTTCCAGATACATACTGTCCCGCCACGGATCAAATGTCTTCTGCACCGTATAGTTATCGTTCTTTTCAAGAATTTCGTAATTCAGCTGATTTTTTCCGAAAATATACCTGTCAATTCTGTCCTTCAGGAAATTCACATCCCGCGCCGAAGAATAAATGGCAGGAGAATCCGTACTGTTGTCAATCATCAGGACAGAAACATTCGCACTGTCGCTGAAGTTGCGGATCAGTTTCAGCAGTTCCCCTTCCCTGATGTTTCCCTGCTCATCCACACTTTTCGTCATGGATTCCTTGATGGTGATTCCCTGTTCCGCGTTTCTGGTCAGCTGAAGGTCAATGGCTTCATATGCTCCGTTCAGTGATTTTACTTTTTCGGAAATATAATATCGTTCCAGATACCATCGGTTCACCACCCAGATGGCCGCCAGGATTGCCGCCATCAGTCCGATGAACGTGACCACCAGCCTGGTACGTATTGATTTCATCATCCATCCACCTCAAGTTTGTACCCCATTCCCCAGATGGTTTTAATATAATCGCCTTTTTTCCCCAGCTTGCTGCGGAGTTTTTTCACATGGGTATCAATGGTTCTGGCATCACCGAAGTAATCATAGTTCCATACGTTATTCAGTATCTTTTCTCTGGAAAGCGCAATACCCTGATTTTCCAGGAAATAGGTCAGCAATTCAAACTCCTTATTGCTCAGATCCACGGGAGTGCCGTCCACCATGACCTCATGGGCATCCTTATCCACGCGGATTCCATCCGCCTCCAGAATTTCCCCGGTGGATGAATTTCTCCGTCTGAGAATTGCTTCTGTCCTTGCCACCAGGATCTTCGGACTGAAGGGTTTGGATATATATTCATCCACTCCAAGATCAAATCCCAGCAGCTCATCCCGTTCTTCCGAACGTGCTGTCAGCATGATAATGGGAACCTGCGAATATCTCCGGATCGTCTTGCAGACTTCCCAGCCGTCCATTTTAGGCATCATCACATCCAGGATAATGAGACTGATATCCTTTTCCTTAAAGAAAATATCCACGGCTTCTTCTCCGTCTGCGGCTTCAATGACCCGGTATCCTTTTATACTAAGAAAGTCCTTGACCAGTTTGCGCATGCGGGCTTCATCATCTACCATCAAAATTTTTACTGCTTCCATGCTTTTCACCTCTCATTATCTGTATTTTAACAAATACAGATAGAAAATTCCATATTTTCACCAACTTTTCACATTCCATGATATTTTTTCTGCCTCCTGATGGTGTCCTCCCGCTTTATGCTGCCGGAAAAGCTTCCTGTTTCCTTCCTGAACCATTTTTTCCCCGGCCTTTTCTGCCCAACAGTTCCCCATTCCCGGAAGCAGAAAATCCCCGGAAGGAACTGCCGAAGCAGTCTCTTCCGGGGATTGAATCCGTCTTTCCGTTTCCTGTACGGAACGCAGCGATTCCGACGCCTTTTCAGCGTTCTTCAGGGAACTTTCTATTCTGTTCTGTCTGTTTCTTCACTTTCTTCCGGCATTACGGAAATTCTCAGTTCATCCAGCTGTTTCTGGTCCACTTCAGAAGGCGCCTCCATCATCAGGCAGGACGCATCCTTGATCTTCGGGAAAGCAATGACATCACGGATGCTGTCTGCCCCCACCATCAGCATGATAACACGGTCAAGACCGTAAGCCAGTCCGGCATGCGGCGGTACGCCGTACTTAAATGCCTCCAGAAGGAAACCGAACTGCTCTTCTGCCCGTTCCTTGGTGAAGCCCAGAACTTCCAGCATCTTTTCCTGCACATCCGCCTGATGAATTCTCACAGAACCGCCGCCCAGCTCTGTTCCGTTCAGTACAATATCATAGGCCTTTGCACGGACTGCTCCGGGATCCGTATCGATCAGAGGCAGGTCCTCATCCATGGGCATGGTAAACGGATGATGCATGGCCACAAAACGGCCCTCTTCCTCTGAATACTCCAGAAGCGGGAATTCCGTCACCCAAAGGAATCTGAAATCGTCTTTTTTCAGAAGATCCAGCTGTCTTGCCAGCTCAAGACGGAGATTTCCCAGTACATCAAACACAACTTTGTCTTTATCGGCCGCAAAGAACAGGAGGTCTCCCGGTTTTCCGTCCATGGCTTTTACCAGAGCGTCCAGTTCTTCCTGTTTCATGAACTTTCCAAAGGAACACTTATAGCTTCCATCTTCATGAATCGCCAGATATGCCAGTCCCTTGGCTCCGAATCCCTTGGCGTATTCCACAAGGGCATCGATTTTCTTTCTGGGCATTCCAGCCTGGCCTTCCGCATTGATTCCCCTTACGGATCCGCCGTTTTCCAGAGCGCTGCGGAATACCACAAATTCACAGTCCTTTACAGCTTCAGAAACATTCTTAAGTTCCATTCCGAACCGCATATCCGGTTTATCGGAACCAAAGCGGTCCATGGCTTCCCGCCAGGTCAGTCTCTGGATCGGCAGCTGCAGATCAAATCCGCAGATTTCCTTGAACAGCTTTTTTAACATTCTCTCATTGACATCCAGCACGTCTTCCACGTCCACGAAAGACATCTCCATGTCAATCTGGGTAAACTCCGGCTGACGGTCTGCCCGGAGGTCCTCATCACGATAGCATCTGGCCAGCTGGAAATATCTGTCAAAGCCGGAGCACATAAGCAGCTGCTTCAGAAGCTGAGGAGACTGAGGGAGTGCATAAAAGCTGCCAGGATGCACACGGCTGGGCACAAGATAGTCTCTGGCTCCTTCCGGTGTGCTTTTGATCAGGGTAGGGGTTTCAATCTCCAGAAATCCCTCATCTGCAAGGAACTGACGGACCATGGTTGCCACGCGGCTTCTGATCATGATGTTCCTCTGAAGATCGGGCCGGCGCAGGTCAAGATATCTGTATTTCAGGCGCAGTTCCTCTCTGGTTTTGCTGTTTTCCTCAATGGGGAAAGGCAGCACATCTGATTCAGAAAGAATACGGATGGTTTTTGCGCGCACTTCGATGGTTCCTGTTTTCAGATTCTCATTTGCCGCGCCGGAACGTTTTTCCACCTTTCCTGTAACCGCAATGGAAAACTCACTTCTCAGTCTTTCTGCCTTGGCAAAATTTTCAGCTCCGCAGTCGCTTTCCTCAAAAATAATCTGGATAATGCCGGAACGGTCACGAAGGTCCGTAAAAATAATACCGCCCTTGTTTCTGCTTTTCTGGACCCAGCCCATCAGGGTCATTTCCTGTCCGATGTTGGCTTCCGTCACCTCTGCACATCTGCAGGAGCGATGAAGTCCCACCATTGATTCTGCCATAATTTTTTCCTCCTGAAAGCCGGCGGCCTTCTGCCTGCCGGCTTCTGTGATATTATCGTTTCAGTTCTTCCTTATAGAATTCACGGAATTCGCTGTAGCCTTCCCTGCCCAGCTGTTCCTTCTGGAATTTCTTGTTTTTATTCATCTGTGCAACAAGAATCATTCTGCCTTTGCTTCTTTCTTCCATAGCCTCTTTCATAATAGAAGAAAGAGAAGCGGAATCCATTCCCTTTTCAAAGAGCCATGCAGCTTTTGCATTCGTTTCCGGCACAGTAAACCCTCTGTCCTGAAGAATGGTTACGATTCTTTCGAATCCGATGGAAAATCCGCAGGCCGGCGTTTCCATTCCGGTGAACTTTCCGATCATCCTGTCATAACGGCCGCCTCCGGCAACGGAGATTCCCAGGCCTTCCATGGCCACTTCAAAAATGGTGCCTGTATAATATCCCATACCGCGCACCAGAGTCGGATCAAATACCAGGCTGAATGTTCCCGAAGAAATATTCATAACCGTATCCATAATGGAAGCCAGATTTTCCGCTGCATTTTCGGGGAGATATTCTCCGAGGATTTCTCCCATGCGGCGCACACCTTCGGCATCCGGCGTCACCTGTCCCATCAGTTTCAGGTATCTGTCCGCTGTCTCTTCAGAATAACCGTTTTCCACCAGTTCCTTTTTCACACCATCGGAACCGATTTTATCCATTTTATCCACGGTAATGAAAACCTTTTCAATATCTTCTTCCGGGAACCCGCTGTAAAGAGCCATGGCTCTCAGAATCTGTCTGTCATTGATTCTTACTTCAAAACGATTCTCCGGGCAGATCTTCGTCAGCGCTGTGGTGGTGGCCAGAATCAGCTCGATTTCCGCCTGACTGGTTGCATCGCCGAGAATATCAATATCACACTGGACAAACTGCCTGAAACGTCCCTTCTGCGGCCTGTCCGCACGCCACACATTTCCGATCTGAAGTGCTTTGAACGGATTCGGAAGGGAAGACGCGTTATTGGCATAATATCTGGAAAGCGGAAGAGTAAGATCATAGCGCAGGCCGCTGTCTGTCAGATCCGCTTCTGATTCCGCATGCTCCAGATCCAGTTTTTCTCCTCTTTTCAGTACTTTGAAAATCAGTTTTTCATTGTCCCCGCCCTGTTTGCTCAGCAGGTTTTCGATATGTTCCACGCACGGAGTTTCAATGGCGGAAAAACCAAATCCCCCGTAGGTTTCGCGGATCTGTTTCAGAACATAATCCCGGATCTGCATTTCCGCCGGCAGAATATCTTTCATGCCGGTTACCGGCTTCTTTTTCAATGCCATAAATTTTCAGTCCTTTTTCTTGTATTTTCTTCAGACCGGAAGCTGCCCGGCCATTTTCATAGATAGCATACGTCAGACATCACAGCTTTTCAAGCATTTTTTCTTTTCTCTCTATCATTTCATCAATCCTGGAAATATACTGATCCACAGCTTTGACGTTTTCTGTCCGTTCCAGACGGTTTTCCGCCGGAAATACCACCTTTGTGGTGGTGCCGGCTCCGCAGGCCACAATCGTCTGCTTTTCCTCCATGATCAGGATATTATAAATACATGCCTTCCCCGGTGCCGCATAGCCTACGTTCTCAAAATTGCCGGCCATGTTTTTCTGACGGTACAGATAATAAGGAAGAAGTCCCATCTCTCTGGCACATCCTGCTGCCGTATCAATCATTTCCTGCGTATTGCGGATCTTGAGCCCCGCATATTTTTCCCTGAACATGTTCAGTCTCGCCGCCCGCTTGATGGCCAGCGAATGGACCGTAATGCTGTCGGGTGCCAGTTTTCTTATTTCTTCCATGGTATTTCGTATGTCATCCAGATCCTCTTCCGGCAGTCCGATGATCAGATCCATATTGATATTGTCAAATCCCAGTTTTCTGGCCATCAGGAATTTTTCTTTTACCATTTCCACCGTATGCCGTCTGCCGATCAGGTCCAGTGTCTCCTGTTTCATGGTCTGGGGATTGATGGAAATTCTGGTGATTCCGTGTTTTTTCAGCGTCCGCAGTTTTTCCTCCGTGATACTGTCCGGTCTTCCTGCTTCCACCGTAAATTCCTTTACAGAAGACAGGTCAAACAGCTCTTCCACCTTTGTGAAAATCTGATCCAGTTCTTCCGCCTCCAGGGAAGTGGGCGTTCCGCCCCCGAAATATACCGTATCCAGAGTTTTTCCTTTCATTCTTCCGGCTGTATATTCCAGTTCTTTAAACAGAGCCTCCAGATACAGGTGCATTTTTCCTTTCCAGGCACTGATGGGGAATGACGTAAAGGAACAGTAAAGGCAGGTGGTTGGACAGAACGGAATCCCCACATACAGGCTGTAACCATTCTGATAATCAATGGTTTCCAGCAGCTCTCTCTCCCGTTCTGCAATCTCCACGCTCAGACTGATCTTTTCATCCCCCGTCAGATACGTTTCCTTCATGAATCTTCGGATGGATTCTTCGTCCCAGCCTTCTTCAAGCCTGGTCATGGCAATTTTCGCAGGCCGTATCCCTGTCAGAGTCCCCCAGGGCAGCGTTTTTCCCGTCCGGCCGGAAAGGATGCCGTAAAGCTGTCTTTTTATTTCGGATTTGGCATTCTGGCGGTCACCATACCGCACAGGGAATTCCGCAGTTTCCCGTTCCTCTCCGTTTTCCATGATGCGGAACCGGAAGATCCCGGACTTTTCTTCCGCATTGCCGTCTTCTGTCCGGCATTCTTCCCCCCGGGCCTCATAGATCCCTTCCAGAACAAAAGCAAGCTCTTCTTTTTCTTCATGTGCAAAGGATTCTCCGGGGTAGAAAGCCATCAGCAGCTCCCGGATATCCTGTTCATACGACATATCATTCAGCAGTATTCCGATCATAAATGCAGCCTCGCCAGCGGATTATATTTCTTCTCAGTTCCTATGGTTGTGGGATCCATGTGCCCCGGATAGACCATCACATCTTCAGGCAGCTCCTTCAGAAGCCGGCTGACTGAATAGGCAATGGATTTGCCGCTTCCTGTAGGAAGATCTGTCCGTCCGTAGGACATATGAAACAGGGTATCCCCGGAAAAAAGCACATCTTCTTTTTCAATGTAATAGCAGCAGGAACCGATGGTATGGCCCGGTGTTTCCATCACTTTCCAGGAAAATCCGGCCAGTTCCAGCACTTCCCCTTCCTTTACCGTTTTATCCGGCGTCAGGGACCAGGACTGTCCGTAATAATTCATCACAAGATTCTTTTCTCCGTCCGCCAGAATCTCAAGTTCCTTTTCAGGCGCCAGGATCGGTATTCCCCACTCTTTTTTCAGTTCAGGCGCCGCCATCATATGATCGAAATGGCCGTGGGTCAGCAGAATGGCTTCCGGAACCAGCCCCAGTTTTCTGCACTCTGCACTGATTCTGTCTGCGTTGTCACCAGGATCCACGATCACTGTTTTTTTTGTTTCATCCTCATACACCAGGTAACAGTTGGTGCCAACCATACCCACTACAAGCGTTTTCACTCGAATCCCGCTCATCTCTACCATCTCCTTTTTGGAAATTTTATGACAGAAGCCTGCCCGGCGCTCGGCGCCGGCAGGCCCCTTTATCCTGCGGTCCTCTGAATATCCAGTACACCGTCAATCTGTCTCAGTTTATCCATCAGGCTGTTGAGTTCCTCAATCCCATGGATATCGAACATCATGGTAATCGTTGCCTTGCCCTGTTTGTTGACACGGGCATTCATGTTTTTCACATCGATCTGACGTTCCGTGAAAATCTTGGAAATATCCACGAACATACCGATCCTGTTATTGGCAAAGATCTGAATTTCCGTGGAATACTTGGCAGGTCCCTGGTCATTTTCCCTGGACTGCCATTCTGCATCGATAATGCGGACCCGCTCCAGTTCCGGAAGGTTCAGGATATTGATACAGTCCGTTCTGTGGATGGTGATTCCGCGGCCCCGGGTAACAAAGCCCACAATTTCATCTCCCGGCACCGGACTGCAGCATTTGGCAAATTTCACAGCCAGGTCGTGAATTCCCCTGACGACGATTCCGCTCTTGGACTTGCCGGCTGCCGGAAGTTCCTCCGGACGGTTGTTGTCACCCAGACTGTCCAGAATCGTGGCATCCGTTACCTCTCGTTTCAGCTTCTTCGCCCGCTCCTCCAGCATCTTGTTGATGACCTGGCCCTCCTTCAGGCCGCCGTGGCCGATGGAGGCAAGTACGGAATCCCAGTCCTTATACGCATACCGTTTCATGACTTTTTCCATGAATTCCGGTTTTGAGATATCCCCATAGTTGATGCCTTTGGCCTTGCAGTAGCGGTCCACCATTTCACGGCCCCGCGCAATATTATCTGCCTTCAGTTCCTGCTTGAACCAGTTATTGATCTTGTTTTTGGCCTGGGTGCTCTTGACCATGGTGAGCCAGTCCCGGCTGGGTCCTTTGGAGTTCTGGGATGTCATGATTTCCACCCGGTCTCCATTCTGGATCACATAGTCAATATTTACAAGCTTCCCGTTGACCCTTGCACCCACCATTTTGTTTCCCACCGCACTGTGGATGGAATAGGCAAAGTCAATGGGGGTCGATCCGCTGGGAAGATTTTTCACATCACCCGTGGGGGTAAAACAGTAAACGCTGTCGGCAAACAGGTCCAGATCGCTTTTCAGAAGACTCAGAAATTCCTTGTTGTCTGACATGTCCTTCTGCCACTCCAGAATCTGACGAAGCCAGCTCAGCTTCTTTTCCTCGTCCCCTGCCGCAATCTTACCGCTGCCGCTTTCCTTGTATTTCCAGTGAGCCGCGATACCGAATTCCGCGGTCCTGTGCATCTCATAGGTACGGATCTGGATCTCAAACGGCTGTCCGTTGGTGCCGATCAGGGTCGTATGTAGGGACTGGTACATATTGGGCTTCGGCATGGCAATATAGTCCTTGAAACGCCCCGGAATGGGTTTATACATTTCATGAATGACACCCAGAGCCGCATAACAGTCCTTCACCGTATCCACAATGATCCTGACGGCAAAGATATCATATATCTGATCCAGGGTCTTGTGCTGGTTCAGCATCTTCTTGTAGATGCTGAAAAAATGTTTGACACGGCCCTCGACGGAACAGCGTATTTCCGCATTGTCCATGTGATTTTTGACTTCATCAATAATCTGATTGATGAATGCCTGTCTTGCATCCTTGGTCAGGGCAATCTTCTCTTCCAGATCCTTATAGACCTCGGGTTCCAGATATTTGAGAGCCAGATCATCCAGCTCGATCTTGATTCTGGAAATACCCAGACGGTCTGCCAGAGGAGAATAGATCTCTATGGTTTCCCTTGCCTTCTCCTTCTGTTTTTCCGGCTTCATATACTGAAGCGTTCTCATGTTGTGAAGACGGTCCGCCAGTTTGATCAGGATCACCCGGATGTCCTTGGCCATGGCCAGGAACATTTTCCGCAGATTCTCCGCCTGGATCTCCACTTTATCCGCAGACCAGGACAGCTGGGTCAGCTTTGTGACCCCGTCCACCAGAAGTGCGACCTCTGCCCCGAAAATCCTTGAGACTTCCTCATCTGTAAGGACCGTATCCTCCACCACGTCATGGAGAATTCCGGCAACAATCGTCTCCTTATCAAGTTCCAGATCGGAAAGAATAATGGCTACGCAAAGCGGGTGAATGATATATGGCTCGCCTGATTTCCGCTTCTGGTCCTTATGGGCGTCTCTGGCAATCTCATATGCCTTCTGTACCATGGACAGGTCATCCGACGGATGGTATCGTTTGATGCTTTTTACCAGATCCTGATACAGAACCTCCGGACTGGTAAAATCCGCAGGAGCTTCAAGCTCTACCTCTATCTGTTTCAGTTTGTTATCTTCCATACTCATTTCACCTTCTCTCAAAGCGCTGCCCCAGCTTCAGAAAAATACCGCTGGACCCCCAATATAAAAAAATGAATTGCTACCATTATAAGTTTTTTTACCGTAAAATGCAATCTTTTTTCGACTGATAAGTGGTTTCTCCGTTCTTTATGGTCTCCAGAATCCTGATTTTCCGTATCTCTTCGGCAGGGACCGTAAGAGGGTTCCTGTCCAGAACGACAAAATCCGCTCTTTTGCCTTTCCGGATACTTCCTTTTGTATCTTCCTCAAACAGCTGGGCAGCCGCATCAAGAGTCACCGCCCTCAGTGCCCGCTCCACGGAAATCCGGTGTTCAGGTCCCAGAAGAGAGCCGCCGGAAGTTCTCCGGTTGACTGCATTATGCACTGCAAACAGCACATTGGGCGGCACTACAGGGCTGTCCTGATGAAGTGTGAACGGAATTCCGTACCCATCGGCCCAGGACAGAGGGCTGATATGCGATGCCCGCTCCGGTCCCAGAACGGAGTCCCGGTGATAGTCTCCCCAGTAATACACATGATCATGGAAAAAGCTGATGCGGATTCCGTCCTGTGCCATTCTCTCCAGCTGGTCCTTTCTCACGGTCTGACAGTGAATGGCCACCGGCCTCAGGCCTGCTCCCGGATTTTTTTCCGGAGATCCCGTCCCGGCTGCCTCCGCAGCCTTCTCAAAGCAGCGGATCATCTGCTCAATGGCCGCATCGCCGTTGACATGGACGTTTATCTGCCACCGGTTCCGGATGCAGCGTGTCATGATGCCGGTCACTTCATCATCCCCGAGTATGGGACTTCCGCAGTAATCCCTGTCTTCTCCCGGAGGCACCTGATAATAGGGTTCGGAAAGCCATGCTGTTTTTCCCTGAGGTGAACCGTCCAGAAACATTTTACACCCTGCTGTCCGCACCATATCCTGATAGGGATTTTGCCCTGGCTCTGTCCGGGGCAGAATTTTTTCAGCTTCCTTTTCCGGGAAATAAAGCGCCACATCACACTTCAGCCGCCCGGATGCTCCGGCTGCCCGCAGATCCTCATAATCCTTCACCGAAGCTCTGGCATCCTGAGCCGTTGTGATGCCGAAAGACGCATAATATTCCGAAGCCCGCCCGATGGAACTGATCCGGTCTGCTCCGGCTCCGTTCATCATTTTTTTCTGCTTCTCCGGAGCCAGAAATGCATTTTCTTTCAGGAGTCCGTTCCGGTCTGCCGTTCCTCCTTCCGGCACCTGAAACGCTTCTCCGGTATATCCCAGAATCTCCATTCCTCTGGTATTGACCGCACAGATATGTCCGGAAACATGCACGGCTGCCACAGGATATTTTTCTGATACCTGATCAAGAAGCCGGCGGTCCGGATGTGCCCCTCCCGGAAGCAGAGAATTGTCATATCCGGTTCCGATGACCCAGGTATCCGGAGAGGCTGTGCCGTCTTCTTCCATCTCTTCCAGTTTCTTTTTTAATTTCTCCCGGATTTCTTCCATGGTCCCCCTGCCGTCTTCCGCTTCCGGCTTGAGATCCGCCAGTGCCATGCTGTCCGCCACGGCTGTCAGATGGGAATGTCCGTCAATAAATCCCGGAAGAATCACGGCACCGCCCATATCACGGAGAACGGCATCCGGACAGAGTGCCTGCAGTTCTTCCAGGGTTCCTGTTTCCTCAATGTTTCCGTCCTTGATCAGCACCGCTTCCACCCGGGGCATCCGGGTCTCCATGGTCAGGAACTGTCCATGGAACATGATCTGTTTTTTCATTTTTCCATCTTCCTTTCTGTATTGTCACTGCCGCTGACATGCGGCATTTTCTTTCGTTTCTTTATGGGCAGTATGCCCTGTTTTCCCTGTTTTTTTCAGGTTCCGGACCGGAAAACAACAGAATATGGAATACCTGATATAGTTTTTTTGCATAGCTGATGCGGCATAAAATAGTTGCATTTTATATCAGTTTGCTATAGAATATGTTTATTATTTTTTAAGATTTATTAAATATTTTTTATTTTTTCCGTTTCACGGAATGAATTTTTTCACAAGGAGGTTTATCTATGGATACCAAAGAACTTGTTTTGAAGTATTCCGATGATATGACTGCAATCCGCAGACACATCCATCAGCACCCTGAACTCAGCCATCAGGAATTCAAAACCACAGAACTCATCAAGGAAAAACTGACAGAATACGGTGTGGAAATCGCTGATATCGGTCTGGAAACAGGTGTGGTTGGAATTCTGCGGGGCGGAATGCCGGGAAAAACCATCGCCATCCGTGAGGATATCGACGCACTCCCCATGTCTGAACTGACGGGACTTCCCTATGCATCCGAAACAGAAGGCGTATGCCATTCCTGCGGTCATGATATACATACCACAACTCTGCTGTACTGCGCAAGAGTCCTGGCCGAATTGAAAGATGAACTTCACGGCAATGTGATGTTCCTGTTCCAGCCCGCAGAGGAAAAAGGAACCGGAGCCAAATATATGATCGACAAAGGTGCTCTTCAGGTTCTGAAACCGGATGTATTTGTGGGTCTTCATGTTTCTCCCGAATTTGATGCCGGTTCCATCGGACTGAAAAAAGGTCCTGCCAACGCTTCCTGCGATGTCTTCTCCATTAAGATCAGCGGAAAAGGCGGCCACGGAGCACATCCGGAAAACTGCATTGACCCGGTTGCCATCAGCGGATACGTTCTGACACAGCTGCAGACCGTAATCTCCAGAGAAAATCATCCGGTTTATCCGGCTGTTATGACCATCGGAAGCATCCATGGCGGAATGGCTCCCAATGTCATTCCTGATTATGTGGAAATGGGCGGAACCCTCAGAAGCCTTAATGCAGAAAGCCGTCAGACCATGCAGGATGCCATTGACCGTATTGTAAAATCATGTGCAGAGGCCATGCGCGGTCATGGAGAAGTAACCTGGAACAAGGGTATGCCTCCGTTGGTCAATGATGAGGATGTCATTGACGGACTTTATGCCGCTGCAGAAAAGACCATCGGCGCTGATCATGTGACCATGATCCAGAACCCGTCTCTTGGTTCCGAGGACTTTTCCTACATGTTCCCGGAATTCGGCAAAGGTGCTCAGTTCCGTCTTGGCTCCGGAAACAACGAGGATCCCAATACCAGACACGGTCTCCACAATTCCAAGAATGTCTTTGATGACAAGTGCCTTGCAGCAGGAACCTCCGTACTGGTACAGTATGTCCGCGACTTCCTGAAATAAGGTGCTTCAGAAAGGAATCTCTCCGGCATCCTGGTTCTCCCTGGTGCCGTGATTCAAGTACATAAAAGGAGAAAGAAAATGGAAAACAAAGCAAAAAAGAAATTTCAGTTTCCAAGCACATGCGCGCTGCTGTTTATGCTGACTATTTTTGCGGCCATCCTGACCTGGATCATTCCGGCAGGTGAGTTCGATACCGAGCAGGTCGGCAGTGTCAATCGTGTTATCGCCGGAACCTATCACACCATCGAGCAGAGTCCCCAGAGTCCGTGGGCTGTACTGATGGCCACTGTTGCCGGTTTCCAGAAAGCCGCAACCATGATGATCATGATCATGTTCATCGGTGCCGGTGTTCACATGCTTCAGCTTACCGGTGCCATTGAGACATCTTTCAACAAACTGGTTTCCGGCGGAAAGAAGACAAACGACGCTGTGATCGTTTTTGCCGTAATGATCTTCATGAGCATCGGCGGTGCCTGCGGTGTGTTTGCGAACCCCACCGTTGCCCTGATCCCCATCGGAATCCTGCTTACAAAGGCCATCGGTCTTGATGCCGCTTCCGGCTTCCTGATCGTTTACCTGGGCGCATATTCCGGTTTCAACGTAGGCTGGGCAAACCCGTCTACCCTGGGTATTGCACATCCCATCGCAGAACTTCCGATTTTCTCCGGAATGAGCGTTCGTGTGGTTCTTCATGTAATCAACTTCATTCTTTCTTACATCTTTGTTATGATGTATATCAAGAAAGTACGCAAGGATCCCACCAAGAGCCTCAACTACGAGCCCGGAATGAAAACTTCCGAATATATGGGAATGCAGGAAGAAGTTTCCTCCGACCTCGGCGGAAAGCTCAACTGGAAACAGCTGGTGGCTCTTGTCAGCATCATCGTTGCCATCGTTGCCGTTGTTATCGGTTCCGTTAACTTCGGATGGAGCAACGAGGAATTCGCAGCTGCCTTCCTTCTGGTTTCTGTTATCATCGGCCTTACCAGCGGATACGGTATCAACGGTACCACCAAGGAATTCATCAAAGGCTGCTCCACCATGCTGAATGCTGCCTTTATCGTCGGATTTGCAAATGCCATTTCCGTAATTCTGGCAGACGGACATATTCTGAACACCATCGTTTATGCGCTGTCCATCCCGCTTTCTTCCGCAGGTTCTGTGGTTGGCGCCAACCTGATGTTCATCGTAAACCTGTTCATCAACCTGTTTATTCCGTCCGGTTCCGGTCAGGCGGCAGCTGTTATGCCTCTGATGGTTCCGATTGCAGACCTTACAGGCATCACCCGTCAGGTTGCCGTTCAGGCATTCCAGTTTGGTGACGGTCTGTCCAACTGTATCGTTCCTACTGCCGGTACTCTGATGGGAAGTCTTGGTATCGCAGGTGTTGCATGGAGCAAATATGCAAAATGGTTCCTTCCGTTCCTTCTGGTACAGTGCGTATTCGCATGTATCGCCCTGACGATTCTTCAGTCTGTGGGCTGGATGGGAATCTAAAATATTCTGCAGTCGCCGCCACCCGTAAAACGGGTGGCTCGGGACGCTGGCTGAAAGCCCTCGCT
>OGGQ01003282.1_pt1 | contig 15411 bp, 9 predicted proteins | sample 1571191 | NCBI WGS metagenome assembly OGGQ01 (sample SAMEA2582061, study PRJEB24529) | metagenome | biome: Human gut stool | place: China | collected 2011
AGGATGTACCCGCCGCAGAAATTACCCAGAAGGCCACCGCTGCCAGCAGCAGCGGCCGGTTCATGGTCACAGCGGCCCCAAACAGCACCAGGGCGCCGCCTACAGCGCAGCATGCCTTCCGCTCCCAGGCCGTCAACAAAAGGATGCCGCCTGCCACGGTCAGCAGACAAAAGAAGATGGATACGGAGGTGTAGTAATCCTCCACCACCTTGCTCAAAAGCCACTCCACCACCGGCCCGGCCATCAGCAGCACAGCGGACGCTGTCAGCAACGCTCCTTTCCGGGGCACGCCCCGGATCCGTTCTTTCCGCGCTCTCGTCTCCATGAAAACTCCCCCTCTTTTCATTCTTCATGCAAAAACTTCAATCGGCAAGATTTTCCACCTAAAACTATATCTCTTTCCACTGGAAAAAGCAATCTCGCCGCAGCCGTCTTCTCATGTGCCTTTGTGAAGCTTCGCCGGGGCCAGCAACGGAATTGCGCAAGATATGGTGCCACCGGCATCCAGATGGATGCCGGTGGCGTTTGTTGTCTGTATTGCCTTCCTGTCCGCCGCCATTGGATGCGGGCACCGGTGCTGATCCTCTGTGAATCAGGACAGGAAAGTCTGTCGGAACTGTTCCAATATTTTATGCTCCGCCTCTTTTTCCGGGATCGGCGCATAAAATCTGAATCCCTGGATGACATCGCAGTGGATCTGCCGCAGCGCCTGTACCTGTGCGTCGGTCTCCACGCCCTCAGCCAGGATGGTGAGGTTCAGCTCATGGCCCACCTGCACCATAGCCCGCAGGATCGCAATTCCATTTTTTGTCATACTGTTGTCGATGAGGCTCTTATCCAGCTTGATGCCGTCCAACGGATACTGCTGCAAATCGGAAAAGGAGGTGAATCCCCCGCCGAAATCATCTAAAGCAAGCCGGATACCGTACGCTCTCAGCTCCGTCATATTTTCGATGATCTGGGGAGTACGCCGGTCAAAGGAGCTCTCTGTCAGCTCAAAGATCAGCAGTTCCCTCGGAAACCGGTAGGAATCCATGATGGCCTTGCAGCGTGCCGCAAAATCCGCTTGTGCAAAAGTCTCCCGGGAAAAATTACAGGAGATAAAAAACTGATCCACGCCCTTTCCCACCAGCGAATCCAGGAATCTGCAGGATTCCTCCAGGCAATAGTAGTCCAGTTTGAAGATGGTTCCCTCCCGCTCCAGAAGGGGGATAAAGGCTTCCGGTGTCAGCAGTCCTCTCTGGGGGTGATTCCACCGGGAGAGGGCCTCTGCGCCCATAATACGGGAACTGTAGGCATCCACATAAAACTGGAGATACAGCGTAAACGCATGATCTTCCAGCGCCTGATCCACACTGCTTTGGAGCTTTCGTTCCTCCGCGATTTTCCCGTGCATCTCCTCCGTACAAATGACGTAGTCCACCTGCCTGCGTGCGGCTTCGTGCGCCCCCTGGGAGGCGTTGAAAATCACCTCGTTGAGATCCCGGTCTTCGGCTTTCAGGGAATAGATCCCGGCGGTTATCGTGCTCTCAAAGGGTTTTCCATAGGTCTGCGCATACGCGTGGATGCGATGGAACAGCGGCTGGATCCGCTGCCGGATGGTCTGCATGTTGCCGGAGAACTTCAGCAGCACAAAGCCCTGGTCGGAAACTTTGGCCAGAATATCTGTATTGGCGGTGTACTCCTGCAGCACCACCGCGCAGTAGCGCAAAAAGGCGTCTGTCTCCTGACTGCCGCCAACGCGCCGCAGCCGGTCCGTATCCACGTAGAAATAAAACAGGCTGTAGAGTACCCGGTTCTTATCATTGACGATCTGCCTGTAATACCGCATCAGGTAATCAAAATTTCCAAGGCCTGTAACCGCGTCCGTCTCCCGGCTCTCCTCCGCTTTCCGCAGCCGCCTGCGATACCGCCGGGCCAGCAGGAAAAGCGCAGCAGAGAGGATCCCCACGGCCAAAGCCAGCCCGCCTATGACCAGATCAGATCCGGCAGGAGCCTGAGGAGGAGCCTGGGTCTCCATCAGGATCCCGGTAACAGTCTCCTGGGGCACCGCGGCAAAAAAAGCCTCCAGGTCGGATTTCAGGGATTCCGGAGCCGTTTGGGTCAGGCACAGATAATAGGTCTGCTCCCGGCCCTGGTAGGAGGTTTGGAACAGGGAAACCCGCTCCTCGCAGGCCGGAAATGTGTCCCCGTCCCGATATCCGGACACCATATCCACCTGCAGGTTTTTGGCCAGATGCGCTCTGCGATCCGCTCCTTCTGTGGGATAATACAGCACCTCATAGCCGCTCTGGTTGGCAAACTGCTGCAGCAGCTGCGGCAGCACCCCCTGATAGGTTTCGGATGCAGCGTCGTAATACTCCAGCGGATACGCATCCGGATTCCCGGCCACGTAGAGAATCACTCGATCTTCCACATTCTACTCCTTGGGGCTCATGCCACCGGCCCCGATTTGCGGTGGAACAAGGCGAGGTTCTGATCCGGGCAATCCGCCTGTACCGTTTGAATCTTCTCCTCCAGCTGGCTGGCTGTGCCGTCCATCTCCTTGAGCATGGAGAGGAACAGTTTCCGCAGTTCCTGGACCTGGCTGCGATACCGCTCCAGCTCCCGGTTTTTCTCTGCGACCTGCTCGTCCAAGCACCGCTGGGCCTCCTGCTGCTTTTGGGCGGATTCCTGCTTCATCTGCTCGGCATAGCGCTGGGCATCCAGCAAGGTATGGGCAATGACCATCTGCTCGTTTTTCTGGGTCTCACACTGCTCCCGCACTGCCTGGAGCTCCTGCTCCAGCTGATTGATTTTCTCCTGATACTGCTCCGCCGCTCTTTTGGCGGCCGCATCTTTTTCCACCAGCTTGGAAGAAAACTGCTCTTCAAGGCTTGTAATGTACCGGTATACACTGGCTTTCTGATATCCGAAAAAACCGCTTCTCAATTCATCCAGGGTCATTTGAAATCTCCTCCTCAGTCAAAATTGATTTTCTTTCTCTCAATCGTTCCCCATGCCTGCTTCTTTTTCTTGTACCCAATCAGCGCCGTGGCCCGTACCCAAGCCAGGATAAACCGCAGGCAGGAGACCTCCAGTACGCACAGCCCAATGGCCTTGAGCACATCGGAAAAGATCAGCTTCAGGTCAATGGTGTGGATGCGGGCGAAAAACGCAGTCAGGGACAAGATCGCGGAATAGAGCACATAGATGATAAAAAACAGGATCATAAACGGCACGTTGATAAGATCCACCGCAAAGGCCACGGCAATGGTGGCCAGGCCGAACAGCTCGATGTACGGCGAGAGCAATTCGTAAATCAAGAAATACAGGTAGGAAATCAGGCCCACCAGGCCGTACTTGGGATTGGCCAGCATCCGCCGGTGGCGTGTCATGGTTTGGAACAGGCCGATGTGCCAGCGCCGGCGCTGCTTGCACAGATCCTCCAGCTTTTCCGGTGCCTGGGTCCAGCAGATGGCATCGGTGGCATAGCGGACCCGATACGCCAACCCGTGTTCCCGGCAAAAGACATGGAGCTTCACCACCAGTTCCATATCCTCCCCCATGGTGGTGGCATCGTAGCCGCCGGCGTCGATGACCACGCTCTTTTTGAACAGGCCAAACGCGCCGGAAATGATGATGCTGCCATTGAACTTGTCAAACAGGATCCTGGCCGCCAGGAAGGAGCGGTCATACTCCAGCACCTGCATACAGGGGAGGATCTGGCGGGGCATGTGGTAGGAGATCACCCGTCCGTTCTGGATCTCCGCCCCGTTGCAGGGCCGGACTGCCCCGCCCACGGCCACCACATTTCCATCTTCCAGAACAGGCCGCACGATTTTTTCGAGGGAATCGTACTGGAGGACGGAATCGGCATCCATACAGATAAAGTACGGATACCGGGAGGCGTTGATGCCCATGTTCAGGGCATCGGCTTTTCCGCCGTTCTTTTTGCAGATCAGGGTAATGGGCACCTTGAACTCCTGGGTTTCAAAAACGGCCACCGCCTCCTGGCAGGGGATGCTGCGGTGAATGGGCCGGGCGACCTGGTGCATACGAAAGGTCTCCCGCAGGAGCTGGGCTGTTTGATCCGTGGAGCCGTCATCCACAATGACGATCTCGTAGAGCGTATACTCCAGGCTCAGCAGAGACTGGACTGTGCTTTGGATGGTGACCTCCTCGTTGTGGGCCGGAACCACAATGGTCACCGGTACGTAATAGTGCTGCAAAAGCTCATTTTTCAGCTGATTCCGGCGTCGGAGCTGATAGAGCGTGGAGGAACCCACCGTGACCGCCAGGAAGAGAAAGCTGGCGTATCCGATCATGTACAGGATAAAAAACACGCCCACGCAGCTGAAGAACAGTTTAAACGTATCCATCATCAACTGATCAAACACCCGCTTTCTGCATTCTGTCGCTCTCCATCCGGTACACCATCATCTCCCGGGCATACCGGTCATTGCCTGTAATCACATCCATCAGATCCATATAATCCACATGCAGGGCCTGGAGGCTGACGGCGGCATCATAGCGCACATACCAGTTGGAGCTGTGCAGCGCCTCTTTCAGTGCGGTGACTGTGGCCTCGCCCGGATAGCGGGCCAGGGCGGAGACGCTGACCGTGGTGTATTCCCACAGTTCCGGATCTTTCTGCCGGGCCAAGTCCAGCAGCGTATCTTGGGCCGGCCGGTAATAGTAGCGGCCGAAATACCGGATGGCGGAAAGGCGCAGTTCCTTTCCCCGGCTCTCATCCTGCAAAACTGCAAACATTTCCGCGGTGTAGGCCCCGGACCGAAACCGGATGTAGTTGGAAATCGCCAGCTGCGTATGTTGGGAAAAACCGTCCAGCTGCCCCCAGAGCATCCGGATCAGCTCATCATGGTCCCCGGTAAAGGTCAGCAGTCCCTCGGTCAGGATCTTTTCATGGACAAAGACCGATCCCTGATCCAGGATCTGCAGAGCGGTCAGGATATTCTCCGCACTGCCGAACCGGCACAGGGCCTGCAGGGCGTTGACCCGGCAATACAGATTCTCCTTGCGCATATAGTCCAGCAGGACTCCCTGCACGGAGTGGATAGACAGATGTCTGGGTGCCATGTAGCGGGAGAGCACATAGGAAAAATAGGCGGCACTGACAGCATCCCGTCTCTGGTAGATCACCGCCAAATACAGGATCGCCGGTTGGATCTGCTCCAGATATGCCGTCTCCAGTTCTTCATCGCCTCTTTGCAGCAGATCCTTCAGAACCTGGTCAAAGGCCATGAGGTTTTTCTCCCTCCGCAGAGCGTGCTCCAGATAAACCAGATGTTTTTCCTCTACCCCCAATCCCTGGCGCAGGCGGATCAGCTGGGGAAGGAGCCTGACCCGCACCGCCCCGCACCGTCTCTCCAGCCGCAGCCGGCTGCTCTTGAGGAGCAGATTGTAGACCACATTAAAGAGGATCATACTCAGGCAGACTGCCCCGTAAATGTAAATCATGGATTCGATGCGCATATCCGCCCCCCTTTCAGGTTTACTGCGTCCAATGTTCTTGGATCATATAATAGGACTCCTTGAGCCGCTCGTGATAGGTCACGGTCTTGCCCCATCCCTCCAGGGCAAAAGGCTCCATGGAAACACGGTATTCCGTGTGGGCACTGTCAGTAAGGCCCACATACATTTCGTCGATCTGGATGTACTCGACTCCGTAGTGCTCATAGTAATCATCGTGAATCATCATTTCCGAGGGGTTGGCAAAGTTCAGCAGCTGCCAGGGCAGCTTCAGTTCCACACAGTCCCCGGAGAAGATGAAGTCCGCTAAGGAGTTGAAGTCCTCCGCCTCCGGATTGGCGTTGCCGTAGGTGAGTTTGCCTGTCTCGTAGGTCTCCGCCGAGGCCTGCCAGTTTCCGGTAAGCAGGGGCGTGGCGGTCTGGAGCATCAGTTCAATGGGCTTGAAGACCGGTGTGTCCACATCCACCGGGTCCAGATACGGATCCCGATCCTCCGTCTCATGGAGGAACATGGCCCGCAGCACCTCATACCGCTCCTGTACCAGTACCCGGCTGTTGTCCACCCCATCGATGACGATGAGGAAGTCACAGGGACGCGCAAAGGATAGGTCATGGTTCTGGCAGTAGGTGCTCCCCGTTTTGGGCGTGGTGTCGATGGGGAGATAGAGGGTGTCCGTCCCGGGGGAAAAGCCCTCCTTCTCGATCAGGAAGTACAGGAACTTCTCGTCGTACTTCATGGAGAGGGAGAAGGGGCCGTCGGAAAAAACCAGATCCGCATCCGTCCATTCCGAGGTGTCCCCGTCCACATAGCAGACACTCTCCTCCTCCCCCGGGTCAAAGGCCAACAAACCGAAATACTGCTCGTTGGTCTGGTAATCGCTCCAATAGGGGGTATTGTCCAGATCCACCGCGTGCATGGTGTTCCAGGTGCGCTTGAACCACTCGTCCTGCCAGGAGAACAGGCAGCTGCCCGCGCTGCCGGCGTTCATGATGTCCTCATAGCACTCGATGAGGTACTGCCCCTGCTCCTGCTCGGTGACGTGGCCCTGGCTGCGGCCGGTGTTCTCGTCGATCTGGGCCCGGCCCCGGCCGGTGGTAATGCCGTACTCGGAGATGACCACCGGGATATTGTGAAAGTTGTTGATGGCCTTGAGATAGGCGTAATAGGTGTTCAGCCGCCCCTTGTTGTCGTAGTAGTCGGATTCGGTGATGTAGTCGTGGACGCTGGGGGCGTTCAGCAGGGACAGACGATGCTTCAGTGCCTCCGCCTGGTTCACGCCCAGCACCGTCTCCAGTTCCGCCTCCGCCCAGGCATCCGCCTCCAGTTCGCTCTCCAGGTAGTCGGGGAAATAGGGATAGATGTGATAGGAGGCAAAGTAGCCGGAGAGAAAGGCTTCCGTGGGCTGGATATGCTCCACATTGATGGTGGCGGTTTTATAGCGATAGGTGGCGGTCACAAGGGAATAGACAAAAGGATCGGTGGTGGGCCAGTTGGAGAATGCCACCAGCCGCTGCTGCTTATAGCGGGTGGACTCATAGCGGATGACCTCGTCTCCCAGCTGGGCCAGGGCCGCCTCGAAGGGAGTTGCATCCTGGGTGGTAGCCATATATGTCCCCTGGTAACTGGTGCGGCGGGGGTTGTTCTGATTGGTGTAGGTCACCAGGCTGGTCTCCCACTCCACCCCCAGGATGTAGCCCAGCACCCAGCGGGACACGTCGTGGGAGTAGAAGCCGGAGCCGTCCCCGTCTCGGCCCAGGAGGAACTTTCTTCCGTGGAGGATATCGATGATGGTCTTGCAGTCCTGGATCATCTCGGGCAGCAGCCCCTCGTCGTACATATCTTTGTGAGAGTTGTGGGAGTAGTCGTCCACCCACACCCCGTGGAGCAGCCACAGGGGTTCCTCCCCGGCCTCCTCCCGGGCGGTGTTGTACTCGTAAAAGGCGTTGTAGAAATCGTCGTGTAGGATGGTATACACCCGGACGGTGTTGGCCCCCAGCTCCTGGATGTACTGGAACCACCGGAGATAGGTCTCCTTGTCGATAGCGAAATCCGTGGCCCACTCCCCGGGGATGCCCACGCCCATATCCACGCCGCGGATCTCAAAGGGCTGGTATTCCCCGTCCCGGAGCGTATAGATGGTGTCCTCATTGGTGGACATGAAGGTGGTTACCGGCACGTTGGGATGAAGGTCCATATAGACCCCCAGACCGTAGTAGGCGTACAGGCCGGCAGCAGTCAAAACCACCAGAACGCTCATGGTAATGATAAATTTTTTCAAACGCCGGCCTCCTCTGCCTGTTAATGGTTATAGGTCTTGTTCCGGGAGGGGTGGGCGTACTGGTTGAGGGTGTGAATGCTCTCGTCCATGAATTCCCCCCGCTCGTGGAGCCAGTGCTTCAGCTGTTCCACCGCCTCCTCAAAACTGTCCGGGTTGCGCTCATCCGGGATCAAAGGCCGGTAGTCGGCAAAGGTGTGCCCCCACACTTCGAAGTTTCGATCGATGGCGGGCCCCAGATAGGCCAGGGTCTCGTCGATGTAGTTCATGAGGTACTCATCGCTGAAATAGGTTTCCCGCAGTTCTTCATACCGCTCCAGCACCCGCTCCACAAACCGCTCGGTCTTGAACAGCATGAAATACCATACCCCATCGTACACCAGGAACTCGCTGTGGCCCGTCTCCGTCTCCATATAGTTGTCGCAGGCGTTGTTGAAATCCCATACTGCCAGCTTGTATTTGCCAGTCATGTCCTTGTAGAGATAGGTGGAATACCTACCCGCGTCAATGTTCAAGGAAAACTCGTTAATGAGATAATAATCCACAAAGTTGTCTTCATCGATAAAGTTCCAATATCCGCAATCCTCTGTGTCGTGGTCATAGGAATACAGTGCCTTTTCAAAGGCGGCGTAGTCCAGTTCGATCCGCTCCCGCAACTCTTCCGTCAGGCTGGATCGCTTGGGATAGCGGATGGCGAAATCATTGCGGACGGTCAGCGACCGCTCCATATAGGTGTACGGGTCCCGAATGCCGCCCAGGTCCTCCTCCGTGGTCCGGTCCTCCCGCAGGAGATAGCCGGTGACCGAGGAGCCGTAGGCGTCGTCCCGGAGGTCCAGGCGGCAGTCCTCGCCGTCAGTAATGGTCTCCATCATCAGGTACAGGCCCCGGTACTCCCCGTCCAGGATCAATTCGCAGTAGCGTACATTGGGCGCCCACTCCATGATCTCCCCGGAGAGGTTGTACCACAGGTAGTTTCGGATTAAGGTTTTATCCAGGTAGGGCCCGTACAGCGCCCAGTCGCTGTGGGCGGACATGCCCATGACCTCCAGGTCCCGGCCCTCCCCGTTCTCGTCCACGAAGTTCAACAGATAGGGCGCCTTCTCAAAATGGCGGGAACTGTGTCCACGCAGGCGGATCTCTGTCAGGGTCTCCACCGCTGCCGGGTCGGAGGGGTGGTTGTTCCGGTCCTGGTTGTCGATAATAGAGATATGCACATCCACCACGTCCCGACCGTCCTCAGCCAGGGTGTAAATCGCCTCTCCATACCCGTCATCCAGCCCGGTATCCTCTCCCGGGATGGTCTGCCCGCCGGTGTCGATGATCACCAGGGGCAGGTGGGTACACAGCTCCGTGCCGTCGCAGCCGCAGCCTTCGTCAGGGCCTCGGGCGGTCAGATGCTGGTGAACTCGGCGGGATGGGTTTTCCGGCGTATAGAAGGAGATGACGGCGACAGCCAGCAGCATCACCGCCGTCATCCCGATGCCGAAGATCCGGTATTTCACGCCGCCCCGCCTCCTTTCCGCCGGTCTCCGGTGCCCTTAGCTGCTGATCTCGTCATTCTGGGCCACTATGTTCACATACTCCACGCCGCCGGCCTCGTAGAGAGCGTCGGCGATGGACTTGTCCTTGCTGCCCCTGTCCAGGGTCTTCCGGGTCATCTCAAAGATGAACTCCACGCTGTCCTCGGTGGTGTTCTTCACCCGCAGGGTGGCCTTCCGGGCAAAGCGCTGGAACACGAGCCCCTCGATGCGCCCCTCGCTGGTGCGGGCGGCCCGGATGATCAGCAGCATCCGGCTGTCGTTGCGCACCCGGCCGAAGAGCAGCAGAAGCACAAAGGCGAAGGCGCTGCCCACCCCGGCCACCAGGTAGTCCCCCGAGCCGCAGCAGATGCCCACCACAATGGTCCAGAAGATATACACCGTGTCCCGGGAGTCCTTGATGGCGGTGCGGAACCGGACAATGGACAGGGCGCCCACCATACCAAGGGACAGGGCGATGTTGTTGCCAATGACGATCATCACCGTGGTGGTGATCACTGTCATGGCCACCAGGGAGACATTGAACTTCTTGCTGTAAATGCTCCCGTCGTGGCTGAGCCAGTAGGACAGGAAGATGAAGCAGGCCAGAATGGATGCCGCCCCCAGCCGCGTCACAATGGTCTCCAGGGTCAGCTGGCCGGTGGATTCCAAGAGTTCCAGTAAATATTCTCGCATAAAACGTTTTCCATCCTCTCACATCTGGTAATGCAGCCCCGCGCTTCTGGCCAGGCAGTATTTGCTTACGGAGAGCTCTGAGCGGTCGGCCCCGTTCACCGCCGCCTTGATATAGCTGAGCAGGAAGCCGTTGTATTTCACCTCCAGCACCGCGTTGAAGGGGTCCAGCACCGGGTAGAGGTTCAGATCCGGCGCGAACAGGTCCAGCCGGGACTCGGTGGCGATGATATGGTGGTCCAGGGTGATCCGGATGCGGTTCTCCTTGGCGGTAAAGGCCTTGCGCTGGTACTCCACAATGGCCTTCGGCCGGTAGCACATCCGGCTCATCAGGCCGTAGCACTCGGCGGCGAAGGGCTCCTCATAGCGCAGCAGCGCCTCGTAGCGCCCGGCAGCCAACTGCCGGGCGTCCTCCCTGCCCATGCGCAGGGAGCGCTTGCGCTGATACGCACCCTGCTTCTGCTTCATTTCCAGCATGGCGAAGTCCGCCCCCGGGTCGTAGATCCGCAGGCGGAGCTTGCGGCGCAGCTCCGCCCCCTCGATCTTCTCGAAGAAGTCCGTGTCGTCCAGGGTGTCGAAGTAGAGGGAGCGGATGCGGTACCCCAGGGCGCCGCCGTGCCGGTCCTGGGCCATCACCTGGGACAGCGCCCCGGACAGGCGGGCCATATCTACCAGATGGATCAGGTATTTCTTTTCCTGCCGCATGACTTCGTTCATATCGGGCCTCTCTTTGTACTCAGCCGCGCTCTCACCATGGCCGCGAGCCGGTCAGACTGTCAGGGGCTCGCCCCGGGGGGAGGTGCCCAGGCTGTCGATGATGGTGATGACCAGGCCCCGGATGGAGTTCTCGGTGGTGCGGTAGGGGGCGATGCGCAAGGTATAGAACCGGCCGTTCATGGCCGTCACCTCCCGGTCGATGGAGACCAGGTCCCGCAGGACGGTCCGGCAGTCGCTCTCGATGGCCTCGTCGGGGAAGCTGTGGGCGAAAATCTGGATGGGACGGCCCACGTCGTGCTCCATCAGCTGGAACTCCCGGCCCACGTACTCCGTAAACTTCCGGATGTTCAAATCCCCGTCCACAAAGAGAATGCCGATCATGGTGGAGGAGAGGAAGTTGGACAGGTCGTTGGTCATGGTGGTCAGCTCGTCCAGCTTCAGCTGGTGCTCGGTGTTGACGGTGTAGAGCTCCTCGTTGACGGACTGGAGCTCCTCTGTAGAGGACTGCAGCTCCTCGTTGGCGGTGAGCAGCTCCTCATTGGCCGCCTGGAGCTCGCCGTTCACCGTCTCCAGCCGCTGGATGGTGGAGCGCAGGTCGTTCTGGGACACCTGGAACTCCCGCTCCAGGTCGGAGATGCGCCGGGCCGCCGTGGCGTCCAGGTCGTACTTCTCCACCACGCCGCCGGCCTCCTCCGGGGCGCCGCTCTCCAGGAAGAGGACGGACACCAGCTCGTCGTCCCCCTCCTGGCCGGGGATGGGCTCCACCAGCAGGTTGATGACCTTCCGGCCGGAGGGGGTGTCCACGGCGATATCGGTGTAGGTGATGGCGGTGTGCTCCGTGCGGCAGCGGCTGACGGCGGTGGAGGCCACCAGGCTCAGGTCCTTGCACAGCATCTGGAAGAAGTTTAAGGTCGCCTTGCCCGGGGCCAGGGTCAGGTAGTCGCTGTAGCTGCCGAAGAAATGGAGGACGGTGTCGTTCTCGGACAGGACCACCGAGGCGGGCAGATGGCGCTCCAAAAAGCGGGTGTACCGGCTCTCCACGGCGGACTCGCTGCTTGGGCTCATGCCGGCGTGAATGTTTTTCAGGGAGATATTCTGAATGTTGGGGATGTTGAAGGTAGGGGGCGCCAGATCCTCCACCTTGCCCTCAGCCTTGTGGAGATAGATCTTCTCCGCGGAGCATACCGGCTTAAAGAGGTTCACATACTCCCCGGCAGTTTCGCTCTTCCCCAGGAACAGGAACCCCCCGTTCTTCAGGGCGGAGTGGAAGATGGCGAACAGGCCCCGCCGCATCACCGGCTGGAAGTAGATCATCACGTTCCGGCAGCTGATGAGGTCCAGCTTGCCGAAGGGCGGGTCGGAGAACATGTTGTGGGTGGCAAAGACGATCATCCGGCGGATGGACTTGGAGATGTGGTACTGGTCCCCCACCTTCAGGAAGAACTTGGCCAGCCGGTCCGGGGTCACGTCATCGATGATGTTCTCGGAGAAGACCCCCTTGCCCGCCTGCTCGATGGCCCGGGAGTCCACATCGGTGGCAAAGATCTTCACATCCCGCTTCACCTGCAGCTCGTCCATGACCTCCTGGAAGAGGATGGCGATGGAGTAGGCCTCCTCGCCGGTGGAGCAGCCGGCGGACCACACCCGGATGGGTTCGTCCTCCTTGGCCCGCTCCACAATCTTGTAGATGGCGTTGTACTTGAGTTTTTCAAAGAAGGCCGGATCCCGGAAGAAGTTGGTTACCCCGATGAGGATCTCCTTGACCAGGGTGTTGACCTCCTCCTGGCTGTCCCCCAGCAGCCGGGCGAACTCGGCGAGGCTGCTGGTATGGGTGACCAGCATCCGCCGCTCGATGCGCCGCAGGATGGTGGAGCGCTTATAGTATGTAAAGTCAATGCCGCTGGCGTTTTTCAGGATGGTGTAGATGTGGGACAGGGTCTCTTCCTCGGAGAACAGAGAGTCGTCGTCGGTAATGAGGCTGTCGCTGCGCAGGGGGCGCAGAAGTACAGGCGTATTAGAGAAGTTCAGGATCTCCTCAGCGATCTCCTCCGGGGAGAGGACAAAGTCGGCAAGGCCCGTGTTGATGACGCTGCGGGGCATGCCGTCAAACTTGGCGCTCTCCGGGGCCTGGGCGATGACCAGTCCCCCGTGCTCCTTCACCATCTTGACGCCGTTGGTGCCGTCGGAGCCGGTGCCGGACAGAACCACGGCGATGGAGTGCTCCCGCTTCTCCGCCGCCAGGGAGGCGAAGAACGCATCGATGGGGTGGTTCAGGGTCCCCGGCGCCTCGGACAGGAGCAGCCTGCCGTCCTTGATGGTCATGTACTTCTTGGGCGGGATCAGGTAGACGGTGTCCGGCTCCACGGCCATGTGGTTTTCCGCCTGGCAGACGGACATCTCAGTGTGCTTGCCCAGAATATCGGCCATCAGGCTCTTGTAGTCCGGGGAGAGATGCTGGACCACCACAAAACTCAAACCGCTGTTGGGCGGCATATAACTGAAAAACTGCTGCAGAGCCTCCAGCCCGCCGGCGGAGGCGCCGATGCCAATGACGATGGACGAGGACTGCGTCCCGGCGGTGATCTTTTCCTCTGTTTCTTTCATGTGCGGATTACTCCTTTCCCGCTTCATTTGTTTTTGCGGGAACGCCGCCCCGCAGGTATTTCTGTTCAAACACATCCGCCGGCAGCGGACGGTCATAATAGAACCCCTGGACATAGACGCAGCCCATCTCCAACAGGGCGGAGATCTGCTCCTCCGTCTCCACGCCCTCGGCCACGCAGGTCATGTTGCAGCTTTTGCAGATTTCCACCAGATCCCGCACCAGCATCCGGCTGATGGGATTGCCGCCCAGGTCCGCGATCAGACTCCGATCCAGTTTCACCGTCTCAAATTTCACATTGGTGAAGAGGGACAGGTTGGCGTACTGGGAGCCGAAGTCGTCCAGGCTCATGTGCAGGCCGCAGGCGCGGAAACGCTCCACAAAATTTTGGAGTTCCGCGGTGCTCATCCTGTCGCCGCGCTCTGTGATCTCCAGCTCCAGGGCGGACTCCGGGATGTCCGGATAGCGGCTCTGAATAGCCAGGACGGATGCCAGGGTGGCGGGGTGGGCGAGGGTGGTCCGGGAGAGGTTCACGGCAATTGGGACGATACCAAGTCCGGCAGAGCGCCACTGCTCCGCCTGGGCGAGGCTCCGCTCCAGAACGAAGAGATCCAGTTCCCGGATGGCGCCGGTGTCCTCCATCAGGGGGATGAACTGCGCCGGGGGAATGATGGCGCCATCCTCCCCGATTCTTCGCACCAGCGCCTCCGCCCCGGCCAGGGCGCCGGTGCGCATATCCACCTTGGGCTGGAAGTAGACGATGAACTGCCCGCCCTGGGCCCCGCCCCCGGAAATGGGGTCGTATATGATGTGAGGGAGGGCCGAGAGGGCCTGCGCGAAGTGCTCCGTATGGGCGTTGCGCATGGCCCGCTCCGCCTCCTCCGCTAGGTGCTTGCCGGTGAAGATCTCATTGGCCCACGCCTGGCCGATGCGGATCTGCTTGGGATAGCGCCGCTGGATGATGGACCACAGCCGGCCGCAGCAGCCCAGGAATACCTCCCGTGTGGTGTTGGGATAGAAGGCCACAAACTCCGTCTCACGGACACGGAACAGAAGCGCCGGGCCAAACAGTTCCGTCAGCGTATTGGCCACGTACCACAGCATCCGGCTGCCGTACTCAAAGCCCTGGGTGTTGTTGACCGCGGCGAGCCCCGGGATGTCCAGGGCCACCGCGCCCATGGAGCTGTAGTACTCGGAGTTAATGGTGTGGAGGGTCTCCAGATAGGACCGCAGATCCGGTATATTCATCAGCCGCTCCGTGAGGGCCGATGGATTCGCCCCACCGCTGAACCGCTCCCGCTGCTGCAGCATGAAGGGGATCAGGGTGCTGAACACCGCCGCGTCCGCCGGATGCTTGCGGGCGTTTTCCACGCACAAAAAACCCATTACCTCCTGCTGGTCGTCCCGCGCCAGGGGGAACACGGTAAAGTGCCAGGGACGCTCCGCTCCCTCATCTCCGTCCGGAGCCCCTTCGGCGGCGTTCCGGGACAGGAACATCGGTGAGCGCTCCCGCATACACTGGATCATCAGGGGGAATTTCTCCAGCGGCGTGCCGGAGACAACCTGCTGAATGCTGCGCTTGCCGCCATTGGTCCACTCGAAGGTGATAACGACCGCACGGCGGCTCTCCACCAGCATCAGGGTGTAGACACGATCGGCATGGTAATACTCGCCGATGGCCCGCAGGACGCCGGACAAGGACGCGTCCAGGGTCTTGGCCGCCAGCATGGTGGACATGCTGTCCAGCGCCAGATCCTTTTCCGGCGCCGACAGCAGGCGGCTCATCTCCGTGGTGTGGATGGAAACCCGGTCGTTCTGGCCGGCGTGCAGCTGCGTCCAGATCCAATCTTCTCGCTCCTGGGCAAAGACCACCGCGTCCGCGGCCGCGTTCCAGCGGGACGCGCACGCCTGGACCGCCTGGGCCAGCATGAAACGGTAATTGGCCGTGGCCGCAGGCATCAGATCCACGCCCGCCACAAGACGCAGCCCGCGGTAAACCGACTCGGGCGAAAGCATACGGCGCAGCGCGGTGAGGGATTCCTCCAGGCGGCTGCGCAGGGCGTCTTTTTCCGTCACATCCGGGAATACGATGACAATCTGGTCGGCTCCCTGCCGCCCCATCAGGCAACTGCCGC
>OGGQ01003285.1_pt1 | contig 15405 bp, 14 predicted proteins | sample 1571191 | NCBI WGS metagenome assembly OGGQ01 (sample SAMEA2582061, study PRJEB24529) | metagenome | biome: Human gut stool | place: China | collected 2011
CGGGCCCTGCTGCTCCAGATCCTCCGGGGCGAGGGCAGCTCCGGTCTGAGCTCTCCCAACGCCCAGGCACTGGAGCAGCAGTCCAAGCACACCCGCGCCCTGCTGGAACGGGTGTGCCGGGCCGATCAGGCGGTCAGCCGCCGCTTCGGCGGCTCCAGCTCCTTTTACGCCAAATAGCCGCGGAACCGTTCCGCAGCAAAACGCCCCCTGCCGGCCACGGCCGACAGGGGACGCCCCTGTTTTCTTCCTTAGCCGCCCAGAGCGGAAAAGCACCACAGCGGCGCTCCGCTGGACCGGCTGCCGGAAAGCTCATCCAAAATCAACTGCGGGTCCCACAGCGCCAGGCTGCGCTCCCGGCTGTTGGGGTCGGCCACCAGCACCTGCCCGGTGAGGGTGACTCCCCTCAGCACAATAAAATGCCCTCCGTCGGTAAAGTGTCCCGGTCCCATCAGGGCTACCAGCAGCTGCCCCGATGCAAGCATCTGCCGCAGCTCATCCGCGGACACTGTCCCACAGGATGTGGCGTTCAGGCCAAAGGCCTGGGCCATCCCCTGAACGATGGACAGGTAAGAACCGCTGCCCGGGGCACAGTACCCCGCTTCATCCGCCAACCGGGCCATCTGGGCGGGGTCCACCACCTCGTCTCCCAAACTGGAGACCACCATGGCCATGGCCGTGGGGCCGCAGCCAAACCCCCGGATGGGGTCGGGCCCAAACAAGGCGTCCGCCCACGGCTCCTCCCCCTGATTGAAGTAGACCAGCTCCACCACCCCGCCGGTCAGGATCTCACGGTCCTGGCGGAGAGCAAATTTGGTGACCTCCGGGTCCTGGGTGAGCGACCGGGGATCCTCCTCGGGTTCCCGGATCTCCTGGCTTACGGGAGCTGTCTTTTCCTCCTCGGGCGTGCTGCGGGCTCGCTCCCACTGCTCGGCCAGAGTGCCGGCCTGTTCTCGGATGCTTTGAACCATTTGGGCCGCAGGCTGGGTAATACGCTGGTACAAGTCGGGTTCCATCACCCGGCAGACTGCCAGCTCCACCCCCGCCACGCAGGCCACCGCCAGCAGCGCCAGCCCCAAAAGGCGCAGGCGCTTTCCCCGCCGCTTTCCCCCGTCCAAGTTCCGTTCACCGCCCTCTTTTTCGAGTGTTAGGGTGATTATAGCAAATTTCTCGGTCTTTGTATAGAAGGAGCACGCTATGCCGCAAATACGTTTGGAAGGGGCCGGAAAGGACTACCCCCAGGAACATGAAAAGCGGGTGGTGCATGCCATCCGCTCCGTAGATCTGACCATTGAACAGGGGGAGTTTGTCTTTATCACCGGCAGCAGCGGCGCGGGCAAGAGCACCCTGCTGCAGCTCATCGCCTGCGAAATCCAGCCTACCCGGGGCGCTGTTTTTCTTGACAACGTCAATGTCACCCGCCTGTCCCAGCGGCACCGGGACCGCCGGAGGCTGCGCTTTGGCTATGTGCCCCAGTTCTCAACCCTGGCCAGAAAGCGTACCATTGAGGAAAACCTCTCCTCTGTGGCCCTGCTGGGCCGGGGCCGGGTATCGCAGCCCCCCGCCGACCGGGTTCAAAAGGCTCTGAATCTGGTTGGGCTGGGGAATGTGGGCGGGCGATACCCCGTGGAGCTCTCTCTGGGTGAGAGCCGCCGGGTGGAGCTGGCCCGGGCCATTATCAATAATCCGGATATTCTGGTCCTGGACGAGTTGACCGCCAATTTGGACGAGGACACCGCCTGGGACATGTTCCTTTTCTTATCCGAGCTCAATTACCATGGCATCACCGTGATCATGGCCTCCCACGCCAAGAAGTTCGTCAACCTCATGCGCCGCCGGGTCATCACCCTGGTGGATGGGTCGGTCTTCGGCGACGTGCAGAAGGGCCGCTACGGCGATGTGATGTAGATGTAATCCCTCAGCATCCGGCCCGGACTGCTGCCCGGATCCGGATTTTATCGCAAGCAGAACAAAGTTTAGGAATTTGGAGGAACCACACATGAAGAACAAACGAGTTGGGACCAAGATGCTGCTCTCTGTTGGCATTACGCTGCTGTTGTCTCTGGTGATGATCGTCATCTCTATCCAGACGATCGTCTCCACCCGCAGCAGCTATGACAACATTCTGAATGGACAGGTCTCCATCACCAAAGCCGTCTTGGAAAGCGAGATGGAAGTCAACTCCATTGCCCGCCAACTGCGGGATATGGCGCTGTTCGGTTACAGCGCATCCACCATTGATGAGATCGAAGATTCCATCTCCGCCATTGAATCCACCACCGAGACGATCCGCAGCCTCTATACCGGCGATGACGGCTTGGCGGACCAGTACATCCAGCAGGTGGAGGACTGGGAATCTGTCTTTGGGGATATCTCCCAGGCACTCCAGAGCGGAGACAGCGCCCGGGCCAACCAACTCATCCAGAACCAGTGCACCCCCAAGCTGAACCAGGCTGTGTCCACCGGCCAGACCCTGATCCAGCAGCTGGAGGTCCAGAGTTCTCAGCTTCTTGACAAACTGGAGAGTCAGACCTCTTTTGATATTGTCATTCTCGTGGTGCTGGTGGTGATCAGCATTGTGGTGGGCATCACTCTGAACCTGTACACCGTGCGCTCCATCGTCCGTCCCCTGCGCAAAGCCGAGGACGCCGTGGTGGCCTTCAGCCAGGGCGATCTCTCCTATGAGCTGGACTACGAGTCCAAGGACGAGATCGGCGGTATCTGCAACGCCGTGCGCGCCTCTCAGCAGGTGCTGCACAACGCCATTGAGGACATTGTCTCTGTGACCAAGCGTCTGGCTGACGGCGACCTGTCCTGCTCGGTCAGCCAGCAGTATCCCGGCGAGCTGTCCCCCATCAAGGAAAACATCGAGTACCTGCTGGATCAGCTCAATGACACCATGAGCAGCATCCTCCAGGCCGCGGACCAGGTGGCCGCCGGCGCCGACCAGGTATCCACCGGTTCCCAGGCTCTGGCTCAGGGCTCCACCGAGCAGGCCAGCGCCGTGGAGGAGCTGTCCGCCACCATCAACGACCTGGACACCTCCGCCCAGAACAACCGCAAGACCGCCCAGACCGCCAAGGAGCGTGCCGACCAGGCCGCGGACCAGGTGCGCATCAGCAACGAGCGCATGCAGGAGATGCGCAAGGCCATGGGCGAGATCCTCACCGGCCAGAAGGACATCGGCAAGATCATCGAAACTATCGAGAACATCGCCTTCCAGACCAACATTCTGGCTCTGAACGCCGCTGTGGAGGCCGCCCGGGCCGGCAGCGCCGGCAAGGGCTTTGCCGTGGTGGCCGACGAGGTGCGTAACCTGGCTTCCAAGTCCGACCACGCCGCTAAGCAGACCAAGAAGCTCATTGAGTCCTCTATGACTGCGGTGGAGCGGGGCGGCGAACTGGCCGAGGATGTGGACGCCAACATGCAGAAGACTGTGGAGTACGCCGGTGTGGCCATTGAGTACATGGATAAGCTGGCTGAGAGCACCATCTCCGAGGCCGAGGCCATCGAGCAGCTGACCGTGGGCGTGGACCAGATTTCCTCTGTGGTGCAGACCAACTCCGCCACCAGCGAGGAGTCCGCTGCCGCCAGCGAGGAGCTCTCCTCCCAGGCCGTGATGATGAAGCAGATGGTCCAGCGGTTCCACCTCAAGGACTCTGCCTCCTTCTCCACCTATGAGCCGGAGCACACGGATTCCTCCCTGGCCGAGGTACCTTCCCTGGCCACCGCCGGGGACGAGAACCGCTTCAGCAAGTATTAAGTCCGGGGCCTCCCGGACCTAAGGAAAGGAGTTGGATAACGGATGTCCGAACCAGCTGTGTCCACTCCTCTGCCCCAGCAGGACCCGGATCTGATCTACGCGCTGGATATCGGAACCCGGAGCGTTATCGGCATGCTGGGCAAGCGTGAGGAGGATAAGGTCCGTATTCTGGCCATGGAAAAACTTCTTCACACCCACCGGGTGATGATGGATGGACAGATTGAGGACATTGCCCAGGTGGCCGACGCCGTTCGGACGGTAACCGGCCGCCTGGAGCGGGCAGCGGGCTGCCGGCTGGAGCGGGCCTGTGTGGCCGCAGCCGGCCGGGCCCTGCGCACCGAGCAGGGCCACGGGCTGCGGGAGCTGTCCGCCCCTGAAAGCATTACCGCTCCCATCATCGCCCAACTGGAAGCCGCCGCTGTGGCCGAGGCCGAGCAGGCCATCCGTTCCGAGCAGGATGGGGAGCAGCAGCTTCTTCTGGTAGGCTACACGGCTATCCAGTATCAGCTGGACGGCTACCCCCTGACCACCCTGTTGGGTCACAGCGGCCGCCGTCTGGAGGCCCAGGTGGTCGCCACTTTCCTGCCCAGCGGAGTCATCGACAGCCTGTATGCCGTGATGCGCCAGGCCGGTTTGGAGGTGGCAAGCCTCACGCTAGAGCCCATTGCCGCTTTGAATGCGGCCATCCCCGCTGACCTTCGCCTGTTGAATCTGTGTCTTGTGGATATCGGAGCCGGCACCTCCGACATCGCCGTGTGCCGGGACGGCAGCGTGGTAGGCTACACCATGGCTACCGTGGCCGGGGACGAGATCACCGAAGCTCTGATGAAGGAATTTCTGGTGGACTACGGCACCGCTGAGCGCATGAAGGCCCAATTGGGCCAGTCCGATTCCCTGACCTTCACCGACATTCTGGGGCAGGAACAGAGCTGCACCAGCCAGCAGGCCCAGGCCGTTCTGGAGCCTGCCGCCCGGCTTCTGGCCCAGGAGATCGCCCAGCGGGTGCTCTCCCTCAACGGTGCCGCCCCCTCCGCCCTGTTTCTGGCGGGCGGCGGCAGCAAGCTCGCCGGCCTTCGTGAGAAGGTAGCTGACGCCTTGGACATGGATGCAAAGCGGGTGGCGGTGGCCGGGGGTCACTTCAAGACCTCCGCCTGCTCCGACGCCATCTCTCTGGAGGACCCGGAATTTACCACCCCCCTGGGCATCGCCGTCTCGGCGGGTCTGGGACTTATCAGCGACAGCTGCCAGGTCACCCTTAATGGCACCCGGGCCAAGCTCTTCCGCAGCGGCGACCTGTCCGCTATGGATTTGCTGATGATGAACGGCTACACTTATTTTGATTTGCTGGGGAAAACCGGAAAGCCCCTGATTTTACAGGTGGATGGACGGCGCACCGTCTTCCATGGCCAGCCCGCCCAGCCCGCCCGCCTGAGCATCAACGGCAAGGAGGCCCAGCCCTCCGCCCCCGTACACGCGGGGGACGTGGTGGAGTTTGTTCCCGCTGTGGCCGGGGCGGACTGCCTTTTGACCGCGGAACAGCTGGCCCGGCGCCTGGGCGCCGACTTCCTTACCGTCAACGGCACCCGGCCCGCACCCGAGGACCTGGTTCCCTCCGGCGCCTTTGTGGTGGTATCCAAAGCCGGCCAGCCCTCCGAGCCTCCCCAACCCCGTACTCCCCAGACGCCGCCCCCCGCGGCCGGCGTCCCCTGTACCGTATCGCTCAACGGCCAGCCGATCACCCTCCCGCCCAAAACGGACGGCGCTCCCCACTATGTGATGGATCTGCTGGAACGCTCCGGTCTGGACTTCAAGCATGTTCAGCGTCCGGTGGCTCTGCGGGTAAACGGGGCGGAGTGCCTCTTTCAGCAGGTACTCCAGCCCGGAGACCGGGTCAGCATTGGATATGAGGACGAGGTGAACACTCCGTGAAAGGTATTGGAACATTATCCGCTTTGCTGCTGGCTTCAGCCCTGCTGCTGGCCGGCTGCGGCGGCTCAGACAAGGAGGACCCGCCCCAGGACTATTCTCTGGGGGAAAGCAGCCTCCCCTCCCTCAGCACACTGGTCACTCTGGGGGATGACACACAATTTCAGCAGACAGAGGACAAGGACGCAGATACCGTCACCTATGTCTATTCCAAGCTGACCAGCGGCAGCCAGACCGCCCAGGATTACACCAAGGCCTTGGAAGAGGACTATGACTGCCGCATTCTGGCGGACCAGGAGGCCGGCGGCACCCCGGATTTCTCCGCCTCCTCCGGCCAGGCTCTGGCCGCTCAGGAAACTGAGGACTCCGACGACGTCCTCCTACTGACCATCCAGTGGGAGGACACCTCCTGCTCGGTCACCCCCTCCCAGACCACCAAGGAGGAGCTGCCCCAGCCCCAATCCCAGTCCATCACCCTGGATGAAGCTGTAACCTATATGCAAAACCTGCCTCCGTCTTATCTGGGCCTGTCTGGCAGCAGTATGGACCAATACACCATCCTGCCCCAGGACGGAACTGTAATGCTGGATGACGAGCTGTGTCTGTGCCTCAATGTCTACCTGACCCAAACCCACCAGTTTGAACAGAGCTACCTGCTCACGGTGCCGGAGCGTCAGGTATACCGGCTGGACCGGGAAACCGGCCAGGCAGTGCCCCTGAGTTGACAGATCCCCCCCTCACCCCTTGAACCTCAAGGGATGCGGGGGATTTTTCTTTTTCCCGCCCCTGCCGCCGAACCGGATTTTTTTGTAAATTCTTCTTTTATTTGCTCTTATTTTTTGTTTGATTTTGTCGATAAATTTTATGAGGTTTCGTAAGTTATGCCGTCACGGCAATTTTTGGAGGGGAGTCTTGAACCATGAAAAGCATTCGGCAAAAGCTACTGATTTGCTTTCTGGCCCTGTCCGGAGCCGCCGCAATCATCTGCGGCTGTGTGGGCGTCGCCACAAGCTATTCCAGCAGCCAAGCGATCCTGGAGCAGAGTATGACTGCTCTGGCCACGGAGACCGCCCAGCGGGTCTCCTATCAGCTTCAGTCCTATAAAAACGCAGTAGAGGCCCTGGGCATGGTGCCCTCCCTCAGCAATCCGGAGATCACGGTCGCCGAAAAGCAGACCCTGCTGGATCAGTGGGTGGAGCAATACGGTATGATGCGGGGCAACGTATTGTCTGCCACGGGCGTCAGCCTGTTTGACGGCAACGACTACTCCGACCGCGAGTATTTCCAGCAGGCCATTCAGGGCAACACTTGGATCTCCACCCCTACGGTGAGTAAGATCACCGGTGAGCTGTCCATTATGGTGGCCGCCCCCCTGTGGCAGGATGGCCGTCCCAACGGACAGGTTGCGGGCGTGGTTTACCTGGTGCCTGAGGAGACCTTCCTCAACGACATCATGGCCTCCATCCGGATCAGCCAGAACAGCGGCGCCTACATGCTGGACAATGAGGGCAATACCATTGCCGACATTACCATGGATACGGTCTGCAACGAGAACATCGAGCAGGAGGCACAGACTGATTCCAGCCTGTCCGCACTGGCTGAGATGCACGCCCTGATGCGCCAGGGACAGACCGGTTACGGTTCATACACCATTGATGGCGTGTCCAAATATCTGGCTTATGCCCCCATCGACGGGACCAACGGCTGGAGCTTGGGCGTCAACGCCTACACCTCTGACTTTATGTCCGTCACTTACCGCAACATCGCCCTGATCGCCATTCTGGTGGTGGCTGTGCTGGTAGTGGCTATCCTCATTTCCCTGCGCATGGCCAACAGCCTGGGCAAGCCCATCCACGCCTGTGTCCAGCGTATCCAGCAGCTGCAGGCCGGCGACCTCTCTTCCCCTGTTCCTGAGTTCAACCGTCGAGATGAAATTGGGCAGCTGTCGCAGGCCACCGGTGAGATTGTCCGGGTCCTGGAAGGACTGGTTAAGGATATCGGCTACCTGTTGGGCGAGATGGCTAACGGCAACCTGAATGTTCGTTCCCAGCATTATGATCTGTATGTGGGCGACATGTCGGAGCTCCTCACCACCCTGCGGCAACTGGAGAACCACCTCAGCGATACCATGAGCCAGATTCATACCGCTGCCGACCAGGTTGCCTCCGGTGCTGAGCAGGTCTCCTCCGGTGCACAGGCTCTGGCCCAGGGCGCCACCGAGCAGGCCAGCGCTGTGGAAGAGCTGTCCGCCACCATCAACGATATCAACACCTCCGCCGGCGATAACGCCCAGGCCGCCAAGGAGGCTCAGGACAAGTCCAACCAGGCTGGCCAGCAGTTGATGTCCAGCAACGAGAAGATGGGCGAGTTGAAACGTGCTATGGCCGACATCCTCAAGGGCCACCAGGAGATCGGCCAGATCATTGAGGCCATTGAGAACATCGCTTTCCAGACCAACATTCTCGCCCTGAACGCCGCTGTGGAGGCCGCCCGGGCAGGCAGCGCCGGCAAGGGCTTTGCCGTGGTGGCTGACGAGGTGCGCAGCCTGGCCTCCAAGTCTGACCAGGCCGCCAAGCAGACCAAGGAAATGATCGAGCGCTCCATGAACAATGTGGAGCGTGGCAGCCACCTCACCGACGAGGTGAGCAAGGCCCTGGACGAGACTGTCACCTTTGCCCAGGAGACGGTAGCCCTGATGAACCAGGTAGCCGACAATATTGTCGCTGAAACTGAGTCCATCCAGCAGGTCACCGAGGGCACCGACCAGATCTCCTCCGTGGTCCAGACCAACTCCGCCACTGCTGAGGAGTCCGCAGCCGCCAGCCAGGAGCTGTCCGGCCAGTCCCATCTGCTTAAGGAACTGGTAGGCCGCTTCAACCTGCATCAGGATGACACGACCGACAATTTCTCTATGGAGTAATCGTCAGCACGTCCTTTCACTGAACACAACAAACAGGCCGCCGCAGAGCAAACAGTCTGCGGCGGCCTGTTTCCTTTCTTCTCCCATTCCTCCACCGTTACAAGGAAGCCAAACCGTATAAAAAGAGCCGGAAGCACCCATGCAGGTTGCTTCCGGCCCTTTGCCGTCTGATTATCATGGGGAGAGACGCGTTACTTGCTCTGCTCCTTGATGTAGCGGGCCAGGCGCTTGTCCTCGGTACGAATGTGGGACACCAGCACGCCGATCACCCGGTTGAGATCGCCCAAGGCCTTGACCGTGGGGCCCTCCCGAAGCAGATTCTGAGCCGTATCGCTCAGCTGACGGCGGTATCCGTCATGGAAGGTCTTGTGCATTGTGTAATTGGGATACTTGTTCTGGGTCTGCAGACGCTCCTCATCCTGGAAGTGCTTGACCACATAGTCGCTGAGGAACTGCACAGTCTTCTGAATCTGATCCCGGCCTTTGCCCTGGCTGCAGGCATCCATCAGTTCGTTAACTGCAGCGAACAGCTGCCGGTGCTCGGAGTCGATCAGGGCATTTCCGGTAACTAAGTCCTGTGTTACTTCATATCGCATGGAAATGAACTCCTTTCCTAATAAGGCCGGGAAGATGCATCCCGCCGGCCGTATTATCCAAAGGGATAATCCCTCTTCTTTTTATATCGACCGGAACAGGAGAAAACATAACGGGATCATTTTATTTCTTTTTTTGCAGTTTTTCCGTAAACCCACTTATTTTTAGGCCCCGACAGGCCGATATATACAATGAGAGCCGCTTCAGCGCCGGGTGTCCCCGGGCGGAAGGGCAAATGAGATTAAAAAAGGGAGGGCTTGCGAATGTTCCGGATTTATACCGGTGGAAGCTGCCCCGTGGGCGGCACAGCCCAATATAACCGAAAATCGGACGTCGTCAATCCCGTCTTTTCCGGCCAGCGGTATGACCAGGTCCAGTTTTCCTCCCATTTGGATGAGACGGAGCGGCGCCTGAAGGAAACTGTGGCCCATCTGTCCCAGGAAGTGCGCACCCGGGTCACCACTCAGGATCTGAACCGCCTTCAGCAGCAGGTGGCTGCCGGCCAATACCAGCCGAACTCCAGAGAGATAGCCGCCCGAATGCTGCTGCTTAGAGAGGAGGGGTGACAGGCCGTGGATATTGCACATTACCTTACCTTTTTGTCGGAACTGCACCAAACTCTGGACTCCCTCTCCGCACTGGAACAGCGGAAAATTGCCGCTGTTCAGGCGGGCAACCTGGATGAGCTGGAGCAGTGCATGAAGCAGGAACAGGCCGCTGCCTTGGATCTGCGGGGCCGGGAGCAAAAGCGCACCGCCCTGCTGAAGGAGCTGGGTCTGGAGAAAGTAACCCTGCGGGATCTGCCCAACCACTGTCCGGCCCAGTACCGGGGGCAGGCCTCTGAAATTACCCAACAGGTGCTGCGCAGCTATCAGGTGCTCTCCAGTGCCCAGACAGCCGCACGCACGCTGATGGAGTCCCATCTGCGCCACATCCAAACGGAACTGGAGCACCGCCAGACAACACATCGGTCCTCCGGCGCCCAGAGTCCGCAGACTGATTTCCGTGTCTGAGAGGAGTAAAGCATGAGTACATTCGGATCCTTTACCACCGTCCGTCTGGGCATTTACGCCGCCCAAAAGGGTCTTGACGTGACGGGCAATAACATCACAAACATCAACACCGAGGGATACACCCGCCAGAGGCTCAATCAGGTCAGCCTGATTCCTTCCGTCAACGACCGTTTTTCCTCCAGCTACAAAAACCGTGTGGGACAGGGCGCCGTGATTGCTGGCATTACCCAGCTGCGGGATCCAGGTCTGGACATCTCTTACCGCAAGGCCTCCTCGGATGTAGGCGCCGCCAACGCCAAGTTGGGCGGCCTCAACGACCTGGCCACCATTCTGGATGAGGTGGGCAAGGGCGATCTGGAACAGGACGACGGCGTGATCCTCAGCCAGCTCAACGACTTGCGGGATCTGATTAATCAGGCCATCACCAATGGAGTGGATACCTACGATAGCCTGATCCGCTCCTCCGCTGATTCCCTGGCCACCCTCTTCAACTCCTACGCCACCGCCCTGGCGGACAAAAAGGCGGACTATGAAGATGAGCTGGATCAGCAGGTGTCCCGGGTCAACGACATCTTAAGCAGCATCCGGGATTTAAACCTATCCATCCGCAACGCCGACATCCGGGGCGATCCCGCACTGGAGCTGAGGGATAATCGCAACCTGCTGCTGGATGAGTTGAGCCAGTATGTGAAAATTGATGTGTCCTACTCCATGGAGAATATTGGACCAGACACCCAGATCGAAAAGTTGACCATCTCCCTGGCCAACGATCCCCCCCACAACCACACGCTGGTGGATGGAGAGTACTCCGCAACGCTGCTGGCAGACAAGAATAATAATTACAGCATGAACCTCTACGCCCTCCGGGACGCGGACGGCAACAAACTCAACGACGGGGATACGGACCCAGTGGGCCTGCTGGACAACGACCTGTACGGCTCCATCCAGTCTATCCGGGAACTACTCACGGAGGAGGGTGAGTTTGCTTCTGATGCTGATGTGGCCAACGACCCAGACGCCTCCATCAAGAGGGGCATTCCCTACTATCAGAAGGCACTGGACTCCCTGGCCCGGGAATTCGCTGAACAGATGAACACGCTGAACAACACCGGTTTGGCCGGAGGCGGCAACCTCTTCAGCATCGGCAGCAACACGGATGACGCCACTGGCATTACCGCTGCCAACATCTCTGTGTCCAAGAGCTGGGCCAATGAAACAGTGTCCATCCAGGCCACCAACCGCCCCGACGCCCCCAGCGGTGACACCTCCAATCTGGCCAAATTCCTGGCTGTTTTTGATCAGAAGCACGACTTTGACCCTAAGGATATTGACGGGAATGCAGTGGGCGACGCCTACCACGGTACCTTTGAGGATATGCTACTGAAAATTCAATCCACCCTGGCTGAGGATCAGATGACCACGGACGCTGTGCTCAATAACTATCTGGTTACTGCCGATGACATCTATGTGGACCGGGAGGGCGTAATGGGCGTGGATCTGAACGATGAGGCCACCAGCCTGATGACCTACCAGAAGGCCTACACCGCCGCCTGCCGTCTCATGACCGTGCTGGAGGAGGCACTGGACTCCCTCATCAACGGTACGGTATAAGCCTTTGTGTCGACTTTTGAGGTGAATCAATTATGCTTCGTGTGACAACCAATTCAACTCTTTATACCTATCAGAAAAATCTTCTGAAATCCTCCAACCAGCTCTACTCAGCCATGAAGTCCGTGATGAGCGGTCGGAATTTTGACTCCTATTCTGCCGACCCTGCTGCCGCCACCCGGGCCTTCAAAATCCACAGTTCTCTCAACGCCACCAACGCCCAGGCCTCTAATAACCAAGCAGTTTACAATAAGTTTTCTACCGCCTGGGATGTGGCGGATGACCTAGTCAACGACTTGGTGACCAATCTGGGCCAGGCTCCTGCTCTGAAAGGACTGAATGACCCGTCCAGCCTGAGCACCCTGAACACCCAGGGCGACGTCCTCTTCTCCGGCGCGGAGGCCATTGTCCAAAGCCTGAACAGCAAGTATGACAACAGCTTTATCTTCGGTGGTGCCGACACCAAAAACCCTCCCTTCGCCATCGAAGAGGTGGACGGAAAGCACTATCTCACCTACCGCAACGTCCTCATCAACTATCCCGACCCCGATTATTACACTCAACCCTACGAAGATGCGGACGGAAATCAGGTCACGGATGCAGACGGCAACGTCCTGACCAACCAGGACATGATGGACAGCTGGGAGGACGAGCACCTGTACGTGGATATCGGCATCGGGTTTGCATTGGACAAAGACGGAAATGTCGTTGACTCCACCGCCTTTGATGCCGCCATCTCCGGCATAGACTTCATCGGTGGAACTGAACAGGACAAGGACGGCGATCCCACCAACATTGTTTCCATCATGCTTCGCCTGTCCGAGATTTTCAAAGATTACGACCAGGAGAACAACGAATGGGGACCTTCCGGGGATAAGGAAGTTGCCCAGCGCCTGGCGGATAAGCTCTTCAGCGCCCAGGAAGACCTCAGCGCCCAGCATACCGCACTGGATACCCAGTCCAAATTCCTGAAGACCAATCAGAGCCAGCTGGAAAGCTCTTTCTATTCCCTGAACACCGAGCTGACCAGCATTGAGCGGGTGGATCAGGCAGAAGCCATTCTGGCTCTGGTGGCCGCCCAGACCAGCTATAACGCCGCCATCCAGGTGGGCGCCAACATTGTTCCCCAATCCCTGATGGATTACCTGAACTGACCGGTCCAGGATATGTGAATACGCATCTTACGCACGGAAGGAGTAATCAGCGTCATGTATCCGCTTATCGAGATTAAAACTGTCCCCATCGAAATCCAGATGAAGGTCACACGGGCCCACCTGGAGTACGCCCGGGGCACTGCTCAGGTGGAGATCTCCCGGGACAAGGGAGGACTGAGCATCCGAAGCCAGCCCATCCAGGTGAATCTGGACACCTTTGAGGCCCGCAACTCTGTCATGCCCACCACCGCCACTATGATCAAGCGGCAGGCCCAGGCTGGAGTCCAGGGTGCCTATCAGGCCACCGGCGTTCTGGCCCGGGAGGGCCGGATGATGATGGAGGCCCGCATCAACCAGGATGTCATCCCCCAGCTGGCCAAGCAGCAGAATCTGGGCCAGCCCACCAACGCAAACATCGACTTTCTCCCCAGCACTGGTCCCGACATCAGCTGGGATGGCGGGGAGATGAGCATCCGCTATGAAATGGATAAACTCAATTTTGACTGGCGCATGGAACAGATGAGCTTTACCTTTGTCCCCGGCGACATTGAGTTTACCATGACCCAGCGTCCCGACGTTGTCATCAAATATGTGGGCGGCCCCCTGTATGTGCCCCCCTCTTCTGACCCGGACTATGAGCCGGTGGACGTCAACGCCTGATAGGAGGAACTGTTTTGCAGCTGGACACCAAGTATTTCGGTCGCATCACCTATTCCCCCGAGGATGTACTGGAGTTTCCCAACGGCCTGTTTGGCTTTGAGTCCGAACGGCAGTTTCTTCTGCTCCCCTTTTCCGGCAGCCAAGGGAATATGCTCTGTCTGCAAAGTGTGGCCGCCCCCTCTCCCGCTTTCATCCTCATGAACCCCTTCTCCCTGAAGCCCGACTATGCGCCGGTGCTCTCGAAGGAGGAGCTGAAGCTGATGGGCGTCTCCCAGAGCCACGAGCTGTGCTATTATGTCATGTGCGTGGCCAAGGAGCCGGTGGGCGAGAGCACGGTAAATCTGCGCTGTCCTGTTGTGGTCAACCCGGAGCTGCACCGGGCTGCTCAGGTGATCCTGGACACGGAGGAGTACCACATGCGCCACCGCCTGGACGAGTTTTCCAACAGGGGGGTGGAGTGAGTGCTGGTTCTCAGCCGCAAAGAGGGGGAGTCACTGATCATCGGCGACCAGATCAGCATCACCATCCTCTCCATTGAAGCGGGCGGACAGGTCAACATCGGCGTCTGTGCCCCCAAAGAAGTTCTGGTTCTGCGCAGCGAGCTTCAAAAAGCGGCTACGGTGAACCAGGATGCCGCCGGTACGGCCCCTGCCCCTCTGGTGGCAGAGCTGGAGTCCGCCCTGTCCGAGTGCGGACCGACCCAGCCTGTGCCGCCTTCTGAACCGACGCCGGAACCCTGAGGCAGGGCTCCGGCGTCTGCGCGCGTTTTCCCTGAGTTTTGCTTTTCCGGGGCGGCGGGGCTTTTGCACCGCGCTTCTTCGCCCTTTCGTCCGGCCTCTGCCGGAACAATTTGAGGCTCATCAGCCAAAGGAGGATACCTATGAACCGGGATACCCTGCTGGTCATTGATGATTCACCGCTGGATTTGGCTATTCTGCGGGAAATTTTCAAGCAGCTGTTTCAGGTGGAGTGCTTTGAAGAATCCCGCCCCGCCCTTGCCTACATCCACCGCAACACCCAACGGGTGTGCGCAGTTTTGCTGGATATCTGTCTGGGAAAGCGGGGGGCCGGATTCCAGGTGCTCCAGCAGCTGCAAACCGCCGAGGAGACCGCTGACCTCCCCGTCATTCTCATTACCGCTGACGCCCGGGAGGAGTATGTGCTCAACGGCGTGAACAAGGGGGCGGTGGACTTTCTGGTCAAGCCGGTGGACCCCCTGACGGTTCAGGAGCGGGTGTGCGCCGTTGTGCGCTCCGCCTGGCCGGCGGGCTCCACCATTTTGGATGGCTCGGAGCCTCCTGTCCCCTCCTCCCCCACGCCTGTTACCCAGGCGGAGACCCTCCCGGAGGAACACTGGGACCGGCTTCTGGAGCTCTTTTTCCAGGCCCGCCCCGGCCTCTCCTCCACCAAATACCACATTCTGGGCCGCCTGACCCAGGCCCTGGCCGGCGGCCTTCGCAAGGCGTTCCCTGACTGCGGGCTGTCCCAGGAGGAGGAGCAGCTCATCGGCCGGGCGGCCGTCTTCTGTGACGTGGGCCTTCTGGGCATTCCGGACAGTGTCATTGAGCAGGGACAGGACCAGGGGGGCTCGGGACAGGAGATCTACTTCCGCCACACTGCTCTGGGCCACGCCCTGTTTACTACCGGCCCGGGCAGCACCCAGCCTCTGTCCCGGCTGGCTGCCGAAATTGCCTACTGGCACCACAAAAACTTTGACGGCAGCGGCTACCCCACCGAACAGGCCCCCAATCCTCTCCCCCTCAGTGAGGA
>OGGQ01003288.1_pt1 | contig 15392 bp, 13 predicted proteins | sample 1571191 | NCBI WGS metagenome assembly OGGQ01 (sample SAMEA2582061, study PRJEB24529) | metagenome | biome: Human gut stool | place: China | collected 2011
CTGGTTCTTCCTGTTTTTGTCGGCCTGCGTTTGTTCTTCCGCAGTTCCTGTACCCATTTCCACTGCCCCTTCTCAATGATGGCGGGCTGGGTGTCCTCAAAAACCCGCTGGTTCTCAACCGGGTTTTCCATCCGCTTTTTGAATTTCAGGGACTTGGTATAGGTCTTGAAGTTCACGGTACAGCCCGTGTACTCCCGCCGCTCCAGTATCCCGACGACAGATTTTGCACACCACTGATAAAGATTCTTCGGCATGGCCCAGCCTTTCTGCCTGGCGTGATAGGCGGTAACGGTCAGCACCCTGTCGGCTGTGAGGATTTTGGCGATCTGCATGGGGCCTTTCCCCGCAATGCAGAGGTTGAAGATACGCTGCACCACCTTTGCCGCTTCTTCGTCCACGATCCATTTCTTTTTATCCTGCAGGTCTTTTATGTACCCATAGGGCAGATTGCTGGCGATATGCTCCCCGGCTTCACCCCGCATCTTTACCACTGCCCGGATTTTCTTGCTGGTATCTTTGGCGTAGTAGTCATTGAATACGTTTTTGAACACCGCAAAATCATTTTCCCCTTTGGCGCTGTCCACATTGTCGTTGATGGCGATAAAGCGAACGTCATAAGCGGGGAAGATGAAATCTTGCAGCCGCCCCATGTAGAAATACTCCCTGCCCAGCCGGGACAGGTCTTCTTGTGTCAAGTAGGAACTAAAAAATTTTGAGATTTTACAAGCCGTTCATAGGTGGACAACTACCCGTGAACGGCTTGCTACATCTTTATTGAGGCTTTACAGCAGCAATATCTTTAGCTTCGCCACGGCTGATCTGTTCTTCCGTAGCTACTCGCACATAAACCGCAACAGTCATACCTTTCCCTCCATATCTTCAAAGATGTCTTTGAACTTCCAGACGATTTCGATGCTGTCCCGACCATGAACATAGATGGCTGAGATCAAAGCATGAGCAAGCTCGTATGTAAGACCTTCGCCTTTCTGGTATTCGCCGAGCACCTTATCAAGCTTCTCGTCAGAACAAGGATGCTCAGAATCAAGCTCCTGCATCCGCTCATGGCCTTGCCGGATCGCTTCTTCGTTTTCAACCATCTTCGCATCTGTCTCTGCCTTACGCTTGAGGTATTCCGCTTTTGTGATGTTACCAGATGTGTACTTCTCATACAGCCGGAGCTTGAGAGCTTTGAGCTGTTCGGACTGTTTTTGCAAATCGCGAATTGTGTCTGCGCATTCTGTGATCGCAGATTTCCTGCGCTTACTGATCTCGTGTTCTTTGACAGCTTTCTTTTCGACAAGTGTGAGTATCTGCCCAATCGCTTTGTATGCCGTGTCCTCAAGCCATGCCTCGCCGTATCTCTCGCCAACCGGACACTCTGTATCTCGGTCATGCGTCGAGTGAGTACACTGGTAGAAATATGTGCTTTCGTTTTTGAGCTTACGCCGGGTAAGAACTCGTTTGCAGTTGCCGCAGCACACAAGCCCTTTGAGCGGGTAAAATTTCGGCTTCGGCTTCGGATTCCTATTGCCGCCTCGAATAACCGCTTGAGCCTGTTCAAACTCTTCCTTGCTGATGATCGCCTCGTGCATACCCTCTACGACAATCCAGTCTTTCCGATCTTGTGGGATGCTTTTCCGTGAGCCAACACCGCCAGATTTGCGCCTATGGCCTACTGTTGCACCGGTATAGACATAGTTGGTCAGGATTTTGTAGACCATAGAAACTGTCCAACTTATCTTGTCGCTCATGTAGCTGAACTTCTTCTTGTCAGGATGCTTGCCTTTGAAATACTGTCCCGGCGTTGGAATGTTGTCATCGTTCAGGCCGATGGCAATTTGTGAGGTATTCATTCCCTGCAAAGCTTCATCGAAACCCTGCGAACGACTTCCGCTGCCTCTGGGTCAAGTTTGAGCTTGTTGCGGATTTCTGGGTGGAGTACATAGCCATAAGGAGCGTATCCGCCTACATACTTGCCCTGCTTCATCATCTGGATTTTCGCGCTTGTTGTTTTGACCGAGAGATCCTTGCTGTATGCTGCGTAGATGATGCTGCGCATAACAACCTCAAGTCCGCCGGTTGTCCCTTTATAATCGTCGCTGTCATAGCCGTCGTTGATGGAGATGAAGCGAACCCCCATGAACGGGAAGGTACATTCAAGTTAGTTTCCCGTCTCTATGTAGTCACGAGAGAAGCGGGAAAAATCCTTGACACAGATCAAGTTGATTTCACCGCGTCGGACTTTCTCCATCATCGCCGAAAACTGAGGACGATGAAAGTTTGTCCCGGTATAACCATCATCCGCAAACTCCAACCTCGGATATTGGGATAGCGTCGGGTGGTTGTCAAGGTAACGGTTGATGAGCATACGCTGATTGCTTATGCTGTCGCTTTCGGCCTTGTTACCGCTGCCGGTATCTTCATCAGCCATAGAGAGGCGGATGTAGATGCCGATTGTATAGTCTTTGCTCATTTACATCGCCTCCTGAACTTCTTTGATACTCTGAATGGTCAACTCATAGATGTCGCCGTACTTCATGACAAGCTCCACAGCGCCGCCCTCATGGACTTTGACCAATTCAACAGACTCGTCTACCAAATCCTGAGAGAGCTGCGTTGCCGTGCTGACTGATTTCATTAGGGTGATCCACTTGTTATCTACCGACATGGCCTCGTTGAACTTGCTTCTTCGCTGTACCGCCTCATTCAGACGACGGGACAGGTCGGCGTACTGTTCATTGTAGCTTTTCTTGGCAAAGGTATATTCCTCTTCATCCAGAAGACCCTCGGCATAATCCTCGTAGAGCCGCGTCCGCTTCTTGGAAACGCCGTTGAGCCTCAGATTGAGGCTTGTGATAAGGGCATTCTGTTGATCGCGGATGTTCTTCTCGCCCTCGCTGCCCCTGAGTTTGTCCAGCAACTTGTCATAGTCAAGCGCTGCCTCGACTTGAAGCTGGATTGCTGCAAGCACATTCGCTTCGAGCGTGTCCTGCCTCGTGTAATGGGAGGTACAGTGCTCATAGCGCCTGTTGACAGAAGCGCTGCACTCGTAATAGGCATACCAGCGTCCCCGCTTGTCTTTGTCAATTCTCTTGCGATGGAAGTACATCTTCTTCCCGCAGTCTGCGCAGACAATTTTGCCCTCGAACAGATTGACGAGCTTAGCCCGTATTTCTTCTGTTTTCTGCATACTTGTCTGCCTTGCCTCAGAAGCCGCTTGGATGATGTCCTGAACTTTTTGAAAATCCTCACGGGAGATAGCTTCGTGTGTGTTCGGGAAAACAATCCACTCGTCCTTATCCTTGACATTGTGAGACTTGATGCCCTTGTAGATTGCCTTCATGGAGCGCCCGAGAACCGTATCGCCTACATAATGCGGATTGGTCAGGATGCCGTACAGCGTTGAACTGTACCAGCCTTTACAGGAGCAGCCGTCTCCCTTGCGGGTTCCGGTCTGACGCTTCCGCAATTCCGTGTTCGGCGCACCCAGCCGGTCAAGCTCGTCAAGAATCATCGGAATTGACCAGCCCTCGATTTTCCATTGGAACATGAGCCTCACATACTTCGCCGTCTCTTCATCAATGACCATGTTTGTGTGCTTTTCATTCCAACGGTAGCCATACGGGAGGTTTCGCTTTTGGAAAGTCCCTTGCTCCATCTGCGCTTTCAAGGCGGTGGAGACTTTCCGAGAAATGTCCTTTGAGTACAGGGCGTTGATCATGTTTTGCAGAGGGATCATCAGGCTCTCGTTTGAACCGTCTGTATCAAAGTTGTCGTAATGCTCCTTGATAGCGATGAACCGCAATCCAATCTGCGGGAAAATGCGTTCAAGGTAAGTGCCGGTTTCAATGTAGTCGCGGCCAAAACGGCTGAGATCGCGGACTACAAGGCATTTTATCCTGCCGCTTTTGATGTCAGTCATCAAGCAGTTGAACTCCGGCCTGTCGAAAACCGTACCGGTGCGTCCGTTATCCACATAAACATCAACGAGATCGAGATATGGGCATCCGGCGATATAGGATTTGCATATCTCTATCTGATTGGTGATGACATCCACTTTTTCAGATTTGCCGCTGTTCTCCACAGAGAGACGGGCATAGATGGCTGTCGGAAAGATTTGCAGCGGTGCTGCTTCGTAAACCGGCTCTGCGGCTGCGGTTTTTCTGCTTTTTCGTGCCATACGCTTATCCCTCCTTTATCCGGCAATGGCAAGTTCATCGGCATAACCGAGAACATATTCAAGCGTCTGCTGATATTCGTCTTTGTACTTGAAGATAATCTCTATCGCGTGATTTTCATAAATTAGGATGCGGTCAACCAGCGCCATAAGGACACGGCGGTTCAGTTCCTCAATATTTTCATACTGTTTGAAGAGCGTCACCCAATTCCGTTCGGTAGTACCCGTTGTGACTGTCTGCTTCATTTCCTTCTTCACACGAAGGAGAGCTTCCTGCTTTTCCTCAATGATTTTGGTATAGCTGTTGCGGAACTCGAAGTATTCCGACTTGTCAATGATCCCGTCCGAGAGGTCTTCATACAGCCGGAGCTTGAGCTTCTGATAGCGCTCAATCTCTTCTTCAAGCTTCGCAATCTGCGCTTCATAGTTGAACGCCTTGCGGTTCTGAGAAGGAAGCCGCTCGATCATCTCAAGCGCTTTTTCCAGATTGACCACAAGCTCGATCTGGTCATGGATGGCGCGGAATACCTTTTCCTCGACCTCTTTTGCACTGATGCTGTGAGGGCTGCAGGTCCGGCTATGCTTATTTGCCGAGCAGACATAGTAGATGTACTTCTTTGTCTTTGACGGAACGGTTTTGCGGATCATAGACTGCTGGCAGTCGCCACAGAACAGGAAGCCGGAGAATAAGTGCGCCTCGTCCTGATCGGGCGAGCAGCGCATATCCCGCTTCATCATGGTCTTGACGGCCATGAAGTCTTCGTAGGAAACAAGTGCCTCATGTGCTCCTTCTACCTTGACCCACTCTGTTTCATCCTTCGGCTGTACAACCCGCACCTTGTAGTTTGGAGTACCGCGCTTGCCTTGGGCAAGGACACCGATGTAAACCTCATTGCTGAGAATGCGCTGGACAGCTTTATAAGTCCATTTCGCGGTGTCACCCGTTTTGAAGACGGTATCGAACTTTACCCCCGCAGAATGCTTGTATTCCATTGGGGAAAGTACACCCATCTGATTCAGCCTTGCAGCAATGCGCCCGATGGAGAAGCCGTCTTTATACATGGCAAAGATCATCTGCACATACTCGCTGACGGCCTCGTCAACAATGAGCTGATTTTTGTTTTCCGGCGATTTCTTGTAACCATAGGGGGCAAACGCCCCTACGAACTCGCCGTTCTTCTGCTTGACCTCCAAGCTGGAACGGATTTTCATGGAAATATCCTTGCAATAGGAGTCGTTTATCAGGTTTTTGAACGGGATGACAAACGAATCCGACTGAGGATCGCCGGTGAGGCTGTCATAAGCATCGTTGACCGCAATGAAGCGGATGCCGAGCTGAGGGAAAATCTTTTCCAGATAGCGGCCACCGTCGATGTAGTTTCTCGAAAAGCGACTGAGGTCTTTGACTACGATACAGTCAATCGCGCCCTTGCGGATCGCATCTTCGAGCTTTTTGAAGTTTGGACGATTGAAGGAAACGCCGCTGTAACCATCGTCAATAAACGGCTCGCAGACAATTTCCAGATCGTCATGCCGTGCGATGTAGTCCTCGCAGATGGCCTTTTGAGACGAGATTTGTCAAGGTATATTTCTTCCAAAGGTACTGTCAATAGTTATGCGCAAATTGGTTTGCAGACTCTGGTCAAATGAGGTCAGCCGGCAATAGAGACGTCCTCAAAAACCGTCTCTAAGTGCTTCATATTCATATACTTCTTGTTGCCCCACTGGGTACCAGCCACATGGCGTAGCCGGGCGCAGACCAGCATCAAAGCAGAGTTTCCGTCTGGGAAAGCACCCATCACACGAGTCCTGCGGCGGATCTCCCGGTTCAGCCGCTCAATCACATTGTTGGTACGAATCCGGGTCCAGTGCTCGGATGGAAAATCACAGTAAGTCAGCATTTCTTCAACACCGTCCTCCACCTTTTTGGCAGCTTCTTTCAACTTCATCTCTCGCAATTGAGCAACTACGATTTTGGCCTTTTCACGGGTAGCCTTCTTGCTTTCCTGGGCATGGATCGCCTTGAGCATCTTGGCTACCAGCTTCGCTTTGGAACGAGGAACAACAGAAAACACATTTCGGTAGAAATGAACGGTACAGCGCTGATATTTTGCTTCCGGAAACACTTCGCCCACGGCTTCCAGCATACCCAGGCACTTGTCTCCAACAATGAGTTTTACGCCATCAAGACCACGACCGCGCAGTCACTGAAAGAAATTGATCCAACTGGACTTATCTTCCTTCATACCTTCGGCAGCGCCCAAAACTTCGCGGTATCCGTCCTCGTTCACCGCGATTGCCACTAAAATTGCAACATTTTCGTACTCGCCACCCCAATTTCGGCGTAGATAAATGCCATCCACGTAGACATACGGATATTTACCGCCCTGCAAAGGTCGGTTACGCCAATCTTCAATGTGGACATAGGCTTTCTTGTTCAACTCGCTAATAGTAGCCGGAGATACTTTGCTACCCCACAGGGCCTCGGTGATGTCCTCCACGCGGCGCACGGAAACACCGGCCAGATACATCTCAATGAGCGCTTCTTCCACGCTGCTTTCACGGCGACGATAACGCTCAATAATGGCGGTCTCAAAGGAAATGCCCTTGAGACGAGGCACGTGGAGTGTGACCTCGCCGGAGGTTGTGGTAAGATTTCGGTCATAGTGGCCACTGCGGTATCCCTGGCGTGCTTCATTGCGTTCGTAACGAGCGGCTTGGGTCAGTTTTTCTGCCTCTGCCTGCAGCATCTCATTTAGGGTTTCTTCCACACTGCCGCGGACCAATTCCTTGATTTGCCCCTTGATTACTTCTTCGTTTAGATGTACAATTTTCTCGGACATGGTTTGCTCTCTCCTTTCAGAATGGTGTGTCGCAACTTCATTCTACCAGAGATCTGCAAACCATGTCTCTTTTTATCCATTTTTAATTTGCGCAATTTATTGTACCTTATCTTTTTCAATTTGCGCAATTTATTGTACCTTATCCTTCCAAAAATTTATATCTATGAAATCGATGAAATAGCTGATACATACATTCTCAAAAAATAAAAAAATCCATAAGACTTCATCCGAATAGGAAAAATGAAATCTGATGGATTTTATAGCTATCTTATTTAGATTATCTTCGAAATTAGCACATTTGATAAATTGAAAATAAATATCTCTGAGTGGATGCGATCAAAAATTCAAGAATCTTCACTGGTTAGTTTCAATACGTTGAATATGTTCCCAGCTTTTTCTGTGCCGATAGCTCATAACTGTCGCTATTATTTTTATTACAATATTGAAAGGATGAAAAAACACCATCTCAAATATAGAAATCAGAAACAAAAGCCCTCGCTGTTTACCACTAATCGGTTCCACTTTATACCGGTTAACAGCAATTACAAGAATTGCTTGAATCCATATAATAATCAGCGCATACATTATAGTTGCCTGTATGGTGAATGGAAGATTCAAAATATCCAGTAAATTGGCTGCAATTAAAGTCACTACCCCAACGACTTCCAGAAATGGCGCAAGAAGTTCATACAAAATAAAAAATGTACCGGACATGATTCCCGCCCATCCGTAATTTCCATTTCCAAGCATATATTTATGAAATTTCATACTTTGCAGCAGTCCAATATGCCAACGCCGTCTTTGACGGTAGTAGTCTTTATATGTAAATGGCAACTGCGTAATGCACTTTGCTTCTGGAGCATATGCGATGTGATATTCTTTTCCCTGTGAAGCACAAAACGCATGGAGACGCATTGTCAGTTCCATGTCCTCTCCAATTGTATTTACTTGGTAGCCACCAACTCGTTTCACTAAATCAGCATCAAACATGGCAAACGCACCGGATACAATAATGTTTGCATTGATATTATCGAACATTATTCTTTGCATATAAAATGTCCGATAATATTCTAATATTTGGAAAACAACCAGTGCTTTCCTGAAAAAAGAAAGTTTCGGATAATTTTTCAAATTTTCACTGCCGACAGCACCTGCACAAACAATGGTTTTTGGATTCATCAGAAAGCAATTTATCATTATTCGAATGGAGCCTCGTTGAACTTTTGTATCAGCGTCCAACATAACGCAGTATGGGCGATGGCAGATATTAAGTCCACAGTTAAGCGCATCTGATTTTCCACCGTTTTTCTTACGTACAAAAATAAGCGTTTTTTTGCCAAACACTTTTCGATATTGGCAAAGAACCGATTCTGTTTTCAATTCATATTTAGACAAAACTGGTTCTTCTATCAGTCCATACCGCTTTACCACAAGCGATTCGGTGTTATCATTTGAGCCGTCATCTACCACAATAATTTCCAGATTCGGATAATCTTCCTCAAATAAGGCGTCGATTGTTTCTGTTATACAAGCCGCCTCGTTGTATGCGGGAATTATAACGCTAACCGGAATCTGCTTGGCAAATGCGGTGGGCAATAGCTTTCGATTAAGCGTTTTATTTTCCTTATATTTTTCAAGGCGATAAATCGAGATACAGAGACTGATTCCCATTTGGCAAAGAAAAATTACTGTATATACAAAAAATAGGACAAATAAAACACGTATAATATAAATTAGCATCATCTTTTTATCACACCTTAGATACAGCCTTTACAGGAACTTTTCCGGAAACTTTGTTTTTGCTTAAGCTAATTGCTTTTACCCATGCCTGTTCCAGCTTAGATTGCTGACTGCACTTATAGATGAATTGGTTAATTGTATCCGAATGAATTCCCATTTGACATAGGTATTTCAAAATCAAACATCGTGTCTGCACATCTTCTTTTGCCAAAAAATCAATTTTATTTTCTATAAGAGACTGCATATACTTTGACATTTTTTGTTGTTTATACAATGTATATTGTGGGCTGAGCTTTATGTAACAGTCACAGATATACGCAAACAACAAATCGTCCCGTGCAAATTTTATAATCTGGGATGCTTTTGCAGATCTTTTTTGGGAACGAAAGAGGAAAAAATCACAAATTATTTTTTTCTTTTTTTCTGCCTTCTTTTGTCTGTTACTATTCACAAGCAATTTCGTATTTAAACAAAGCAAAATATATCCACACAGAACATACAATACAACTATATAAAAATGATGAATCACCATATCAGTCACCTCCAAATGCTTCTTGAAGCATATAGTATGATTCCTTTAACCGTTCATGAAACTGCGGCTTTTTCCAGCCTTTCAATTCGTATGTGCCGAAATCAGTCACGCTTTCCTGATCGTCATAGTAGGCGGCAACATAAATCTCCTCGATTTTCAGACACTTGATATTAAAATCATTTTTGTGATAATCATCAATCACCATACATTTAGAAGGATCATAAAAATTCAGAAGTGACCATGGAACTCTGATTTCTACAATATCGCCGTTGATACAGTAATCTGCGTTGGAATCATAATTCTCACTGTTCGGATTGGCGTTCCCATGCTTTAACACCCCAACCTCTTCAAGAGGCTTTTCATTCAAAAGAAAATTATTTACACTGCCGCTTGCTCTTGAAACAACATGAAATGTGTCGGTATTATTTTTCAGTGACAGCATCAATTCCTCGGCTTTTTTATAAATATCGGTAACTGACGCACTTTTGTTTTTTATCGCAATCGAGTAAACAGCCAAATTCGAATCGTCATGAACCAATAGCTTGCTGCCTTTTTCCGCATTGATTTGAATCAAGAAATCCACCGGCAAAGAAAAGTTTAAGTTTTTTGTGTGGGTTGTCCCTGCGTTTGGCAGAACATCCAGTGCAAGATTAATAGGATTATCGTTTGTAATGTCAGATAACCCTTGCACCATAAAATAAATGTATTTTTCATCCGATTTCATACTGAGTTTTGTATTATTACTTTCCAATAGAAGATCCGCTTCCGACCATTCAGAGATCTTTCCATCCGGATAGTTTTCAGATTTTCCGTCTCCCGGTTCAAATGCAAGCAATCCGTAAAACTGCTCTATACTCTGTGCATTACTCCAGCTTGCTCTGCCATCCGGATCGGACAAGTTTTTTTCATTCCATGAACGCTTAAACCATTCATCCTGCCATGTGAATACCATCCCTCCGGCGCAACCCGCTTTCTGAATGTCCTCATACATCTTCAGCAAGGCAATACCCTGTTCGTATTCGTTATTTCCACCCTGCGATAAATTTCTCCACACATCTTTATATGCCGGACTTCTGGAGGCAGGTACTCCATATTCAGTGATAACAACCGGACAAGAATGATGCTCTACCAGCTCCATCAAATATTTTCGATAGGGATTTCGATTTCCTTCGTCATCCACATATTCTGTATATTTTCCATACTGAAGGCTGGCTGGGAAATAGGGATAGACATTATAGGAAGCAAATATCCCACTCTCCACCTTATCGGAAAGTTGTAGATGTTCAAGGTTGATAAAGGCCTCTGTATTTTCTGTAACCGATGCAGCTAACAGTTTTGGGGACACCTCATTTACCAGTGGATCTGTTTCCGGCCAGTTAGCAAAGGAAAGCAATTTTTGGGTTCCGTAAGTCTCATCTTCATATTTTAACAAATAATCTCCCCACTGAGAGAAGAAAATCTCTACAGCATTTGCCTCCTGCTTGCTGGATACATAATCTCCATGATAAGGCTCAATCCCTTCATTGAGACGGCATACATAATCAACAAACATTTCGTCCCATTCTACACCCAAAACATATCCCAATACATAGTCGGAAACATCATAATGGTAGCAACATAAGTCTCCATTTTGTAAATTCAAAGTGATATCTTTTCCATGCAATATATCAACTGTCTTCTTGGTTTCTTGAAAGACTTTGTTTTTTTGCTTCTGATTCAATAAATTTTCTTCAGAAAACATCAAATCCTCACTAAAATCCACACCTTGAACAAGATAAATTTTATTTTCGTGTGTTTCATTATATTGGGCAAAGGCTTTATAAAACCCTGGCGATTGTATTTTGTAAACTCGAATCGTATTGGCGTTCATCTCCCTGATCAGGTTGAACCATCGAGCATAGGTTTCCTCACTGATACCAAATTCATTTGGAAATACTCCAGGATAACCGGTTCCCATATTGACGCCTTTTATCTCAAATTCTGTCCAACTTCCATCTTGCAGAATTTCTATTTTCTTCTGACCGGTTCTGAATATACTATCTTTTTCGCTTTTATTTCCATCACAATAATGAAACATCAAGTATACACAAGTAATACATAAAACAGCTGCCATGATGCTGATAGTAAATCCTTTTTTCATCTTCTTCATCTTCGCTTACCTTACAATCGCTGTAAAATCCTCAAAATGTTCATCCATCCAATTACCTCTTTCTACCACGAAAGTTTTCATTTTTTCAATATCATCATAGTAGGTAGAATAATTTCCATTGTACCACTTATCACAATTACGCAAAGCTGCACTACCTATATATTTACTGCTGTCATCAATATATTGGAGCAGATATTTTTCCGACAAAACCGTCTTACGAAGCTCACCATAGCGTTCATTGCACCTTTTTGCAAATTCAGCATTGTGGCAAAGGTAGAAGTAATAAAATGTAGATTCCGTCTCTAACATATCAGGAGAAAATTCCACTCCTGTAAAATTATTAAATGCACCGTCAAAATCCCATACCGGTCCTATGGATAATTTTCCGCCTATATTTTTATAAAGATAGGTGGAACGTATTCCGGCATCATAGTTTTGAAAAAATTCATTGATGATATAATAATCTACAAAGCTGTCCAGATCGATATAGCGCTCAACTTTTTCCCAATTATCGGTATATTCAGCATCATAGAGTGTTTTTTCAAGTTGAAGCAGCTCGTTTTTTACATATTGCATGGAATTCTCTGTGATTTTTTCCACATCCGGATATTCCAAATTGGCAGGATACACAGAAACATCATCCGGTTTCAGATGATCGATCCTCGCATCATCAATCCGTTTATTCAGCTGCACAACAAAAGAGGTTTCCGTATATTTCGGATCGTAGGGTGTCAAGTCCAATCGTTCCTTCGACACCTTTGGTTTTTCTATCATGGTATACAACCCCTGATATTCCAACTCACCGTCTGCATTTGTCAGAAACACCTCGCAAAGTCGGCATCGAGGTGCATAATCCATAATTTCAGAAGAAATATTATACATCATGTAGTTGCGAATTTGGGAATAGTCTATATTGCTTCCGTTTAGTACCCAAGTGGTTTCTGCCGGCATACCGAAAAAAGTTGTTTCCTGCGGAATGCCGTCATCATCTACCGTTCGGATTGCATATTGTTTTTTGGAAAAATGACGTGAAGAATTTCCACGAACATTAATCGCCATTCTGCCGGTTTGCGTTGGGGCATCGTCTGAACGGTTTAAGTGATTGTCATTGTCAATCACAGCAAATTCACAGTATAATTCCTGATCGGTAGGCCTATCTGCACCCGGAATCACATTGCCGTCCGCTTTTAAAACAATCAGCGGCAGATGGGAGGTCAGAACACCGTTGTCATCAAAACCGGTGATTTCTTTATTTTCCACAGGATAACTTTGATGCTGATGAACAACCAAGGTATCTACTTTAGGATAAAGAGGCAGGAGCGCAGCTGTCACACATAAAGTAAGCACCACACCAAGCATAAGCCATTTTCTTCTCATAACAGAATCGCTCCCTTATACACTTGCTTTATCTTCCTGTAAAACAAAGTTTGCACACTCAATTTTTTTGCAAGCATACAATTCTTTGAGAAAATCATCTGTTTTGGTCTTTTCAAATTGCTTTAATTCATAAATAAATTCCGCATACTCGCTGGTGGTATTTTGAACCGAGATTCGGCTGTTTTTAAAATAGCGGTAGGTAACCGATTTCACATGTTCCATCGCATCAGCTTCGCAGCGAATAATTAGAATGTATCTTTTTTCCTCTTTGACAGCTTTTGCAAGAATAAAGAATAAAAAGAGAACCGCCGTGCTGGCAATCGCAATCACATACTGTGAAACGCCGCAGCAAATACCCACCATAATACTCCAGAAGATGAACATGGCATCGCGTGGGTCCTTGATAGCTGTACGAAAACGAATGATTGACAATGCACCGACCATACCCAAAGATAACGCAATATTATTCGTAATAACTGCCATAATCGCTGTGGTAATAATCGCCATGGCAACCAGAGAAAGGTTAAAATTGCTGTTATAGGAAACTTTGCTTAATGTAAAATAGTATGCTATGTAGATAGTGGCACCAATAACAAGTGCCATAAAAAGCTTAATGGCAACATCTAAAAAAGACACCGTACTTCCTGCCAAAAGATTTTCAATAATAAATTCTTTCATTTTAATTTAACCTCCTTCTCATATCATGTACTTATAAAACATTCTTCCATTAAAATATTTACTGAAAGATGTGGGAGATTTTTTTACTCCTGCTAATGCCTCTTTTATATATCCAAAAAGGAAGTTGTTATATTTTACTTCCATAATCGTCTGATCTGCCGAAAGAATTGGATAGGTCAGCAGTTTCTCTTGAAACAAGTCGAAATTGCTCTCAGTGGCTCGTATATCGGAGTCGAATGTAATCCTCGTATTATTACCGGCAACACAGTATGAAACCCTTTTGTATTGTATAATCGCTTTCGGTGTCATCCCCTGAGAAAGCTTTATGTAAAAATACATAGCCATCGGATCATTATTTTGCAAAAGGACATTGTAGTTTCCAACGCATAAATTGTCCAACGTTTTCCGATCGATTAGCATACTGTCCTTGGTTTGTAATTCACCATCTTTCCTTTTACTTTCTAACTTGATAATCCGGTCATCCGTCCCGTAAATCCTTGCCCGAATTTTTTCATGCACTTGCAATCCTTCTACTTTTTCAGCACAAGCTCGATCTGAAAAAGTATCGAAGTAAAGCGAGCGGATTTCGTAGCCGTCCGCCGAAACACAGTAGCGGTCTTTCGGCATGACTGCACCAATGCTCTTTTGTGCAAGAACACGTTCCTGACTGTTTAATATAAATTTTTGTTCGGTTCTTTTTACCTGCATAGTATCATTCGTTCCTTATCTCGAATAGATTTCCTGCGGCTCAAACTCCAAAATTTCCACCTCAAACATCGCCGGGAACTCAGTATAAGCGTCCGGACTTCCCGGCCAATCTCCTCCTACCGCAAGATTAAAAATAAAATACATCGGTTCATTTGGAACATTCTCCCGAATCGTATAGACTACTTCATCTTCCAGATACCAGACCATTTCCTCCGGCGTCCATTCAAATGTAATGCAGCATGTTTCCGGTATTATATCGGCAGGAAAGGTATATGTAAAGAAATCTCTTGATTTTTCACCTTCCTTCATATAATGTAGTACTCCATAAAATATGTTGGGTTCATTCCCTATCAGTTCATAAATATCTACTTCCGGATAATCGGTATTGGTATTGGATGGCAACATCCAAATTGCAGGAAACAGCCCTACGCCTTTCATCGTATTTACACAAAAAGAAAATCTTCCATAGCGAAAAGCAGATACGGATTCTGCTTTTCCGGAGAGATACACATCTCCCATTTTATCAGCAGTCATGCGGATATGCGTTTCGTCAATTTCTACCTGCAAAGAAGTATATTGCTGAAGCTCATTATTTGGAGATTTTAAGGCATCAACGGCAACAAACATCTCATCGTCTTCTGCGGTTTCTACAGGTGCTGTGGAAACTGCAGAAGATTCTGTGTTGGACGGCTGTTCCATTTCAACTGTTTCTGAATTTTCACCCATCACAACGACATCTTCGTTCTCTAAAGGAAATAAACTGGTTCCAATTAAGCAACCGGCAATCACAATAAATATAGCTCCGAATATTAAAATTATTCTGTTCATCCTTATCCTCCTCGCTTTTTGGTTTTGGGTAAAATTTGCTTCTTTATACTGCTAATCCATAACATTTTGAAGAGTAAGAAATATTGATATGGCAGTGCATATAGTCTGTAACAATAATCAAAAGGTGTACATTTTGATTGCCACTATAACCAATTTATTATATCATACGCCATTTGATTTTTCAATTAAAAACCACTGTTTTTCGACATATATATTTAAATTTAATCCTATCTGCATTTTATTCATAACCGATGGAGATATTGTCAAAATGTACACCTTTTGATTGCCACATTACCATTATTACTGGCCGCTTTACAATACAAGTGCAACAGAAAAAATAAAAAGAGTGACTCAGAAGGA
>OGGQ01003292.1_pt1 | contig 15365 bp, 10 predicted proteins | sample 1571191 | NCBI WGS metagenome assembly OGGQ01 (sample SAMEA2582061, study PRJEB24529) | metagenome | biome: Human gut stool | place: China | collected 2011
GGTGGCTATGGGCGCCAACCTCAACCAGACCATCAAGGCCATCACCGAGGCCGAGGCCTACCCGGGTCCCTCGCTCATCATCGGCTACAGCCCGTGCGAGATGCACTCCATCAAGGGCGGCATGACCAACTGCCAGACCGAGATGAAGAAGGCCGTCGACTGCGGCTATTGGAACCTGCTGCGCTTCAACCCCGAGGGCGCTCCGGGCAAGAAGCTCGTCATCGACTCGAAGGATCCGGCCGAGGGCGAGTACCAGAACTTCCTCATGAACGAGGCTCGCTACAGCCGCCTGACCCGCGAGTTCCCCGAGCGCGCCGAGGAGCTGTTCGCCGAGAACGAGCAGGCCGCCATGGCCCGCTGGTCGCATCTGCAGAAGCTCAAGGACCTCTACGCCGCCGAGTAGCGCGAGCGTACGCCAGAGCTTGTCGGCCGCCTTGAGCCGCAACCGAAAAGGGAGCCTCCGGGCTCCCTTTTCTTTGGTTGTCACAGCGTTTGCGATAGTAAGAGCGTCAACTGCGGCATCTCTGAGACAGCGAGATCGCGGCTGCGGCACTTCTGCGACAGCAAGAGCTGGTTTTCTCGATGCTCTTCTCTTGATTTGGAGCGTTTCAGCCTCTGGGGGTCTGTCGGTCAACTCAACCCTCGGTTTTTGCATGAGATCGACGGTTATGAGCGTCTCGGGGGTGCGGACTCCAAATTGGCCAGCCGACACTTTCGCAAAACCCCAGGTCGCTAGTATTGGTTAGCCGCGTTATACAAGATTCCCTCCACTCGAGACGCTCATAAGCGGCGATCTCATGCAAAAAGGAGGGGTTTCGCTGACGAACGCAGCTACAAAATCTTCCTGAAGAACCCTCGGCAGCGTTTGTTATGCAAGGAGCCGGGCGGCGCGTATGCTTTTCCCAGGGAAACAGGCAACGACGAAGGAGGGTTCCCGTGGAAAAGAACACGAACGCGATGGAAAAGGCCAGCTGCGCGATGGAAGATGCAGCGCCGATGGGCGAGGGCATCTCCCGGCGCTCGTTCCTCGGCCTTGGCGCCTTAGGCGCGGCGGGGCTGGCGGCCTTAGGGCTTGCCGGCTGTGCCCCTCAAGCGAACAATGCCGCGCAGGCCGGTTCGGCCGATGTGGCGGCCGAGGCGCCGACAGCGGAGGGGCTTCCCGCCGCCGATACCGAGGAGAGCTGTGACGTGGTCGTGGTGGGCCTGGGAACGAGCGGGCTGGTGGCGGCCTCTGCCGCGGCTAAGGAGGGCGCGAAGGTCATCGGCCTCGATCGCTCGGCCTCCATGGGCGCCACGAATGCCGCGATGGTGTCTGGCGTGTGGGCCGTGGAATCCAGACCCGAGCTTCAGTACGACAACCACCTGACCACTAAGGATATGTTCGACTTCATCTGGACGTCGACTCACTACCAGACCAACGCCCCGCTTCTGCGCAATGTGCTGCCGGCCTCAGGCAAGGGTATCGATCTTATGATCGAGGGCGGCGTGCCCTTCATGTTCGCTTTCGAGGGCGCTGACGAGAACACGCTTATGCTGAACCGCGGCGGTCACATTTATGCCACCAGTGGGGCGGAGCGCGCCGAGGCGCTGCAGGGCATGCTCGACAAGTTCGGCGTCGATTCCCGTTGGGATGCCGAGGTCACCAACCTGCTCATCGAGGACGGCGCTGTGGTGGGCGTACGCTATGAAAGCGGATCTATCGTGACCGATGTGCGCGCGAACAACGTCATCATCGCAACCGGCGGCTTTATTCAGAACGAGGGCATGCTGCGCGACTACTACTCCGGCTCGGTCATGTACGGCACGGGCAACCAGTACAACGACGGCGCGGGCATCAGGCTGGCCCAGTCGGCCGGTGCCCAGATGGGCAAGAACTTCAGCACCTCTATCAATGAGTCCGGCGCCTGCAACATGAAGTCCGCCGACCGCTTCGTGAGCCTGTCGGATTGTAACGACACGCCGGTGTTCAGCCTGCCTTTGTTCGGCGGCCTCATGGTGAATAAGCACGGGTCGCGATTCATGGACGAGGGCACCATGGCCAAGCACACCATGTACTGCGGCGAGCCGCTTCTGCGCGAGGGCGTATACTACATGGTGATCGACGACGGGCTCATCGACGAGCTGGCCACTACTCCCATCATGGATTTCATCTCCGAAGATGCCTTCGGCAACATGGCGCCAGGCGTGCAGATGGGATTTACGGGCAAGACCCTGACCGCGCTACCGGAGAAAGTGCAGCAAGGCATCGATGAGGGCTGGATTTGGAAGGCCGATACGGCAGAGGCGCTGGCTGAGGCCTGTGGCATGGAATACCTCGTTGACACGCTGAAGATCTACAACCAGTATTGCGCAGCAGGAGTTGACGAGGAGATGTTCAAGGAGGCCCAGTTCCTGCGCGCCGTGGATACGGGCTCCTTGTACGTCGTTGAGCTTGACATCGCGGCTTGGGTGACCTTGGGCGGTATCAAGACTGATGGCTACTGCCGCGCGGTGGATGGCGATGCCAACCCCATTCCGGGGCTGTTTGTGGCTGGCGTCGACGGCGATTTCTGGGCTGTTCCCTACTTCGAGGGCGGCTCGGCCCAGGGCTTCTGCGTGGGCTCCGGGTATCTTGCCGGGGTGACGGCCGCCCAGGGCTAAGAATCGGGGTCGTCTTGGCGGCAGTTGGTTTGCGCTCTTCCCGAGGGCGCGATCTGCGAACCAGCGCCGATTGCTATCGCCTCCCCACGGGCGGGCGCCGTTTGCGCGGCGTCCGCTCTTTTGCGCGCTGGAAATCGGTTTACTAGCCGCTTTGGGGTATGATGGGAACAAGGGAAAGGGGAGCAGCGATGGATGTGCGGCAAATTGAGTATTTCGTTCTGGCGGCAAAGGCCGGCTCGTTCTCTGCAGCGGCGAAGAGCGCCTTCGTCACTCAACAAACGTTGTCGGCTTCAGTAGCGTCCCTTGAAGGCGAGGTGAAGACGCCGTTATTCCATCGCCGGCGTCAGGGTATCGAGTTGACCGACTTCGGCGCCCGCTTTCTGCCGAAGTGCGAGCGCGTTCTGGAAGCCGTGCGGGAAGCTGAGGGGTTTGCCCTCCAGTGGCATGAGAGCACGCGCCATACGGCCACTTTTGCCTACGCCACCGCAAGCTTGCGGGAAAGCGGCCCCGGTTTCACCCTGGCGACCCTGCGAGGGTTCCGTGCCTCCTACGACGATGCGGATCTGCGGCTGTTCGAGTTGACGAGTGATGCTTGTCTGAAGGCGTTGGAGCGCGGGACAGTGGATATGGCGTTGGTTGCGGGTCGTCCCGATTCTGCGGTGTTCGAATTCACGCCCCTGATGGAGGGGCGCCTCCTTGTCGCTGTGCCTGAAAGGCACAAGCTTGCAACGCAGGAGGCGATTAGTTTCTCCGATTTGGCCGAGATTGACCTGTTTCCCACGCCTGATCTGGATGTGACCTACCGGCATATTGTCGAAGGGTTTGCCCGTTATGGCCTCGCGCCCCGTTACGCCCCCGTCCCCTTTAGTTTGGAAGCAGCTCAGGAATTCGTACGATCGGGCCAGGGTGTCGATTTCTCGCCAGCGCACAATGCCGAAAGACCTCATGAGGGAATTGCCTATCGGCCCCTTGCGAGTGAAGATGATTTCACGCTCACTCTTGGGCTGGCCACTAAGCTCGGCGTTCCGGGAAAGCCCCTTGTGGCCGCTCTTAAAGAAGCCATTGTTCAAGCCGTTTCCGCGTAAGCAGTCGCAGTTTTCTGCGTGAGGCGTATTTTGGAGAAAAACTAGCCGTTTTAGACACAGTAGTGATTTCAGACTGGTGGTTTGACGCTAAGCTGCAACGGCCTCCAGGTCGAGGTCGGGGGTTGCGGCAGTGGCCTCGGTGCGGTGGTCGGCGGCGGCTTTGCGGAGGCGCAGGATGACGTAGGCGCCCATGACGATGGAGTACACGGCAATGCTCAGCACGGCCACGTCGTTGCCCGCCGCAGCGCTGGGCATGAGCAACAGCGCCAGGTGCACGTAGGTGAGCACGTAGAAGGGGTAGGCGAGCCGTTGCACGCGCTTCCAGCTGGCCGCCTTCATGGCGTGCTTTACGCGCTGGGCCGACGTGACCCACAGCACCGCCATGAGCGCGGTGATCAGCGCCGCGAGCCCCAGCGAGAAGGCGAGATTGCCCGTGAAGGCGCTCGTCAGGCGCGGCACGTAGGATGCGGCGTAGAAGGCGATGTGGCCCACGGCGAAGATGCAGGCGAGGATGGACAGCTGTCGACGAATGGGCATGAGGTGGGTGCGCAGGGGGTTCTTCTCGCCGAGCACGCCCACGAACATCACGATGGAGAACAGCAGAAACGCCAGAGCGCACCGCTGCATGAGCGGCTGGAAGTACGACCATGCCTCGTTGCGCACGCCGGTGGCCGACCCCCAGAAGTACAGCCCGAGAAGCGCGACGGCACCCAAGTAGAAGGGCACGGGGTATTTCTTGAGGGGCTTGGCGCACAGCCAGACCAGCGCGAAGGAAACGACAAGGGCGATGACAAATCTCATAAGGCCTCCTTGGATCGTTCGATCGGGATCGAACTTTTCTCTTCTGATTGTCACAGTAGCATAGGGTGGGTTGCCGTGTCAGCAAAACATTTGTCATTTCTGGCGGCGTGATTTCGAGTAGTTGCAAAACTGCGGGGCGTTCTGAAGATGCTTACCTCTTTTTAGTCGGGAGTGATTTTCGCGACTCTCCTCCAGGTGATCGAACTGTGACCCTTTCATGAACCTCGCTAATGTCGCGAAGAATACTCTTCAAGTCTGTATAATCCCACGTAGAGGCGGGCACCGGACAGATTCACCCCCCCCTCCCTCCCGATTTGCCCGGTGCCTCGCCTGTCTTGTTTCAAACCCTGTCTTTTCTCTAGACGAACTTCAGTCGTTTTCTTGTTTATGCAATCCCATCTTGCTCCTGGCAGGTAAAAGCGCTTAGGCATCTGCGATGCTCGTGCAGTCCTCCATGAAGATTGACTTTGGGCATTATCGCAAGCCGATGGGATCGTCAGTCGAAATACTGCTCGTGCCAGTTGAGGAAGCAGTAGGCTGACCAGATCTTCTTCATGTGGGAGCGAGGGCCGCGCTGGTGCTCGTCGAGCAGGGCGTTCAAACGGTCGGTGCGGAAAAAGCGTCGGGCTCGTTCGCTGTTCAGCACCTCGCGTACCTGGCTGTGCCAGGGCTCTTCCTGCAGCCACTGGGCGAGCGGGGTGACGAAGCCCTGCTTGGGCATGGCGGCCGTGGCTTGCGGCAGCGTGCGGGCTGCGGCGGCGCGCAGGGCGATTTTCGTCTCGCGGCGTCCGACGCGCTGGGAGGCGGGCAGCGTGCTTGCCAGGGCGAACACCTCGCGATCGAGGAAGGGAACGCGCAGCTCCAGCGACGACGCCATGGACATTTTGTCCGCTTTCAGCAAAATGTCTTGCTGCATCCACGTGAGGATGTCGGCGGTCTGCATGGCGGTGATTTCATCCGCCTCGATTTCCGCGAACAGGGGCGCCGCAAGCTCCCAAGGAGTCGGAGCTGCGGCGCAGCGCGCGCCCAGCTCGGGCGCCAGAAGATCGAGCGCCTCGGCCCATGGGAAGTTGTATTCCAGGCGGATATAACGCTCGGGAAGCGGGTGCGCTCCGCGCATGAGGAAGCGCCGCCCGTGGGTGCCTTCGGGCAGGTGCCGGGCTGCGGCGGCCAGGGCGCGGCGGGCGGGCGCGGGCACCATCATGTAAGGCGCAAAGGCAAGGCACTCCTGGTAGTAGGGATAGCCGCCGAACAGCTCGTCGGCCCCTTCGCCCGACAACACCACCTTCACCGACTCGGCCGCCATCGCGCACAGGTGGTACAGCGGCACCGCCGAGGGATTCGGCAGGGGCTCGTCCATGGCGTACTGCACGGCGGGCACCGAGGCGAAGAACTGCTCGGCGTCGAGAATGCGCCCCTCGTTCGGCAACCCTGTGGCCCGGGCGAAGGTTGCGGCGGCTTCCAATTCTGAAAAGCGCCCCTCGCCCCAGCCGATGGTGAACGTGCGCGCCTCCATGATGCGGGCGGCCTCCCGGGCCACGAGGCTGGAGTCCACCCCGGCCGAGAGGAAGCAGCCCACATCCACGTCGGCGATGGCGTGGGCCGCCACCGACTCCCGCAAGGCAGCCTCGATGGCCTCGGCGCTCTCCTTTAGACTGCGCCCCGCGTCGGGGGCGAAGCGCGGGACGAACCAGCGGCCGCGTTCCGCGCGCCCGTTGCGCCAGCGCAGCCAATGGCCGGCGGGCAACTTGCGAACGCCTTCGAAGAGGGTCTCCTCGTCGGGCAGGTATTCCATGCACAGCCAGTGGGCGAGCCGCCGCTCGTTCAGGCTCCGGCGTGCGTGCGGGTGCGCAAGAAGCCCCTTGATCTCCGAGCCGAACAGGATGCGGTCGCCTTCCGCGGCGTAGTAGAGCGGCTTGATGCCGAAGGCGTCCCGAGCGCAGAAAAGCTCGCCCGTGGCGGTGTCGTACAGGGCGAAGGCGAACATGCCGCGCAAGCGGTCGAGCACCCCTGCGCCCCACCGCTCGAACCCGTGGAGCACCACTTCCGCATCGCCCTGGGTAGAGAAGGCGTGGCCCGCAGCGATCAGCTGCCGGCGCAGTTCCCGGTAGTTGTAGATCTCGCCGTTGAAGACGAGCACGAGCGAGCGATTCTCGTTGTAGAGGGGCTGGTTCGCCCCGGCGAGATCGATGATGGCCAGACGCCGGAAACCCAAGGCGGCCCGGCCGTCTTCGAAATACCCTTCCGAATCGGGCCCGCGATGGGCGATGGCATCGGCCATGGCGACGATGGCGGCGCGGTGGTCGTAGGTCTGGTCGTTCTCGTCGATAAAGCCGACAAAGCCGCACATAAGGGATCCTTCCTGAAAGCTCGTGTCGCAAAGCACGGAAAACTTGCCAAGCTCCTGACCTGGTGATATCAAAGAAAACTGCAGGTCAAATGGCTAGTTTTGAAGTGACAAGTTTTTCGAGGTTTTCGACGGCCGGCCGGCACGCATGATGACGCAGTCGGCTAGTACGTCCAAGGCGTCTACCACGGGAAGTCCTGCCGCCCGCGTCACGCCGCCGAAGGCCAAAGACAGCTCGGTGCACCCGAGCACGACGCCGTCGCAGCCCGCAGCCCGCAAGGGAGCCGCCAGCCGCTCGAGTGCCGCCGCATCCACGGGCCGTCCTGCTTTCACTTCGTCGAAGATGACGCGGTTCACCTGCCCCTGGGTCGTCGCGTCTGGATAAAGGCAGTCCACGCCGAGCCGTGCGGCTTCGCGCCCGTACAGGTCGGCGGCCACGGTGCCGCTCGTGGCCAGCACGCCGATGCGCGCCAAGCCCACAGCGGATGCGGCGGCGGCAGTCTCGCGCACCATGTGGACGACGGGGATGCCCAAGGCGCCCTGCAGTTCGTCGAAGAAGCCGTGGGCCGTGTTGCAGGGCAGCGCCAGAAGATCGCAGCCGCAGGCTTCCAGAAGACGCCCATCCTCGATGAGCGCCTCGAGGGGAGAGCGGTCGCTTCGTCCCAGCAGAAACGCCGTGCGGTCGGGGATGGCCGTGTCGTTGAAGGCGAGGGTGCGCACGTGATCCTGGTCGCAGCGGGCCTCGGTGCGCTCGACGAGCCGCTGCAGGAAGTAGGCCGTGGCCGCAGGTCCAGTGCCGCCGAGCACGCCTACCAAGCGCCCGCTCACGATGCCGCTTTCGCACAGGCCGCCAGCCCGTCTGCCAACGGGAGCTCCGGCGAGGCGGAGGCAACATGCTCGTCGTCTTTGCCGGAGGCAGTCCCCTTCGTGCGGTGATCGGCTGTGGCCCCGACGCCTTCCAAATCCTCCGCCGCCTTCTCCCGGGCCCGCTTATCCGCCATGGCGGCCCGGCAGGTCTTCCATTGGCGGAACGCGAAGACGAGGGGGTACAGGCGCCGGCGCAGGCTCTTCTCAGCGCGATAATCCAGCGGATCGGCGTCACGACCCAACGCGTACAGTCCCCGCACCTCCCGACGCAGGGCGTCGTCGCGGATGTAGTCGAGCAGGATGGCCTTGGGCGCCACAGTGTAGAGCGACTCGCCTCGGGCTACCGTGAGGCCTTCGGACAGGGGTCGGCCCAACACGAGGTCGTCCATGAGCCAGCGGGCCACGTTGTTGCCGGCGGCGGTCACATAGTAGTTGCTGCGGCCCAGGCGCGTGTTTATCTCGAAGAAGTAGTGGCTGCCGTCGCGCGGGTCCACCTTGATGTCGAAGTTCGCGAAACCGGTGTAGCCCACGGCCTCCAGAAGGCGCGCGGCCTCGGCCACGATCGTCTCGTCGGTGCGGCTCACGATGGCGAGCGGGGTGGCCACGCCCATGGGCCGCATATCCTCCAAAAGCGTCTGGCCGAAAGAGGCGAAGCGCACCTTTCCGTTCTGGTCAGAGTAGGTGGTGAGGATGCGCATGCTCGTGTCGTCGCCGGGGATCATCTCCTGGATGAGGAGCTTCCCCTCGTAGCGGCTGCTCTGCACGGCCGCAAGCGTCGCCCGAAGCTCCGCCGCGTCGCGCAGGAAGAAGACCTTCTGCTTGCCGGGGAAGTCGGCGTAGTGGTAGGCGGCCGAGGATGCGGGCTTCGCCACCACGGGGAAGGGGAAGGGAAGTGTCACGGTGGCCGGGTCGTCGCCGTCTGCGCTGGCGTCGAACACCACGGTGCGCGGCACGGGCACGCCGACTTCCGCGCACAGCTCATAGAAGCGATCCTTCTCGGTGAGCCGGTTCAGCAGGTCTTCGCCAATGTAGGGGATGATGAAGGACTTCTCCAGCACGGCGCGGTTCTCGACGATGAGCCGCACGTACCAATCGCCGCAGCCGAGCAGAAGCAGCGGGCGGTTGCCGAAGCACTCGGCAGTGTTGGCCAAGGTGGAGAGGAGCACCGCCGGCCGCTCAAGGTGCGGCACCACGCGATTTACGAGGATGGAGGAGTCGCCGCACATATGGCAGTCGGCCTGGGAAAGCACCAAGGGCACGATGCCGTAAGCTTCGTGGAAGGCCCGGGCGAGGCTGTAGGCGCCGATGTCTCCGCCGAGGATCACCGGCAGCACATCGGGGGCGTCGATATTCTCCATAGGGCTCATCTCCTGAACTTTGCTCGTCTGCGTTCAGGAGAAATGATAGGAAAGCCCTCCATTACGCTTCCCATAGCAAAAGCTGACGAAAGCGTAAGGAGAGCGTAACTTTTCCTTACGGCGAGCCGCAGCACGAGCCTGTTCGGAGCCGAAAGTCTTATCCCTCGATGAGCTGTTCCAGGGCGGCCAGTTTCACGCAGCAGGTGAAGACATCCATGGCGGCGTCAAGCTCTTCCAAGGGCGGCAGCGAGGGCGCGATACGGATGTTGGAATCGGCCGGGTCGTTGCCGTAGGGCCAGGTGGCGCCGGCGCCCGTCATGGTAACGCCGGCATTCTTCGCCAGTTCCACGATGCGGTGCGCCGTGCCGACGGGCCCCTCGAAGCTCACGAAGTAGCCGCCGCGCGGATTGGTCCACGTGGCGATATCGGCTTCGGCAAGCTCTTCGGCCAGTTTCTTTTCGACGAGCTCGAACTTCGGGCCCATGAGGGCGCCGTGAGCGGCCATATGCTCGGGCAGGCGCGCGCCCTCTTCCAGGAAGCGGGCGTGACGCAACTGATTGAGCTTGTCGTGACCGATGGCCTGAACGCCCAAGTGCCGCTTGATCTCGGCTATATTGGCGGGGCTTGCGGCCAAAGCGGCCACGCCCGCGCCGGGGAAGGTGATCTTCGACGTGGAGCCGAACTTCAGATAGCGATCGGGGTTGCCCGCCTCGCGGCAGGCCTCGGCGATATCGAGCACGATGTCCTGCTCGGCCGGATCGTCGGAGAAATGGTGCACGGCGTAGGCGTTGTCCCAGAAGATGCGGAAGTCGGGGGCGGCGCATTCCATGGCGGCGAGGCGGCGCACCGTCTCATCGGAGTAGGTGATGCCGGAGGGATTCGAGTACTTCGGCACGCACCAGATGCCCTTGATGGTGTCGTCGGCGGCGACGAGGCGCTCCACTTCTTCCATATCGGGGCCGTCCTCGCAAAGGGGGACGGGAATCATCTCGATGCCGAGATCTTCGCAAATCGAGAAGTGACGGTCGTAGCCGGGGACGGGGCAGAGCCATTTCACCTCGGGCAAGCGCCCCCAGGGCGTACTTCCCAAGGCGCCGAACACCAGGTAGCGCACCATGGCGTCGTACATGGCCGTCAGGCTCGCATTGCCGAGCACGATGACGTTCTCTGGCTCATCGTCCAGAAGCGTTGCCATGAGCCGTTTCGCCTCGGGGATGCCGTCGAGTACGCCGTAGTTGCGGCAGTCGGTGCCGTCCTCGGCGGCAAGGTCGGCGGCGGAGTCCAGCACATCCAGCAGGGGCAGCGACAGTTCCAGCTGTGCGGCCGAAGGCTTCCCGCGGGCCATGTTCAGCTTGAGGCCCCGGGCCGCCATCTCGCCGTAGCGGGCGCGCACCTCGGCTAGCTCGGCCTCCAATTCCGCCTTGGACATCTCTGCGTAGCGCGGCATATCCCGTCCTTTCGCCGTAAAACTGCTCGTCTGCATAAGATACGGAGTGTCACTCCATCGCGGTAAAGTATAATCCCAAAGGTCAGTGAAACGACACGGAATATGGCGCTTCGCAAGAATGGCTGGCCATACGGTGTCGGTTTCGGCAGGGCGGCGTTGGGGGCTGCCCCGCTGGCGCCTCTTGCCGAAACCGACCCTGGGAGTTCCAAACGTGTTGCAAGGATTCTCGCGGAAGGGGAAACATGATCGAAAGCGATATGCAAGTCGTACTTGCTATGCTGCTCTACTTCGTCGTAGTGGTGGTCATCGGCTTTGTGTACGCCAAGCGCTCCAACTCGTCGTCTGAGGAGTACTTCCTCGGCGGCCGCGGCCTGGGACCGTGGCTCACGGCCCTGTCGGCCGAAGCGTCGGATATGTCGGGGTGGCTCCTCATGGGCCTGCCCGGCGTGGCCTACTTCACCGGCGCGTCGGATGCCATGTGGACGGCCATCGGCCTGGCCATCGGCACCTATCTGAACTGGAAGTTCGTGGCCAAGCGCCTGCGCAAGTACTCCGAGAAGGCCGGCAACGCCATCACGGTGCCCGACTTCTTCTCCAACCGCTTCCACGACACGAAGCACATCCTCATGACCATCGCCGCGGTCATCATCCTTTTGTTCTTCACCATCTACACCGCCTCCTGCTTCGTCACCGTGGGCAAGCTGTTCGCGACGCTGTTCGGCTGGGACTACGGCGTGATGATGATCATCGGCGCCATCATCGTGTTCCTCTACACGTTCATGGGCGGCTATCTCTCGGTGTGCACCACCGATCTCGTGCAGGGCACGCTCATGTTTCTGGCCCTGGCCACGGTGTTTATCGGCTCCGTCACCGCTGCGGGCGGCGTTGAGAACACGGTGACCTTCCTGCAGAACATTCCCGGCTTCCTCTCCGGCACCGAGATTGCCACGCCCCTGCTCGATGAGGCGGGCAACCAGCTCATCGAGGGCAACGAGCCCATGTTCGGTCCGGCCGGCACCTACGGCATCATCACCATCGTGAGCGGCCTGGCATGGGGTCTCGGCTACTTCGGCATGCCCCAGGTGCTCATCCGCTTCATGTCCATTCGCCACTCCGACGAGATCAAGAAGTCGCGCATCATCGCCATGATCTGGCTCGTGGTCTCCCTGTCCTCGGCGGTGTGCATCGGCCTTATCGGCCGCGCGGTCATCCCGACCGAGTTCCTCACCCAGTCGGCGGCCGAGTCCGTGTTCATCGTGCTGTCGAAGATGCTGCTGCCGAGCTTCTTCTGCGGCCTGGTGGTCTCGGGTATCTTCGCGGCGGCCATGAGCTCCTCTTCCAGCTACCTGCTCATCTCCGGTTCCGCGGTGGCCACCAACATCTTCAAGGGCCTCATCAAGCGCGATGCCACCGACAACCAGGTCATGATCGTGGCCCGCATTACGCTGACGGTCATTCTGCTTCTGGGCATCTTCTTGGCCATGGATCAGAACTCCTCCATCTTCGACATCGTGTCCTACGCCTGGGCCGGCTTCGGCGCGTCCTTCGGCCCGCTCATGCTGTGCTCGCTGTATTGGCGCCGCACAACGCTGCCGGGCGCGGTGGCCGGTATGCTCACCGGTGCAGTGACGGTGGTGGCCTGGAAGAACCTTATTGCCCCGCTCGGCGGCTGGTTCGCCGTGTACGAGCTGCTCCCCGGCTTCGTGTTGGCGCTGCTCGTGATCGTCGTCGTCTCGAAGCTCACCCCTGAGCCCAGCAAGGAAGTCACCGACGACTTCGACACCTATATGGAGCTGGACGTGTAGCCGCTTTGACGACATAGAGCGATCTGCCGGAAGGGAGCCTGCGGGCTCCCTTCTTTTTATGGGTTGGGAAGCCGGGCGAAAGGCGGCCTCGCTTGCCGTGCGGGGAGGGGCCGCCCCGGAGCGCGCGGCGGCTTTTGGGCGGGAAGGCGCCCGCGACTCTTGACAAAACGTCGATGGGGGGGGGTAGGCTGTAATTTCAGTGCGAGGGCCGCAGCGGCCGTGCAGGTTGGGCGCAGGGACGCGCAGGTTGGCCGGCCCGAAGTGCAAGAGGGTGCAGAGCCCCTTGTGGCAGCCGCGGCGCCCCTTGCATAATGAGCTATTCCGACGGTGCGGGCGCCTGGGGGTAAGGCGGCCGCCGACATGAAGAGAGACGCCGGCCCGGCGGGGCAGCGCCGAGGAAAGCGCGCTGCGGACGGGACGGCAGGAGAAGGTGAGAGCCATGCCGATGAGTCCAAAGTGCGCCGCAGCCCTCGTACTGTCCGTCGTTCTCGCGGTGATCCTGCTGCCCGCCGTGTCGGGCGCCTTGGAGCGGGCGGCCTTATCCGGGGAGGGGGCCTCTGCTTCGGGGGCACTTCTCGCCGAAGGGCCGCAGGCCGGCGCGCCCCTTTCGGCTTCGTCCGATACCGGCAGCGCCGGGAGCACGCCGGATGCTGCGGGCGCAAGCGCGCCGTTGCCGCTCGACATGGCCGCTACGGTGGTGCGGGCCCAGGCCTCCGTGCTGCCCCTGGCCGCCACCGAGGCCGATGAGGGGGACTGGGTGGCCACGCGGACGAGCACCCCATCCCTGGAGGTGAAGGGCGGCGTGCGCACCACCTCGGCAAAGCCGAAGGAGGGCGACTGGTACACCGACAGCTCGGGAGACTTGCACATCTCGGGGTCGGCGCCCCTTTCCATCCGCGCTTCCGGCGCGAGCGATCAGTTCACGAGCCAGGAGATCGAGGTGGACGCCGGCACCAAGGCCGACCTCACCTTCTGCGGCGTGCGCATCGAGACCGGGGGCACCTACTCGCCCATGACCCTGTGCACTAATCTGAAGGGTACGGCGACAGGCGCGACGGCCACCTCGGGCGACCAGATCGTGAACAAGACCGAGGTGCACCTCACGTTGGCCTCCTACAGCGACAACATCCTCCGACAGCGGGTGAAGTCGACCTTCGGATCTGGCGCGCCGGCCCTGCGCTGCGGCGAGGGGAACGTTCTTGTCATCGACGATGCCGTGCGCAATGAGGATGCCTCCGGCGTCATGATCACGCCCGAGCAGGGCGTAGTGCCCTACGATGCCACCCTCTCCAACGGCACAAAGGTGAGGGCCGGCGATCCCCTGACGGTACTGGAGCAGCAGGGGCCCGACGTGGGCGGCGTTCCCGCCATCGGACGGTTGCGCCTGGAGGGCGGCTACTATGCGGCGGCCCTCGGCGGCGGCTACTTCGAGAGCTCGGGCACCATCGTCGTCAATGGCGGGGTAGTGGACGCCCATGCGGCCGTCATCGACGGCGATACGGGGGACAATGCCAGCTATCCCATCATGAAGATAAGTTATACCGGAGGCACCTCGACGCGCAAGATCACCGGCAACCACGGCGGCGCCGCCATCGGGGGCGGCGTGAGCGGCTCGGGCACGCTCACTATTATCAACGGCGGCCGGGTGATCGCCCAGTCGAGCTTCCACGGCGCGGGCATCGGAGCGGGCATCGGCTACAAGAAGGTCAACGGTTCCTCGGTGAAGTCGGATGCCCTCAACAGCCCGTCGGTGCCCATCACCGTGGGCGGCGACGCCTATATGGCCACGGTGGGCGGCGACATCCGCATCAACGGCGGCTATGTGGAGGCCAAGGGCGGCGGCCACGGCAACGCCATCGGCGCCTCCTGCTCTCTCAACCAGTCGAGTAACACCGATCACATCATCAAGGTGACGGGCGGCACCTTGGAAATGGAATCTCCCTCCTTGAAGGCGGGCAGCACCGCCGCTCCCGCCACCTACGATATCGGTGGCAAGGGCGGTCATGTCATCATCACGGGCGGCTCGGTGAAGGTGAACGGCGCCTCGAAGTTCCAGGGTTACGACGGGGGAAGCGGTTTGGCCTACAACACCCACGACGTGGACACCTGGGACGATATCGAGAAGAACCATCCCGACACGGCCGACCTCCTGCCGGCGAGCGACCAGGTGTTCATGCTCACCTGCGACTTGAAGGGCGGCCCGGACGGCGTGACCGACAACGGCATTGTGTCATTCAAGTTGCGGCTGGGGGATGAGCCCTACCCCTACGGCGCCCCGGCCGAGTTCAACGACGGTAAACTGTACCTGTGGCTGCCCAAGTGGGTGAAGACCCAGCAGAAGGAAGTGGCCATCGACCTGGTGGTGGACAAGGACGGCGAGGCGGTGGACCTGGGCACCTTCTACATCCCCGGCGACAAACTCTCCGGCGGGAAGGTGAAGCGCTATCGCACCTTCGAGATTCCTGAGGACTACCCGTTGTCGAAGGACTACGACGGGCTGCCCTACAACCCCCTCACCTTGGGCGAGGGGAGCGAGATCGTCTACATGGATCCCGAGACGGGCAGCGTGGTCACCATGACCCGTCAGTCCGACGATGCGCAATAAACCATCATCCTTTAGGAGGAATCACCTATGAAACGCACAGCACTCGCCTTTGTCCTGGCACTTCTGCTCCTGTTTGCCGTGGGGTGCGGCGCAAAATACCCCTTTGCCGGCAAATGGCAGGAGGAGGGAACGGGTACCTATTATGAGTTCAACAACAGCGCCCAGTTGCTGGTGGGTGAAGCCAGCGGCAACGTAGCGGTAGGGGCCAGCTTTAGCTGGGAAAAGGACTCCGATCAAATCACCATCACCGTGAACCCTCCTGGAGGAACCGCCCAGTCCGCGGTGGTCACCTATACCCTCAGCGAGGATAAATCCACCCTGACCCTGACCGATGTTCAGGGCCAGAAGTCCGTTCTAAAAAAGGTACAGTAATCACAGCACAAAAAATGCCGTGGGTTTCCCACGGCATT
>OGGQ01003296.1_pt1 | contig 15345 bp, 8 predicted proteins | sample 1571191 | NCBI WGS metagenome assembly OGGQ01 (sample SAMEA2582061, study PRJEB24529) | metagenome | biome: Human gut stool | place: China | collected 2011
GCCGATCGTCCGGATGAATCATATTCACATATTCCTCCATTGTCAAAGTATTATTCTCTCCGGCTGGAATACCTAGATGTTCAAAATAACGATCATCAAGAGTAAATTCACTACGGCTTATGTCATAATACCAGGGATATATCCTAGTTCTTTGCAAGGCTGTATTTAATATATATTCTTGTGTCAGTTCCACAGTAATATTACGGAAAAAGAACAAGATGTTTTTTTCGCCCTTTTCATTTTCCATTGTAGCAAATTCTCCTCTTATCGGGAATTGTGTATAGTCAACTTGTTCCTGCATAAATGTATGTTCAGGCAGCGAGTATACTTTTTTGCCCTGACGGATTTCTTCCAAAATGGTCGAGAGTATATCTTCTTTCTTATTTAACAGCTTGAATATCTTGTTGGTCGGAAGAGGCATCAGCGCATTGACTGACGAATGTACATGAAGTTCCGTAAGAGCTTGCTGATTCAGTTGTATGACTTCTCTATTTATATCCAATATGATAACTCCGTCAGGCAGGATATTAAGCAAATCATCATTGTAGAGTGTTTGTCCGTTCGCTTCCATATTTTGTTATTTTTCGTTCAATGTACATGATAATAATTAAATTCATAACAAAGAAAGCCATTTTACTGAAGAAAACATTATTTCAACAAACCTTTTGTACCTGTTTATACAGCTATTTTAATTTGCAACACATTGAATGTTAATACGATATTCCTTTTTTAAGATTCGATACTCATTTATTAAGCCTCACTCCGTTTATTTGCCAGTCATTTTTTTCTGTTCCTTCAGTGAAATTGAATGATTGCACAGAAGAAGACAACGGTTCGAATGTGAGTGAAAATTCTGCTTCGCCGCTTTCAGGCAAATAAAAGTGCTCACCGGGTTTAATCCCATCTGCTTTCTTTAAGGTATACATTTCACCTTTCTCATCTACCAATCTACAATTCGGGCTGACTCGTATCCAGTATTTGGGAATATAATAAGCGTTGAAATGTACGATGGTAGCGGTGTCTGTCAGTACCACTTGCTTGACTTCAAGAATATCGGTATTGGTTGATTCCGACACCGGATAGTTAACGACTTTTGTATTTCCTTGCCATGTAATACTCATTTCATGTTTGACAGCATCCAGATACCTGCGCATTTTTAGTTTCAAACTGCCTTTGCCATAACCCGACCACATTTTCATGATTTTGCCTTCGGGAGAGATAAGGACATAGTTGGGAATACCTCGAACTCCATATTTAGCGTATAATCCGGCTGTTTGTTTTAAGTCATTTAAATTCTGCCAGGTCATTTCATGTTTTGCCGAAGCTGCCTTCCACCTGCTTTTCGTATCGGAGCTTAGACTAATGATAGTAAGACGCTTTTTATATTGTTCTTGAATCTCTTTCATCTCTGGTAAAGCCATAATGCAAGGACCGCAACCGCTACTCCAGAAATCAAGCAATATATATTTTCCATTGAAATCAGTCAGATGATGAATCTTTCCATCCAAATCGAAAAGTTCGGTATCTGCCATTTTATCTCCCTCTTTCACAACTGTAGGCGGGAAAAGATTAACTGTAATTTCCTGTCCTGTTATAGAAGTTTTTTGTGCTTCATTCATTCTATTATACAAAGCCAGTGTTTCATCTTTATAAGAGAAATTTGGATTGTACTTCACTGACATGCTCAATTTATATAGCCTGTCCATCCAAATGTTTGATACAGGAAGTTCCTGCATCAGTTTCATTTCACGTTTGCTGATTAAAGCTGAAATACTGTCTTCTTTCGCACGTAGAGCCTTCCGTTCTGCTTCCGGGGCAGAACGCAGACTTCTTGCTTTTATAGACAAACGTTGATACTCATCCCATAAATCGTGTGAATCTTCAATAAACCTATTATATTCTATTTGTTCCTTTACAGGGCTGTCTACTGTCCACGTATGTATCAAGGTATTCGTTCCGGTTACTTTGATTCTTGCATTAGGAGTTGCATAAATCTCCAGCGACATGGAAGGAAAATCATCATTACGGGTACACATTAGAGATAATTTGTCTAAACCATCTTCTCCGGCATTTCGTTTGAAGAAGAAAGTACCGTTTTGTATGGTATCCATGGCTACTGTACTTCCTACATTTCCGTCAAGTAGAAAAAGAGAAACAAGAGTTCCATCCTTTACACCTTCCACTTTACCTTCAATCGTATACTCGTGCTGTGCTTGTGAAACGAGACTGCCAAATAAAAAGAGGCTGCTAAATAGTAGTTTTTTCATCATCATAATATTAGAAGTAATTATACGCCACAAGGTAAAGCTTTTCTTTATAGAGTGTTACTCCTTTTATTGTTCTTTAATATTTCTGTAAAAGAAAGGGGTACAAAATACCCTTTCGTCCGTCTACTTGATATGAAGAAAAAAGAACGAATGAAAATATATACTTTGCTATTTGGTATATTGTTTGTAAGTCCTACACAGGCACAAACAATGCATGATTGGGAGAATCATCATGTTCTCCAGATCAACCGTGAACCGGCAAGAGCTACTTTTACCCCTTTCTCTGTACAGAAAGGAGACGGCTCAATCTCTTTAGACGGAACCTGGAAATTCCGTTGGACTCCCGTTCCCAATGAAAGAGTCGTGAACTTCTATCAGATAAATTTTGATGATAAAGATTGGACGGATTTTCCTGTTCCCGCCAACTGGGAAGTGAACGGATATGGCACGCCTATCTATGTTTCAGCAGGCTATCCGTTTAAAATAGATCCTCCACGGGTGATGGGAGAACCGAAAGCTGACTATACCACGTATAAAGAACGAAACCCGGTAGGGCAATATCGCCGTACATTTGTTTTACCAGCCGGATGGGAAGCGAACGGGCAGACTTTTCTACGGTTTGAGGGCGTAATGAGCGCCTTTTATGTTTGGATCAACGGTGAGCGGGTAGGGTATAGCCAAGGCAGTATGGAACCGAGCGAATTTAATGTCACGAAGTATCTGAAATCCGGAGAAAATCAGATTTCACTGGAAGTCTACCGATATAGTGACGGTTCTTATCTGGAAGATCAGGATTTCTGGCGTTTTGGTGGTATTCATCGTAGTATTCATCTGATACATACGCCGGATATTCATGTCCGTGATTATGCGGTACGTACTCTTCCCGCATCTGTGGGTGATTATAAAGACTTTATTTTGCAGATTGATCCACAATTCAGTGCATATCGAGGGATGACCGGAAAAGGGTATATTTTACAGGGAGTATTAAAGGATGCTTCAGGCAAAGAAGTTGCCACATTGAAAGGCGATGTGGAAGATATTCTTGATTTGGAGCATAAAGCAAGCCGGATGAATGAATGGTATCCGCAGCGTGGTCCGCGTAAAATGGGACGTTTGTCAGCCATTATAAAATCACCGGAAAGATGGACGGCAGAAACGCCCTATCTTTATAAACTACACTTAACTCTCCAAAATGAAGAAGGAAAAGTCGTAGAACAGATAGAACAGGCCGTAGGTTTCCGCTCTGTAGAAATCAAAAAAGGACAACTGTTAGTGAATGGTAATCCGGTTCGTTTTCGTGGGGTGAACCGTCACGAACATGATCCACGGACGGCACGTGTCATGAGCGAAGAACGGATGCTTCAGGATATTCTTTTAATGAAACAGGCAAATATAAATGCTGTACGCACCAGCCATTACCCCAATGTCAGCCGTTGGTACGAGCTATGCGACAGCTTGGGATTGTACGTGATGGACGAAGCGGATATAGAAGAACACGGATTGCGTGGCACACTCGCAAGTACCCCCGACTGGCATGCGGCATTTATGGACCGTGCGGTCCGTATGGCGGAACGTGATAAGAATTATCCATGTATTGTAATGTGGAGCATGGGAAACGAAAGCGGTTACGGACCAAACTTCGCTGCTATTTCGGCATGGCTGCATGATTTCGATCCCACTCGCCCTGTACACTATGAGGGGGCACAGGGAGTGGACGGAAATCCTGACCCGAAGACGGTCGATGTTATCAGCCGCTTTTATACCCGGGTGAAACAAGAATATTTAAATCCCGGTATTGCAGAAGGAGAGGATAAAGAACGCGCTGAAAATGCACGCTGGGAACGGTTGCTGGAGATTGCGGAACGCACCAATGACGACCGTCCGGTAATGACGAGCGAATATGCACATTCCATGGGAAATGCATTAGGAAATTTCAAGGAATATTGGGATGAGATATATAGTAATACCCGTATGCTGGGTGGTTTTATATGGGATTGGGTAGATCAGGGAATCTACAAGACTTTACCCGACGGTCGTACCATGGTGGCTTATGGTGGTGACTTTGGCGATAAGCCGAACTTAAAAGCTTTCTGCTTTAATGGATTACTGATGAGTGACCGTGAAACTACGCCTAAATATTGGGAGGTAAAGAAGGTATATGCACCAGTTGAGTTGAGAGTTGAGAATGGAGAGTTGAGAGTAACCAACCGGAATCATCATATTGATTTATCACTTTATCGTTGCCTGTGGACATTATCAGTGGATGGTAAGGAGAAAGAACGGGGAGAAATAACATTGCCGGAAATAACTCCAGGCGAAAGTAAAACGATTGATTTGCCGGCTTTCCGATCATTAAAAGATATTTATTCTCTTTCCGATTGCCAACTGAAAGTAAGCATTGTTTTGAAATCGGATGCTCTTTGGGCAAAGGCAGGACATGAAGTAACTTGGGAACAATTCTGTTTGCAAAAAGGAGATTTAGCTTCTGCTGATTTAATTAATAAAGGAACGCTTCAAGTGGAAGAGGATGATAAATCTTTATTGATTAGCGGACGCGGTTTTTCTGTTCAGTGGGAAAAGAAAGTGAACGGAAGTATGACCTCCCTTATATATAAGAACAAAGAAATGCTGGCTCACTCCGATGATTTTCCGGTTCAGCCTGTCACTCAAGTTTTCCGTGCTCCGACAGATAATGACAAGAGCTTCGGAAACTGGTTGGCTAAAGACTGGAAATTGCATGGAATGGATCATCCGCAGATAAATCTGGAATCTTTCCACCATGAAAAACGTGCAGACGGGGCGGTCATTGTCCGGATTCAAACTAGTAATTTATATAAAGAAGGAAAAGTGGTGACTACTTCTGTCTATACAGTCTTTTCAGATGGAACAATTGATCTGAAAACAACTTTCTTGCCACAAGGAGTTCTTCCTGAAATTCCCCGTTTAGGTATCGCATTCTGTCTGGCGCCTGCTTATGATACATTTACCTGGTATGGCAGAGGGCCACAGGATAACTATCCTGACCGCAAAACATCTGCTATGATAGGGCTTTGGAAAGGAAGCGTTGCAGAACAGTACGTACATTATCCACGTCCGCAGGATAGTGGGAACAAAGAGGAAGTGCATTATCTGACCCTGACCGACAAACAGAATAAAGGTATTCGTGTTGACGCGGTAGAAAACGCATTTTCTGCATCTGCCCTGCATTACACCGTACAGGACATCTATGAAGAAACTCACGATTGTAATTTAAAACCACGTGCGGAAATCATTCTTAGTATGGATGCTGCCGTACTTGGATTAGGAAACAGTAGTTGCGGACCGGGTGTATTGAAGAAATATGCCATAGAGAAAAAAGAACATACGCTGCATATCCGCATCAGTAGTAAACAATGATAGCAATAAATAACTAACACAATTATAAAAGTAACAATGAAAAAAGTAACCACTTTATTATCGACCTTAGCGTTGGCAACTACCCTGGCTGCTCAAAACCTTCCACAAACGGAAAGGCAATATCTCTCCGGTCACGGATGCGACGATATGGTTGAATGGGACTTCTTTTGTACCGACGGACGCAATTCCGGGAAATGGACGAAAATCGGTGTACCTTCCTGCTGGGAGCTGCAAGGATTCGGCACCTATCAGTATGGAATCACTTTCTATGGTAAACCATTCCCTGAAGGCGTTGCCAATGAAAAAGGTATGTATAAGTACGAGTTTGAAGTTCCGGAAAAGTTTCGCGGCAAACAGGTCAATCTTGTATTCGAAGCTTCAATGACAGATACGGAAGTAAAAGTGAACGGACGTAAAGTTGGTTCCAAACATCAGGGGGCCTTCTATCGTTTTTCATACAACATCACGGATTTTCTGAAATATGGCAAAAAGAATTTACTGGAAGTCACTGTTGCCAAAGAGAGTGAAAATGCCAGTGTGAACCTTGCCGAACGTCGTGCTGATTATTGGAATTTTGGCGGTATCTTCCGTCCGGTGTTCTTGGAGGTGAAACCAGCCGTAAACCTGCGGCACATTGCCATTGACGCAAAGATGGATGGAACTTTCCGTGCCAACTGCTACACAAATATTTCTAATGACGGAATGAGCATCCGTACACAGATTTTAGATAAAAAAGGAAAAAAGATAACGGAAACCACCGTACCCGTAAAAGCTGGAGGTGACTGGACTTCCCTGCAACTGAATGTATCTAACCCCGCATTATGGACAGCGGAAACTCCGAATCTTTATCAAGCACAATTCTCTCTATTGGATAAGGCCGGTAAGGTTTTGCATAGTGAAACGGAAAACTTTGGTTTCCGTACCATTGAAGTACGTGAAAGCGACGGACTTTATATAAACGGAGTGCGTATCAATGTACGTGGTGTCAATCGTCATAGCTTCCGTCCTGAAAGTGGCCGTACGTTGAGTAAAGAGAAGAATATAGAAGATGTTCTTTTGATGAAAAGCATGAATATGAATTCTGTCCGTTTGAGCCATTATCCGGCTGACCCGGAATTTTTGGAAGCCTGTGATTCTCTCGGACTTTATGTGATGGACGAATTGGGAGGCTGGCATGGCAAGTATGATACCCCCACCGGAGTACGTCTGATTGAAGGCATGATAGAACGTGACGTGAATCATCCGTCTATTATTTGGTGGAGTAATGGTAATGAAAAAGGATGGAATACCGAACTGGATGGAGAGTTTCATAAATACGATCCGCAGAAACGTCCGGTTATTCACCCGCAAGGTAACTTCTCCGGTTTTGAAACCATGCATTACCGCTCTTACGGAGAAAGCCAGAACTACATGCGCTTACCGGAAATCTTTATGCCTACGGAATTCTTGCATGGTTTGTACGATGGCGGCCATGGTGCCGGATTATACGATTATTGGGAAATGATGCGCAAGCATCCCCGTTGTATCGGTGGCTTCCTTTGGGTATTGGCAGACGAAGGTGTGAAGCGTGTAGATATGGACGGATTCATTGATAACCAAGGAAACTTTGGAGCAGACGGTATTGTAGGACCACATCACGAAAAGGAGGGTAGCTACTACACTATCAAGCAGTTATGGAGTCCGGTGCAAATCATGAATACTTCTATCGACAAGCAATTTGATGGCAAATTCTCCGTAGAAAACCGTTACGATTATCTGAATCTGAATACTTGCCGTTTCCTTTGGAAGCAAGTAAAATTCCCGTTGGCAACAGATGCTTCCAATGCCGCTGTTCAAGTACTGAAAGAAGGTGAAGTGCAAGGCAGTGACATGGTTGCTCACTCGGCAGGCATTTTGGATATAAAAACAAATATCCTCCCCAATGCAGACGCCCTCTTCCTGACAGCAATCGATCCATACGGCCATGAACTTTGGCGCTGGACTTTCCCGGTCAACAAACTGAATCAGCAGACAGAACAGCTTTCTCCCTTGTCCAGTCGTCCTACTTATACAGAGACAGAAAATGATCTTACTGTGAAAGCGAATAAGCGTACATTCATCTTCTCAAAGAAAGACGGACAACTGAAAGGGGTATCTGTAGATAACCGTAAGATTAGTTTCGCCAATGGCCCCCGTTTCATTGGAGCCCGTCGTGCAGACCGCTCATTGGATCAGTTCTATAACCATGATGATGAGAAAGCAAAAGAAAAAGACCGTACATATAGCGAATTCCCTGATGCTGCCGTATTTACGAAACTGGACGTAAAACAAGATGGAGGTGATCTGGTTGTTACCGCCAATTATAAACTGGGCAATCTGGATAAAGCCCAATGGACAATTAACCCGAGTGGGGATTTGGCTTTGGATTACACCTACAATTTCTCCGGTGTCGTAGACTTGATGGGTATTCGTTTCGACTATCCTGAAGATCAGGTAATCAGCAAACGCTGGCTGGGTGCCGGACCTTACCGCGTATGGCAAAACCGTATTCACGGAACGCAATACGATGTATGGGAAAACGACTATAACGATCCTATTCCGGGTGAGACCTTCACATATCCCGAATTCAAAGGATACTTTGGTGATGTTTCCTGGATGAATATCCAAACGAAAGAAGGCACTATCAGTCTGACAAACGAAACTCCCGACGCGTATATCGGAGTATATCAGCCTCGTGATGGCCGCGACCGTTTGCTTTATACTCTTCCCGAAAGCGGAATCTCTGTCCTGAACGTGATTCCTCCGGTACGTAATAAAGTAAACTCCACCGATTTGTGTGGTCCCTCTTCACAACCGAAATGGGTAAATGGTCCACAAACCGGACGAGTCATTTTCCGGTTTATGTAAATGAATCATATAAAGGTATCCACATTGCATTGGGTACCTTTTTTATTTGGCCTTCTCACCGATTTTTCAAGGAAAAAGGCTATAAGTGGGGAATAATCATTATTTTTGTTTCGTTTTATACATTCAGATTAATGAATTCTTTCCTATGTACACAATACTAATTATAGAAGATGACCCCCGGGTTGCAAGTTTGCTGATGAACGGACTGGAGGAAAATGGCTATCAGACAATGGTGGCTTATGACGGACTAATGGGGTTACGGCTTTTCCAGACGCACACATTCGATCTGGTTATATCTGACATCGTTTTGCCTAAGATGGACGGATTTGAACTGGCGAAAGAAATTCGCAAGACCAATCCCCATATCCCTATATTGATGTTGACGGCATTAGGATCGACGAACGATAAACTGGACGGCTTCGATGCCGGTGCAGACGATTACATGGTGAAACCTTTTGATTTCAGAGAGTTAAATGCCAGAATCAAAGTGCTGTTGAAACGTGTGGCGGGTAATGCACAGGAATTGCCGCAGGAACTTGTCTATGCAGATTTGCGTATTGACCTTCAACGTAAAGACGTAGAACGAAACAGCATATCCATAAAACTTTCTCCTAAAGAATACAACTTACTGTTATATATGGTAGAAAATGCCGAAAGAGTATTGAGCAGGGTTGAAATAGCAGAAAAAGTATGGAACACCCATTTTGATACAGGAACGAATTTCATAGATGTATATATCAACTATCTCCGCAAAAAGATAGACAGGGACTTTGAACCGAAACTTATTCATACCAAAGCCGGAATGGGTTTCATACTGACTGATAAATTATGAAGATCAGGACAACGTTGACTCTACAATATGCAGGGCTTACAGCTGCGGTATTTTTCGTATTTGTCATGGCGGTCTACTATGTCAGTGAACACTCGCGTAGTAATGCTTTCTTTCGTAATCTTCAAAGTGAAGCTATAACCAAAGCGCACTTATTCCTTAAAAATCAAGTAGATGCCAAAACCATGCAGTCCATATACCTGAATAATCAGAAGTTTATTGATGAAGTAGAGGTTGCCGTCTATACAACAGATTTTAAAATATTATATCATGATGCTTTGCAAAACGATATTGTCAAAGAAACACCGGAGATGATAAAGCGTATTTTGCAGCGGAAGAACATCAATTTCTATGTGGACGAATATCAGGCCATAGGACTGGTGTATCCGTTTGAAGGCAAAGACTATGTGGTTACCGCCGCAGCCTACGACGGTTATGGATACGCCAACCGGGATGCGCTAAGAAACATGCTCATTCTCTTATTTATCGGTGGATTGAGCGTATTGGTGGTTGTGGGGTATATCCTTTCGCGAAGCACTTTAAAACCGATACGTAACATCGTGAAAGAAGCGGAGAAAATCACGGCATCGCATATTGATAAAAGATTGCCCGTAAAGAATGAACAGGATGAACTGGGAGAATTGAGTACGACATTTAATGCTTTACTGGAACGCTTGGAAAAGTCTTTCAATTCACAGAAGATGTTTGTCAGTAATGTATCTCATGAATTGCGTACCCCCATGGCAGCCCTTACAGCTGAACTGGATTTAGCTTTATTGAAAGAACGGAGTTCCGAACAATATCAGATGGCTATCGGCAATGCATTGCAGGATTCTCACAGGATTGTAAACCTGATCGACGGATTGTTGAATTTGGCAAAAGCGGACTATCAGTCGGAACAGATAACAATGGATGAAGTCCGTTTGGACGAACTGTTGCTGGACGCCAGAGAGCTGGTATTAAAAGCCCATCCGGATTATCACATCGAATTAGTATTTGAGCAGGAAGCCGAAGAAGATAATGTGCTGACAGTAATCGGAAACAGCTATTTGCTGACTACCGCTTTTGTGAATTTAATAGAGAATAACTGCAAATATTCTTCCAACCGAACTTCGTCAGTCTTGATAGCCTATTGGGAGCAATGGGCAATCATCCGCCTGTCAGATACCGGTGTAGGCATGTCTGATACGGATAAAGAAAACCTGTTTACACTGTTTTATCGCGGAGAAAATAAGAATATTGCTCCCGGAAATGGTATAGGTATGGCCTTGACACAAAAGATCATCCACCTTCACAAAGGCGAACTTACCGTATCTTCCCATAAGGATGAGGGCACTACCTTTGTGGTGAAGCTCCCGCATATCTAAGAAACTCTAATCGTTTTCTAATACCACTCTAATCATTCTCTAACAGCTTCCCGGTGAAGTCCTCCTTACTTTTGCATCGAATTAATAAATGCAGTTAGTAACTAAAAAAAAATAGAGATTATGGTATGGAAGAAAAAACTGCGTTCACCACAGTACACATTCAATTCAGAGAAAGTATTTTTGGTTGCCACACAACCCGGTAAGTCAATCTATTCATACTTGCAGACAACCAAGCTTGGATTAACACAGGGAGAAGTGCAGGAGCGACAATCCATTTATGGAAGAAACGAAGTGGTACATGAACAGAAAAAGAATCCGTTTATCCTGTTTATCAAAACGTTTATCAATCCTTTCATTGGCGTTCTGACCGGGCTCGCCATAATATCCTTATTTTTGGATGTATTGATGGCCGATCCTGGAGAGCAGGAATGGACGGGAGTCATTATCATCTCATCCATGGTGCTGTTCAGTGCTATCCTGCGTTTTTGGCAGGAATGGCGAGCAAGTGAGGCTACGGATTCTTTAATGAAAATGGTAAAAAACACATGTCTCGCCAAACGTGCGGGAGAGCATGAAGAAGAGATCGAGATTACGGAACTCGTCCCGGGGGATATCGTGTATTTGGCAGCTGGGGACATGGTTCCCGCTGATATTCGGATCATCGATTCGAAAGACCTGTTCATCAGTCAGGCTTCATTGACAGGAGAGTCCGAACCGATAGAAAAGTTTCCGGAAGTACGGGGACAGCAGTTCCGAAAAGGAAGTGTCATTGAATTGGACAATATTTGCTATATGGGTTCCAATGTGATAAGTGGTGCGGCAAAAGGAATCGTTTTTGAAACGGGGAACAAAACCTATCTGGGTACAATAGCCAAAAGTCTGGTCGGACATCGTGCCACTACAGCTTTTGACAAAGGCATTAGTAAAGTTAGCTTTTTGTTGATTCGCTTCATGCTGGTTATGGTTCCATTTGTATTTTTCGTAAATGGCTTTACGAAAGGGGATTGGTTTGAAGCTTTCATATTCGCCATATCCGTTGCGGTTGGCCTTACTCCGGAAATGTTACCGATGATTGTGACTGCCAACCTTTCCAAAGGAGCGATAGCCATGTCCAAAAAGAAAACAATCGTAAAGAATCTCAATGCCATTCAGAATTTTGGAGCGATGGACATACTCTGTACTGACAAAACCGGTACATTGACCTGCGATAAAATCGTATTGGAGAAATATATCAATGCAGATGGCAGTGACGACAACAGTAAACGTATTCTTCGTCATGCTTACTTCAACAGTTATTTCCAAACCGGTTTAAGGAACCTGATGGATAAAGCGATTCTTTCCCATGTAAGAGATTTGAGTCTGGAACATTTGAAGGATGACTACACCAAAGTGGATGAAATACCTTTCGACTTTACGCGCAGAAGAATGTCTGTTGTAATAGAAGACAGGCAGGGAAAGCGGCAAATCATCACCAAAGGAGCGGTAGAAGAGGTTCTCGATGTCTGTTCCTATGCCGAGTTCAACGGGCAGATTCATCCCTTGACTGATGCATTGAAAATCAAAGCAAAGATGATTAGTGAAGATATGAATCAGCAGGGGATGAGGGTATTGGCAGTCTCCCAAAAAAGTTTTATCGAGAAAGATTGTAATTTCGCCATCGAAGATGAAAAAGAAATGGTATTGATCGGGTATCTTGCTTTTCTTGATCCTCCGAAACCTTCTGCTGTCGAAGCCATCGAACAATTATATGCGCATGGAGTAGCAGTTAAAATTCTATCGGGAGACAATGATATTGTAGTGAAAGCTATTGCACGACAGGTAGGAATTGACACCAGTCATTTTCTTACGGGGATAGAAATAGAAAATATGGACGAAACAGCATTGAAAGAAGCGGTAAAGGATACCACTTTATTTTCAAAACTGACTCCATTACAAAAGACGCAAATCATTTCTCTGTTGCAGGAACAAGGGAATACGGTGGGATTCCTGGGAGATGGAATCAATGATGCAGGTGCATTACGTCAGTCGGACATTGGTATATCAGTCGATTCTGCTGTGGATATAGCCAAAGAAAGCGCAGATATTATCTTGTTGGAAAAAGATTTGATGGTATTGGAAGATGGAGTGCTTGAAGGAAGAAAGACATTCGGCAATATCAATAAGTACATAAAGATGACTGCCAGTTCCAATTTTGGTAATATGTTCAGTGTGATGTTTGCCAGTGCATTCCTGCCGTTTCTGCCCATGATGCCGATACATCTATTGATCCAGAACTTATTGTATGACATTTCGCAGACCACCATTCCTTTTGACCGTATGGACCCGGAGTTCCTGAAGAAACCCCGTAAATGGGATGCGTCCGATCTAAGTCGTTTTATGATTTATGTAGGTCCCATCAGTTCTATCTTTGATATTATAACGTATCTGGTTATGTGGTACGTATTTAGCTGCAACAGCCCCGAACATCAGACACTGTTTCAGACCGGATGGTTTGTGGAAGGTTTGTTATCACAGACATTGATTGTCCACATGATACGTACCCGCAAGATACCGTTCATACAAAGCCGTGCCACATGGCCTGTGATGGGACTGACCTTCTTAATCATGGCAATAGGTATTCTTATTCCTTTCACCGCTTTCGGGCGTTCCATCGGATTGACAGCTCTTCCTTTGAGCTATTTCCCCTGGCTGATTGGAATTTTACTCTCTTATTGCATTTTGACGCAGATCGTGAAGAACTGGTATATCAGGAAGTTTGTGCGCTGGTTATAGCTTTGTCTGTTTATCTCGCAAATTAAATGTATATATTGTAAAAGATTTAAAATTGAGACGAATTGTCTGTCAAGAGTTTTTGCCCCTAAAATTAATTTCATATATTTAGGAGCAAGAACTCTTATTTATTTAGATTTGCAAACTTTCTAATATTCAGGCACGATGAAACACTATTATTCCTTTCTGATAATAACCTCTTTGTTATTAGCCGGATGCGGGCAAAAAGACCGGGCAAAATCTCAATTCGAATCATCTGTACAGACAGAAGAAAGTTATTCGTTAGCAAAAGAATATATTAAAGAAGCTGTTATCACAGGAAAAGTGTTGAACCGGGATTTTTATCCTCAAGAAAAGGAATTAACTCTCATCATTCCATTTTTTTGGAAAATGGAAAATCAATATCGTACCCCCATACAAGAAGATGGTTCATTTTCATTCCGCTTTCCGGTTTATGCAAAATTAAGAGAAGTTTCCATTCGCAATTATGCGGAACATTTGTATATCCACCCGGGAGATAGCATACACGTGGAAATAGACTTCAAAGATCTTTTTCATCCCAAAGTAACAGGTGATGCAGAAAAGTTGAATCAAGAAATACTGGCATTTACAGAAAGCGCCTACTATTACATACAGAATTATAGTATAAACCCGAATTGGATTTTGAGGCTGAATTAAAGAAAGAATATGACTTTCGTTTGGAGCGGAGAAACGAGTATCTGACGAAGTATAAGCCAATGGACGATGTTACGTTATTTACTGAAGAGTTACTGAAACAGGACTATTATTACGCTTTGTTATCCTATGGTAACCAATGCCAGTTTAAAACAAGAAAAGAAATGGATCGGTATCATAAACTTCTGCCTGCAATCAATAAGCTTTATAATAAAGGGATTCTTTCGGCACGTTTATATGATATTGCCAATGAGGTAGAACGCTATATAGCTTATGGAATAACTTACAAAGATAAAAAAAATCCATCTGTAGAAGAGATCATGTCGGCAGTAGGAGAGAATGAACTGAACCAGTATATATATACTAAAATGGCAGTTGGCTCTTTGAATGCAAATGATACACTTGCTTTAACAACGAGGCATACACAGTTTGATTCGATTGTAAAAATGCCGCATTTGCGTGCACAAGTGATGCAGATATATAATCAGACTAAATCTTACCTGGAAAATCCGCAACCAGTTTCCAATAATTTATTATATGGTGAATTTCACGAAAACTCAAAGCTAAAAACATCTATGCCTTACATGGAACCCGTCTATAATATACTTGAGAAGCATCACGGAAAAGTGATCTATTTCGATTTTTGGGCTAGGTGGTGTCCACCATGCCTGGCAGAAATGGAACCTTTGAAACAATTGCGGAGTAAGTATTCCACCAAAGACCTGGTCATATATTCCATATGTGTAAGTGAACCCAAGGAAGAATGGGAAGAATGTCTGAATGAGTATTCATTGAAGAACCGGGGAATTGAATGTATTTATGCATCTGATTATTTTGGAAAAGATAACTTACAGAAAATTCGCAAACAATGGAAAATAGATAGAATGCCCTATTATCTGTTAATTAATAGAAAAGGGCAAATTGTAGATTTCGGAACTACAGCACGTCCCAGCAATCCGCAATTTGTATCTCGAATTGACGATGCCCTCAAATAACTTTATCATTAATAGGATCGTATGTCATTTCTTTATTCTTCTTTTCTATACGAAAGCTTTTTATTTTTGATGAAAGTGATTTTTCTAGGGTTTGTTTTGCTTTACGATACGAGATCGGAAGAGCGTCGTGTAGGGAAAGAGTGTAGATCTCGGTGGTCGCC